>Ga0224486_100168_pt1 | contig 29475 bp, 33 predicted proteins | sample TexhydDE_CT_test_FD_172013 | JGI IMG/M metagenome (GOLD analysis project Ga0224486, IMG submission 172013) | Fracking water microbial communities from deep shales in Oklahoma, United States - hydraulically fractured wells DE_CT_test ... | reverse complement strand
CTCCCTTAGCCTTAAAACATCCATGAATCCTCTAATAAGTCTGCTTTCCCAAAGGGACCTCTTGATTGTAGCCTTTACATTAAGCTGCTCATTTCCTGCCAGTTGGAGAAATGAGTCCCTGTAAAGGGTGGACGTTGCCACCACCTGAATGGATTCCGGTTCAACTCCCTCCATCAGAAGCTTCTTTATCCTTCTTATACAGGATTTGATCTCCAGGTCTGGACTCTCGCCCTTTATTATCCTGATTCTGCCCTCTGGATCCACAGTTTCCCTTTGGTCCACAAAATGCCTTGCGAAGGTATCCAACACACTGCCATTTGTAGGATTTTCCTCAACAATATCAAAGCCAAGTTCTTCCAGGGTCTTTAGGGTGGTCCCCACTAATTGTGTTTCCTCTCCTCCGCCAAAAGGGAGGTTTATGGTAACCTGGATGTCCATACTCAAGAGCTGCCTGAGTATTGCAATTTCGACAGGTCTGAAATCGTAGAACTGGTCCACTATGACCCTCTTCAAGCCCTTGAAGTTATATTCTCCCCTTTCAAGGATGTCCACTGCATAAATATAGCTTCCCTCCCTGTCAACCAGCTTATTCTCCTTGAGAAAGTCCTGATAGACGCCATAAATCAGGGAGACCTCCTCAAGGTACCGGTCTCCCTTTGAAATTTCAGAAAATCTCTCTGGACCGATAAGGGCCCTTTTGGCCTCCATTATGACTTCCTGCACACATTCAACAAACCCTTCATAATCAGTCATATTGCCAAAGAACTCCAACCCATTCCGGTCGGCAAGTCTCCTGATGGCCATCTTGACAATATTCAGCTGAATGGGTCTCTGGATCACATGGAGCTTCTTCCCGGCAACGATACCTTCTACAATATCATCAAAGGTTGATATCCCAATGTCAAAGGCTCCACCGTTCTCCCGGATAACCCTCCTTCTCAGGGACCTCAACAGCTCTCCATTGGGCAGTATGTAGTAGGTAGTCCCTCCTTTTCCTTCAGAAAGGATTCCCATGTATTCATCTATGAGTTTCTGGCTTCTTCCATTCCCGAAGTCCCCTGAGTACACCATCCCTTGCTTCAAGTCTACACCCCCCAAACATATCTATCCATAGCTGCCCTTGCTGCCCCAATTGTACCCGAGGCATTCAGATGTCTGGCAGGTATTATTTCCATCCCTGGATTGTTATTGACCTGACTGTTGAAATTCCCGATCAATTCATCCCACCAGCTGTCCCTTGACAAGATTACCCCACCGCCAATAATCACTGCCTCCGGATCAAAAATATTCTTTATGGTTACAAGAAAAACTGAAAAGTCCCATGCAAATTTTCTTACCACCTTTTCTGAAATCGGATCATCACGGAAGGAAGCGAAGATTTCCCTCCCGGTCTTCCTTATACCTGAAAGCCTTTCATACTCATCCTCAACCGCTGTTCCGGATACATACTGTTCCGTACACCCTCTCTGGCCACAGCTACACTGGTGGCCTCCGGGATAGAGTATGGAATGTCCAACTTCAGCTGCCTGAAAGTGGTTTCCTCTCCAAAGACCTTCCCTGCTGGTATACAAGGCGCCACCAAGACCTGTTCCCACGGTAAGCATTACAAAGCTTTTCTTGTCCCTGCCTGCTCCAATCCATGCTTCACAGAGGCCTGCAACATTTGCATCATTCTCAACCTGGACAGGTATTCCAAATTCCCTTTCCAGAGGCCCCTTTATATCAGTACCGGCCCAGCCTTCTATGTTTCCTCCCACAGACAGCACCTTGCCATTTTCAGAGTCAATGAAGCCAGGCGAGCCTATCCCGATAGCTGAAATCTCCTCACCCTCCTTTAGGATTCCTATGAGTTCCCTGATGCCAGACATAACCTCAGCGGGCGACCCTGACTTGCTTGTGGAAAGCGTGTATAGCTTCAATATCTCGCCGGATTCATCCACCACTGCTCCATTTACTTTTGTTCCACCAAGATCAATTCCAATCACCTTTTTCATACAAGGTATCACTCCCTAATCAAATAGTCCCTCTATCCTGTTTTCAAGATCATCCTTGAAGTCCTCCGAAGCAGCTTTATCCTCCAGGCCAAAATCCTCCTTCAGCCTGATTATCCTTACCACCTTCCGATCCAAATCCACCTCTGAAAGGATTCCCTCTTCAACAGCTGACCTGATGGCCTCAAAGGCATCCATCACATTTGTGTCTCCATGACAAATAAGTGCAATGTCCCCACCTGCTCCTATGAACTCCACAGCAGCTTCACTTACGGTCATATCCTGGGTGATGGCACCCATGGTAAGGTCGTCCGAGAAAACCACTCCATCAAATCCCTGATCCTCCCTAAGGAGGTCCTCCATTATGACCCTTGACAGGGATGCCGGCCTGTCATGAAGGGAAGGTATGAGAAGATGACCCACCATCATGGCAGGTATTCCCTCCTGGATTGAAGCCTGGAAAGGAATCAGCTCCGTGGATTGAAGCTGGTCTTTGGACTTTTCTATCACCGGCAGCAGGGTATGGGAGTCAACGTCCGTATCCCCATGACCAGGGTAGTGCTTCCCAACGGGGACAACCCCCTGGTCTGCGATTCCCTTCCATAGCTGAATCCCAAGGTCTGCAACCATATTGGGATCCCCGGAAATGGACCTGTTCCCTATTACGGGATTATCAGGATTTGAATCCACATCCAGCACAGGACTGAAGTTTACATTGAATCCAAGTCTTCTTAGCTTTTCCCCCTGTATGGACCCATACTGGTAGGCAAGTTCCGGATCCCCACTTTCACCAAGCCTTGACTGTGGTGGTAGATTGGGAAAGATACCTGAAAGTCTTGTCACTGTTCCACCCTCCTCATCCACACCCACAAGCAATGGATATGGAGACTCCAGGTTAAGTGACTTAAGCTCTTGAATCAGGTCTTTTGTTCCACCTTCATCCGTGATGTTGCGTCCAAAGAGTATAAATCCTCCAATATGGTAGTCCTGTATCAATGAAGCCTCCCTCTCTGTGACCTCCGTTCCTTCAAACCCAGCCATGAGGACCTGGCCTATCTTCTCCTCCAGTGTCATCTTCCCTACAGTCTCCAGAAGGACCTCCTCCCTTGCAGGTTGCTCTTCAACCTGTGTTGGGGGATCTACAGCCTGTGGCTGGTCAGGTGTTTCCTGAATGGCTTGTCCGCATCCTGCAAGCAGAAATGCCAAAATCATCATCAATGCTATCCTTTTCATACTCCCCACCATCAGTTCCCTATGAATTCCCTGAGGATTGAGTTTGGAGGTATGCAGCCCTCATCCTCTATGGGGTTGAAGTACTTGAGAAACTTCAGGAGCTTTTTCGCCTCTGAGTAATGGACGCTTTCTGGTGTTATCTCCTGCAGGAGAGGCATTATATACTTCTTGAGCACTGACATCTCATAGACCAGGGAGGAATTGAACATGGCATCCGCCTCCTCCTGGAAGGGGAATATGTACTTCTCCTCTCCGGCCCTTACTCCCTGCCACATCTCAAATGTCCTTGAGGGTTCATTCCCCCTGAATTTGACATCCCTAACCATCCTTCGTATAAGTCTGGTGTCGGTTGTTGATATCCTGTTGTGATTGTCTATATTAAGCTGTGTCAGGGCTGATATATAAACCTTGAACTTGTTCTTTTCCGGTATGTCAATTGTCAGCTTGGGATTTAGACCGTGTATCCCCTCTATGATAATGGGGTGGTCCTTGTCCACGCTTATCCACTTCCCCGAGGGCTCCCTTTTTCCGGTAAGAAAGTTGAACTTGGGAAGCTGGACAGATTCCCCTTCAAGGAGCTTTACCAGATCCCTGTTGAAAAGCTTCAGATCGATTGCATCAATTGATTCGAAATCAGGTTCCCCATCCTTCTTCAAGGGAGTATCCTCCCTGTTTACAAAATAGTCGTCCATGGATATTGATATGGGTCTTTTCCCGTTTACCTTAAGCTGGACTGATAGCCTGTTTGCAAAGGTTGTCTTCCCGGAGGATGATGGTCCTGCAATTAGAATCATGTTGATGTCCTGGTCCTCACAAACCTTGTCGGCAATCTGGGCAATCCTTTTTTCATGGAGGGCTTCGGAAATGAGGATAAGGTCCCTGAGATGTCCGTTGTTTATCCTTTCATTAAGGGACCCGATATTGGCGAGGTCCAGAATTTCCAGCCAATTATTGGATTCCTTGAAAATTTTTGCCAGCTTCTTCTGGTCCTTGAAATTGTCCATGTTGTAATGGTTTTTTCTGCTGGGGAAGAGTATTATAACACCAGGATAGTAATATTTCAGCTTGAACTCCTCCACATAGCCAGTTGAGGGTGCCAGGTAGCCATGGTATGAGTCCACATGGTCCCCAATTCTGTATATGCTCACCTGATCCTTGTCCATGGATGAAATAAGCCTGATCTTGTCAACATAGTTGTGGTCCCTGAATATCTCAAGGGCCTCTTCCCTTGAATAATCGGACCGTTCTATGGGGATGTCCCTCCTGATGATCTCCTTCATCTTTTCCTCCAGTATTTCAGTTTCCCTAAAGGAGATTCCGTGCCTGTCATCAAGCTCCGCATAGAGTCCAGGGCCTAGAAAATGGTGGATTATGGCGTCCTTGTCCGGATAAAGCTCCTTGCAGGCCATAATGAAGACCGCTGATATGGTCTTTGTATATATCCTGTATCCGTCCACATCCCTGTTGTCCAGAAACTGAATGTGGAATCCATCCTCTGCATTTTTGTACAATGGATATATTTCATTGTTTATCCTGGCGCCCAGATACTTCATGTACTGGTCTCCATTAACCTCCCTTGAAACCTCAAGAAGGCTCGTCCCCTCCGGAACCTGAAGTGCTCCATATCCTTCCACCGTCAATCCTATCTGCTTTCCCAAATCAATCACCCCTCTGACTAAACAAATCCTTCTCTATACGTGCAAACAGGCCCCCACTGAGGGCTGTAAACTCCCTGCCATTTAGGTAATCCAGGGGCTCTTCCATGCCCCCAAGAACCAGTCTGTACCCGTGAAGCCACTGGTCTGTCAGACCGTATCTGCTTTTGAACTCCTCGTTCACCCTCCTGTTGCCATATTTCCTGTCCCCTATGACCGGATACCCCAGGGATGCAAGGTGGCTCCTGATCTGATGGGTCCTTCCAGTTATGAGGTCAACCTCAAGCAGGGTGTACCCACCCTCCCTCTGAAGGACCTTGAATCTGGTCCAGATCTCCTTGCTGCCGTCGGACTCCTCATCACTTATCTGCACCTTGTTCCTGTCCTCATCCTTAGTGAGAAAGGCCCTGTGCTCAAAATCCTTGGTCACCTCACCCTTGACTATGGTCATGTAGAACTTGCCCACATTCCCCTCCTTGATGGCCTGGTTCACAAGCTGAAGGCTCTGGTAATTCTTGGCACCGATTATTATTCCTGATGTGTTCCTGTCAAGCCGGTTGCAGATAGATGGGGTAAAGGTCTTCTCCAGTCTTGGGACATAGTCTCCCCTGTCAATGAGATAACCCACCAATGCATCAACCACATTGTCCTGGAAGTCCTCTCCGGTTCCATGGGCAAGCAATCCTGCAGGTTTATTTATAAGGACAATGTTCTCATCCTCATACACAATGTCCAGGTCTATCCTGGACCTTTTATGCTGCCTCTCCCCCTTGAATTTCTCTATTGTCTCCTCAGCTAGGTAAAGCTGGACCAGGTCCCCTTCATTCAGCATCATATCAGGCTTGGCTCTTTCATCATTGACCTTTATATTCTTTTTTCTGATCATTTTGTAGATGAAGCCCTGGGTGGCATCAGCCAAGTACTTCTTCAAAAATCTGTCCAGTCTTTGCTGACTCTCGTTTTTTTCTATTCTCAGTTCTCTCAAAGTTTATCTCACCTTTTCCTCTCTTTTATGTTATAATTATACTACAATATGAGTGAAAAAGGAAAGAAACAGGCGCTTTGGAAGACATAGAGGTGAACATTAATGAAGTTTATGGACAAGGTAAGGGATGTATTGTACGACTCGATTGACTATATCTTTATGATCGTCATTGTTCTGGTGGTAATTGGAGTTATCGGCTGGAGACTTGACGTTCTTTTTGCGAAGGATGCCTTGCAATCACAGACTCCAGGCCAGGTAATAGTGGACAACAGCGGCAGGGTCGAGGATGAACCCAAGGAACCTTCAGAAGAACCTGAAGATGCTGTTGAAGGTGAAGAGGTCTCGGAAGGTCAGGAAGGAGAGGCCGAGGAGCCTCAGGATGAGCCTGATGACCAGCCTGCACAGTCTTCCACCACCATAGTGGAGCTTGAAATTCCGGTGGGCAGCATGCCGGGCAAGATTGGGCTGATCCTTGAAGAGAAGGGCGTTGTGACCAGCAGCAGGGAATTCATTGCCAAGGCCGTTGAGCTGGGTCTGGATACCAAGCTTAAATCAGGAACCTACAAGATACAGCTTGGACAACCAATTGAAGATATCGTAAGACTGCTTACAAACTAAAAGACTGGCTACTGGGCCAGTCTTCACTGTTTTTTGTTCAATATGTCTCATTGATGTACTCGTCTATTACAGATACCCTTCTCTTCTCGGAGAAGACACCCTCCTCCTTGAGAATATCCAAAAGCCAGATTGCCTTTGAATGGAATATGGCCTCCTTGTAGTCAAGGAGAAGTATCTCATAAAGCTTGTCCTTGAGACCCTTGGACTCACACTTTATAAAGTATGCCTCCACCCCTTCAAAGTCAATGAGTCTCAGAAGAGCCAGTGCAGACTTGTCCTTTTCATGATAGTAGTTGTTTCCCTTGTTCAGGTACTGCACGTAGTACCTTTGATGCTTGCCCGAGGCCTTGACCTCCTTTGCCAGCATTCTGAAGTACTTGGCCAGAACATTGTAGTACTGGTAGTTGTACATCCCCTTCTCAAAGCTGTCCACCTTAAGGAAGGGCTTCACGTTCATCCTTCTTACGAAATCGTAGTTGTACTCCAGAAACTCCCTCTTTGTGATGTCCCCATTTTCATACTGGGTAATCAGTGATGACCTGTGTTCAAAGAAGGTCGCAAACAATCCTTTTTTCCTATGATAAATCAAATTATACACCCATTCTAATATTAGACTCTGTTCCTAGTGGTTATTATACCATAAATCACCTGTCCAGCAACAAACTAATTTCCTCTTCCGTCAATTCCCTGTACTGCCCCGGCTCCAGTGACTGGTCCAGATGAAGTGGCCCCATCCTGACCCTCCTAAGATATGAAACCCTCATTCCAAGTGCTCCAACCATTCTCTTTACCTGGTGGTACTTTCCTTCCTGGATTGTGATTTCAGCGGTTGAAACAGTGCCTGATGAAATTATCCTCATTTGAGCAGGCAGGGTGTGATATCCATCATCCAGCAGTATGCCCTTTCCAAACTCCTCTACGTGGTCTTCCGTAAGTCTACCCTCGATCCTAGCATAGTATGCCTTGTCCACCTTCTTTTTCGGGGACAGCAGATCGTGGGCGAGCTTGCCGTCATTTGTGATGAGGAGCAGTCCTTCCGTATCCTTGTCAAGTCTCCCCACAGGGAAGGGCCTGAAGCTTCTATAAAAATCATCCAGGAGCTCTATGACCGTTGAATCCCTTGGATCGTCAGTGGAGGAAACCATATCCTTGGGCTTGTTCATCTGGAGGTATATGAACTCCCTGTATATTATCCTCTTGCCTCCACAGACTATCTCGTCCCCCTCAACATCCACCTTCAAGTCGGCAGCCTTAATTACCTTGCCGTTGACAGTGACCATCCCGGCCTTGATCATCTCCTTGACTTCCTTTCTGGTGCCCACTCCCATGTTGGCCAGGACCTTGTCCAGTCTTTCCTTTCTCACAGCCTCACCTCCACTTCTTGAGAAAAACTAAGGGAGCCCGAAGGCTCCCTCCCTTAAACTTCTATTTCCAGGCAGTATGGTCTAAGATTTTCTGGGACCTCAGCCATTGTGTAATCAATATTGATGTAGAACTCAACCTCATATTTCTCTGAAATTCTCTTCAGAGAATCAATTAAGTACACCATGTCGTTGAATTCAACCTTCATAACCTTGTAGATTCCATCCACATAGATCTTTTCAAGATCGTAATCCATGGCCATTATCCCACATAAAAAGCCATAGAAGGACCGCACATTAAGCACGTTGAATTCCATGGCGTTAATTAACCTAACATTGTAATTCAGGCTGAATATGTGATTATCGTCCACGTCAACAAAAGCAATATTGCCATTGCCCTCTTCCATATCCTTGTTGGCGTTGTCGATTAACCACTTTGTTTTGCCTGACCCCTTCTCACCCAAAATGAACTTAACCATGTTAAACCACCTTACCTTTCTTGTCTTAATTTTATCCTTCTTCAGATGATTAATTAAAGATTCCTAAGGCTTTTCCCCCAAGGTAGTTGAATCTTTTACCTTGGAAAGTATTTTCATGCTTCATACGGTGAACTATCTCATCCCTTATTTTCCACCAGGATTCCTGCCAGTTTACAAAAATCGCGCCTTCCTCAGGAGCTCTCCCTATAATTCTCTGAACAACTATTTCGGGATCCAGATACTCCAAAAAAGCTATAGCCCTCCTGATGTACTCCTCTCGGGAATGAAGCTCGAACTCACCTTTTTCATATTGTGCTGCCAATATGGTGTTTTCCATCAAGTAGAGACTGTGAAGCTTAACCTCATTAACACCAAGAGCCGAAATCACCCTTGCGGTCTCAATAACATCCGTCATGTCATCCCAGGGCAGGTTCAGAATCACGTGGGCGCACGACCTAAGGCCAAAGGCCCTGATCTGGATTGCCGCCTCTATGAACTCAGCCAGCCCGTGGCCTCTGTTCACCTTCCTTAGGCTATGGTAGTTGACGGTCTGTAGCCCCAACTCGATTGTTATATCTATACCCTTATTATACTGGATATCACTTAAAAATTGCAAATATTTCGAATTGATGCAGTCGGGTCTTGTGGATATTGAAATTCCAACGATATCCTCCTGTATTGCCTGGTTTACATAGGATTTGAAATCCTCCAGGGGCATATATGTGTTGGAAAAATTCTGAAAATATGCGATGAATTTCTTCGCCTTGTATTTTTTCCCGATATGGTCCCTGTTACTGGAAAGCTGGTCTTGAACACTCATGCAGGAAGACAGGTTCTCGAAAGACCCTCCCTCCTCACCGCAAAAGGTACATCCCCCTCTGCCAAGGTTCCCATCTCTGTTGGGACAGGTAAGTGGCAGCTTGACGGGGAGCTTGTACACCTTCTCACCGTATTTGTCCTTCAGATAGCTTGAATATATGTTATATACTTCCTTTTCCACATTGCACCTCTACTTCTAAAATTTCAGAACCTTCTCCAGAACATGGGCAAGGCCCGAATGGTCATTGTCCCTTTCCGTCACCATGTCCGCTGCAGACTTTGCAAGGTTGCTCCCATTCTTCATGGCTATGCCAAGTCCTGCATTGAGAATCATGTCCAAGTCGTTGTTGTCATCTCCGATTGCGATAATCTCATCTGGTTTGACCCCAACTGATTCGGCATACTCACTGAGGGTCTTCCACTTGCTTCCACCTGGATTCATAGCCTCATACATTGCCTCTGCAATATATATGTTCTCCAATACATGTGAGCTGTACCTGTCGGGATACTTCAAGCCGATTGTGTCGCTGAAGGTTTTGACAGCCTCATAGTCCCCCGGGAACACAACGGCAAGGACCCTATCTAGCTCGTATATTTCCTTCTCGGGCAATATCAGATATCTTTTGTCCTGTTCTGTGAGATACTTGAAGTGGTCTCTATGGAGGTCATCCTGCTCCACAACCATATCGATACCCTCCAGGTACTGGTCAACATGGACTATTCCCCGTAGACTGTGGACCTTTGCCTCCTTGAGGATATCCAGATATGAATCCCTGTCCAGAAACTTGGATATGAGCACCACATCATCCATTGAACTCCTCACTATGTTTCCATTGTTAGCCATGATCACAAGGTGGCTATCAAGGTCCTTCACCAGCATTTTAGCTGAGTAGTATCTTCTTCCCGTGGCTATGACAACCTGGTATCCCAGGCTTATGAGCCTATTAACAGCCTCCCTGTTCTCTTCAGATATTTTCTTGCTGCTGTTCAGCAATGTCCCGTCAAGGTCTATGGCAATAAGTCTGTACAAAGGTCTCACCTCATATTTAAAAGAAAGTACCTTGCGGCTGCAAGATACTTTCAGATTGGATTATTCTTCGTCTTCCTCGTCTTCATCCTCGTCAGTGTAAAGAGCATAGAATGCTTCTGACACAAGATCAAACTCCTCTTCGTCCTCAATCAAGGCAAGCTCGAATTCCTCTTCGCCAAGCTCCTTGTATTCGTATAGAAGAACCTCGTCCTCCTCTTCCTCTTCCTCATCTCCAAGTGGAAGAAGGGCAATATATTCCTTGTCCTCTACCTCGAATATTCCTATTACTGCACACTCAAGCTCTGAATCATCATCAAGTGTAAGGGTTATAATCTCCATTTCCTCATGCTCGTGGTCATGATCGTGGTCGTGGTCATGGTTGCAGTGTTCGTCGTGCACGTGTTTGTTTTCGCTCATCATCATTCTCCTTTTCTTATATTCTACTGTAATAGTACCTTATTTGGGGTACCATATACAAGTGAAAACTTAATTTATTTTTTTCAGGGCCTCAAGAAGCAGCCCATAGGTTCTCTCAGTTGAGGATATGCTAAGCCTCTCTCCTGGTGCATGGACTCCAGCCATGTTGGGTCCAAGGGAAATCATGTCCACATCCTCCATGACCTCGTCAAAGAGTCCGCATTCAAGGCCTGCATGTATTGCCTCAACCTTTGGATCCCTGCCTGTCAGCTCTCTGTGGGCCTTAATAAACACATCCCTGATATAGGAATCCTTCCTGTACTCCCAGGCAGGATAGTCTCCAGAGGTCTCCCATTGAAGGTCAAGGGCTTCAGCAAGGGTTCCAATCTGGCCAGCAATATACTCCTTAAGGGTCTTAACCGAGCTCCTTATTGCGTTCTCAACTGTTACCCTGTCCTCATGGGTTGTCACCACACCCATATTGTTGGAGCTTTCCACAAGGCCTTCAATATCCTGGCTCATTGACTGGACCCCTGTTGGGATAAGCATCATTGCCGCTATTATTCTGTCCCTGGTCTCCCTTGCCATTGCCTTGCCGGAATGGTCCGTTTCCTGAAGGGACACCTGCACTCCCTCATCGACGGACGCAAGCTCCTTGCTGAATGCCTCCTGGTATTTTTCAACCATGGCCCTGGCCTTTTCAAGATTTTCATCATCCATGGAAATCCTTGCAATTGAAAGTCTGGGGATTGCATTGGACTTTGATCCTCCCTCAATATGGAGAAGATCATAATCAAGGTCCTTCATCCCTGCAAGGACCCTTCCAAGGAGTCTGTTGGAATTGCCTCTTCCCTTGTCTATCTCCATGCCTGAGTGGCCACCCTTAAGGCCGTTGATCCTCAACTCATACGCCTTGTTTTTTGATTCTGTCCAATTGACAGGTGCCGTAACCATAAGCCTGGTTCCTCCTGCACAGCTCACAAGAAGGGTTCCCTCCTCTTCGGAATCTATGTTAACTAGTATCTTGCCCTTGAGGTTTTTCACATCAAGCTCCTTGGCTCCGGTCATTCCCGATTCCTCGTTGGTGGTTATGAGCAGTTCAATTGGCGGGTGCGGAATGTCCTCCGACTCCAGTATCGCAAGTCCCATGGCAACGGCAATTCCGTTGTCAGCTCCCAGGGTTGTCTCCTTAGCAACCAAGAAGTCCCCCTCAACCTCAAAGGGTATTGGGTCCTTTGAAAAGTCTATGTCGCAGTCATCCGCCTTTTCACATACCATATCCATGTGTCCCTGGATGATTACGGTTGGCTTGTCCTCATAACCCTTGCTACCCGGCTTTCTTATTATTACATTCAGAGCCTGGTCCTGAATAACCTCAAGGCCCAGTTCCTTTCCAACGCTTTTAAGGTAATCGCTCACCTTCTGTTCATTGTAGGAGCATCTTGGAATCTTCGTCAACTCCTCAAAATAATGAAAAACTCTATCTGGCTTTAGTCCCTCGGTTTTTCTCATACTATACCTCCAATTCTCTCTCAGCAACATTTCCAAATATATCTATCATTCTGATCATGATACGGCCATAGTCCTGGGGCAAATCCTCAAGCAGGATTTCCAGCTCCACCTCCTGTCCATACCACTCACCTATCGTTTCTCTATGCTTATTTACCCCATATAGGCCAAGATAGTCAATGTAGGCCTGGGGACATTCCTCAAGCAGTCTCATTGCAAGGTCAGGGTCGGATGCATCCCTTCCTATTGATTCTTTGTCCAAATGAATATCCTGAATCAACAGCTCCAGGGATTTTCCCCTTTTGCCTGCCTCAGCCCTGAAATTGAGTCTGGAATCATTCCATTCCTTCATGTGATAGAATTTCAGGCCCACCTCAGGTCCCAGCCTCCCCTTGCAGGTTACGACGCTATGGACGCTGGTGTCTCCTCCTATCCATCCTCTACCCAGGTCTTGGGCAGCCTTGATGGTGGTTCCGCTGCCCATGAAGAAGTCGGCCACAATTGAATCCTCATTTGAGGATGCCATTATTATCCTTCTGAGTAGAGCCTCCGGCTTCTGGGTCTCATAGCCAACCCTTTCCGAGGAGGTCCTGCCAACCATGTCAACACTCCACACATCCTTCATGTTCACAAGGGTGTACCAGCCCAGATCATCCTGGTACTCTGTTACATTCTTGAACCTGTAGGGCTTCATTCCGCGATTGTAGGACTTCTCCCTTTGAGGGTTGAAAATGTAGTCCTTGGTCTTTGTGTAGACCAGGATATTGTCGTGCTTTTTGGAAAAGCTTCTCCTGCCTGCTCCTCCGGATTTGTAGGACCATATTATCTCGTTGAGAAACCTTTCCTCTCCAAAAACCTGGTCAAGGATAAGCCTCAGGTAATGTGAGGTCCTTCCGTCCACATGGACATAGATGGTCCCCCTGTCCGAGAGCAGCTCTCTTATGAGGAAAATCCTGGTTGAAATCATCATAAGGTAGTCCAAAATCCCATCCTCCCAGATGTCTCCGTAGGCATGATTGTAGAAGACAAGCTTCTCTTCCCCCTTGCCAACTGTTATTCGTCTCTTGTAGTCAGACCCGGAAAAAAAAGGAGGGTCAATGTATACCAGGTCAATCTTCCCCTTCATCCCGTCCTTTATAAGGTGGACCATGGCATGAAGATTGTCCCCAAGGTAGAGCCTGTTTCCCCTTTCATCCTTCCCGTGGTGCTCAAGGGTCATGGCTTCAGCCTCACCCTCCAGCAGGTTTCGGGCAAGAGACCTTGAATTTTCAATGATTCTGTCAAGCTCAAGAAATATGCTCATGTGTCCAACTCCAGTCCCATCATTCTATTCCGTAACCTTGTTCCAATCGGTGTGCTGATTCAAGAGATGGACAAGCTTCTCAAAGTATACCCTGTGAAGTTCCTTAAACCTGTTCTTTGATGGGCTGTCCATATCCAGGACTCCATAGGCCTTCCCATCCTTTATGATTGGCACAACAAGCTCCGAGTTGGATGCCGAGTCACAGGCAATGTGCCCAGGGAAAAGGTGCACATCGGGAACAAGCTGAGTTTCTCTTTTCTCAACTGCCGTTCCGCAAACACCCTTGCCAATCCCTATCCTGTTGCAGGCTGGAAGGCCCTGGAAGGGTCCAAGTACAAGCTGGCCATTCTTCATAAAATAGAAGCCAGCCCAGTTGAGATCATCCACACATGCCTTTATTATGGCCGTCACATTTGATATGTTGGCCAGTACGTCTTTTTCCGAACCTATCTGTCCCTTAACAAGGAGAAGCATATATTTAAGCCTCTCCTCCTCATTCATTCTGTCAACTGCATCAACCTTTATCAAAATATCCCTCCTACAGGCTCATGTCCACGTGGCAATAGCCCCCTGGATTCTTCTTAAGATAGTCCTGATGATACTCCTCTGCTGAATAATAGGAGCTCAGTGGCTCAAGCTCTGTTACAATTGGTTCCCTATACTGGCCTCTCACCTGGTCCATCTTCTTCTCTATCACAGGGATATCCCCTTCATCGACGTAGTATATTCCCGTTCTGTACTGGTTGCCAATGTCTCCACCCTGTCTGTTTAGCAGGGTTGGATCGATTATCTTGAAAAACTTCTCCAGAAGGAAATCCAAAGACACAATTTTCTCATCATACTTGATATGGGTTGTTTCAGCATGGCCTGTGGTTCCTGTACATACCTGCTCATAGCTGGGATTTTCCCTTCTTCCGTTTGCATAGCCGACATCGGTGTCAACCACTCCTTCAATTCTCGAAAAATACTCCTCAACTCCCCAGAAGCATCCTCCTGCCAGATATATTTCCTTCATAGCAATCCCTCCATTAAATTATATTCAAAAGCCATATTACACCAGGTACCATCAGCACCGTAACAATCCCTGCAACGCTTATTGCCAGGGAGCTCATGGCTCCTTCCACCTCTCCAAGCTCCATTGCCTTTGCGGTTCCAACTGCATGGGATGTGGTTCCAATCCCTATCCCCTTGGCAATCGGGTGGTCAACCTTAAAGAGCTTCAAGAGCTTTTCTCCAAACATATACCCACTTATTCCCATTACCGATACAAAAATTGCGGTTAGAGCCGGGTTACCATCCAGCAATGTTGAAATCTCCATTGCTATTGGGGTTGTGGTTGACCGTGGCACCAGTGATGCCACCAGAAGCCTGTCCAGTCCAAGAATCTTTCCTGCAAACACCACAAAGAGGATCCCTGCTGCAGATCCAACGATGATTCCAACCAGAATGGGAATTAGGTTGCCCTTGAGTAGCGCCCTCTGCTTGTACAGAGGTACTGCCAGGACTACCGTCGCTGGCCCCAGGAAGAAGGTTATCATCTGTCCTCCAAGATTGTAGGTCTCATAATCGATATCAAAGGCCAAAAGTATCCCCACTATTATTATCATGGCCACAAGAAGGGGATTCAGAAGCATGATCTTGGTCCTCCTTGCAATGTAGCTTGAGATGGTGAATGCAAGAATTGATATTCCCACTCCGAATATTGGCGTATTTATATAATCCAGCATGCCATCAGCTCTCCTTTCCTTCCCTGCGTCTGACTAACCACTGTACCGTCAGACCCGTTGTCACCATTACCACCACAAGGCTGACTCCAAGAATCAGGAGTAGCCAAACCAGGTTGTCTCCCAAAAGATGGGCAACGGTTATTATGCCAACAACCGTTGGCAAAAAAAGAAAGGTCAGATGTGTAAGTAGCACATCTGAAATTTTCTCAACCAGCCTTAGGGGCAATATCCCCGTTAGTAGGAGCATTAGGAGTATTAGCATCCCAAGCACATTCCCGGGCAGGGAAAGGCCAAAAACCCTCTGGATTGTCTGGCCTGACCAAAGTATCAGTAGTATTAGTCCCAATTGTTTCAATGCCGTCATCTGCTTTCATTCCCTTCTACAAAGAAATAACAGGGTAGCCCCTGTCATTTCGAATCTTAAAACGGTGCGAAGCCCTGGTCTGCCCACCAGTCTTCCTTGTACAAATTATACTGCTCAGTGAATTGCTCAAGATGAACTCTTTCCCATTTGATCAATGTATCGTAAAGCTTTCTTGCCTGCTCTATCTCAGTTTCTTCCTTGGCCTTTGTATAGAAGTCAACTGAATCCTTTTCCATTTGAATTCCTATGCTGAAAACTGACATTGCCAGTGAAGTCAGGTCCTTGTCAAGCTTGTCCCACTTGTATATGCCCGGTGATGGGGGACCCTCCATGAATGCCATTTCCTTCTCATCCTCTATTCCATCCTTGATCTTTACAAACAGTGCTTCAAGGTATTCAATATGCTTCTTCTCTTCGCTGGCCAGCTCCAGAAAGGCATCCTTGCTTCCGCCTTCTCCTGCCTGCTTGGCAGCCATTCTGTAAAATTCAAAGCCCTCTACCTCGTTCATGATAGCCTGCTTGATTACTTTAAGTTCTTCCTTTAACATATGATCACCCTTTCTTTTTGATTACCCTTGTATTGATACCCAAATTATGGTGAAATATCACTGGTTTTTCCTATTCCACCCTGCCCATATCAATAATTGCCTCCCTGATTGTCTCTCTGTTCCTCAGCCAGTCCTCATAGCTGTTAAGGGGACCCACCAGGTGAAGGAGCCTGTTTCCAAGGGCTGCAATGGAGCAGTTGTTGATGAAGTCAATGCTTGCCTCCGGATAGAAGCTTTCATAGATATACATGAGAAGGCAATCCTCAATGTCGCTCCTGTCCGAATCCTGAAGCTTCATTCCCTCCATGGCCCTCTGCACAATCTCCCTGTAGCGGTATCTAAGGTAGTGCATAAAGCCTTCGAAATCCTCTGCATTTGTGCCTTCCTCAATCTCGTATATTATCTTGAAGAACAGGTTCCACCTGAAGTCCTTGTTGACAACATCCAGAATCCTGTTGCCAAACTTTCTTGAGAACTGGTCGCTGTAACCAATCTCCCTGTCAAATTCTATATAGTTGTTGAAATCAATGTCGCTCCTGCCTATGTCATTGAGTCTGTTCATTACCCTCAGGAAGTTTTCGCTGTAGCTTCCGTTTCCATCCTCAACCCTCATGAATACGAAGTTTACGATAACATCCGTCGACTTCTTGAAATCCAGTACAAATCCCACCTCGTGCCTAACCTTTACAATGTATATGTCGTGGATTATCTTTGAAAGCAGGCTCTTCATCTGGGCCCTTTTCGCAGGTGTGCTGCTGGCATCCATGCTGGAAAGATGGTTGTAGATCAGCATCAACTGCCTGTCGATCATGGTCAGGTTGTCCTTGATGGATGACATTATGTCCCTGAAGAAGTCTTCAGTCAGCATGTAGTTGAAGTTCTTGTAGAGAACCCTGTGGTCTATGTCTCCCCAGAATACGTTTACCATGGACTTGATCTGGAGCTCAAAATTGACAACTACCCCCTCCTTGGAATACTTGCCGTCTATCTTGTATATCTCAAAGCCGTTTTTCTGTATCTGTGGCTGAATCTCATCAAGAAGCAGGGATATGCTCTCGTTGAGGGGGTTGGAATAGTATCCCCCTTCCTCACGTCTGTTGAATAGCTTGACGATATCCTCATATATCTTGGCCTCGTCCTCAATGAACCTACATTCGATCCTGAAGCCGATCAGGTCCGAAAGGTCATCCACAAGCTTCTGTGGTGTTTCGTACTTAAGGTAGAAATTGTGCCTTAAAATCTTTTCCTTAAGGCTTTCAGAGGATTTTATCCTGTAGTTCACATTCAAAAAGTGGTCCTTTATAAACAGGCTGTCATTGAAAAACTTCTCAAGCTCTCCTGCAACCCTGTCCAGCTCGTCAGACTTGTCCTCAATAAGGGACAATGTTTCATCAATAAAATCAAATAGTTCTAGTTTCATGTTAACCCTCCCCATAGGCTCTCCATTTATTATATCATACAGAAAGTGGAGATAGTACTATTTACCAAAGCTAATTGTTTACAAAACAGTATCATTTCCCCATATAAAAATCCCCCGGAATTTACGGGGGATCCATATCTAGAATTTGTCGTAATATATTAGATTTTCAGGCATTCCCTTTGCTGTCAGTATCTTTACAACACTGTCGATCATGGGCTCATTACCGCAAAGGTAGGCCTCCTTGCCTTCCCCATCCTCCATCATCTTTTCAATTGCATTGTTTACACGGCCCCTGAAGCCATCCCATTCATCCTCTTCCCCCACACGGGACAGGCAAGGAATGAACTTAAAGTCAGGCAGGTCTTCCTCAAGCTGCTTGAAATAATCAAGCATAAAGAGGTCTGATGGAGTTTTTGCTCCAAAGTAGAACCTTGCCTTTCTGTTTATGCCCTTTGACCTCATGAAATTGAGAAGGGACAGTATAGGTGCAACTCCTGTACCAACCGCAACCATGACCATTTCCCTGTCGTTGTCCTGATAGTAGAAGTCGCCAAATGGTCCGTTTATGGTTGCCTTGTCACCCACCTCAAGATGATGGTGGACATAGGTTGTTGCTATACCCTCAGGTACGTAGCCGATTACCAACTCCACGTATTCCTTCTCCAGTGGAGATGAGGCTATGGAGTAGGCCCTGTAGACCTCCTCGTCATTTCCTTCATAAAGGGGTGCCTTAAGCTGTACATACTGTCCGGGCTTGAAGTTGATCTCCTCTCCCTCTGGAAGCTTGAACCTAAGCTTCTTGATCACGTCAGTCAGGTCTTCTATGGCTTCAACAGTAACTTCAAACTCCTTGACGTTGAACAGTTCCTCAGGAATCTGGATCCTGATGTCCTGCTTGACCTTGCACTGACAAGATAGTCTTACATTGTTTGCAAGCTCCTCCTCAGTCATAAAGGGAGTTTCTGTTGCCAGAACAGGTCCTCCACCCTCAAGTATCTGAACCTTGCAGTAGCCGCAGGTTCCCTTTCCTCCGCAGGCTGATGGAATGAATATTTTTTCCTCAATCAAAGTGGACAAAAGTGAAGAACCTCCATCAACTGTGAATTGTTTGTCGTCGTTTATGGTCAATGTCACCTGACCGTAGTTTCCTATTGTCCTGTCAGCTATGGTCAGCAGAACGGCGAACAATGCTGTAATTACCGAAATGGATACGGTTGAGATTACTATTGAACTCATCTAATCCCCCCCTAAGATATTTGTACGATTCCTGAGAACCCAATGAATGCCAATGCCATCAAACCTGTTACAATCAGGGTGATGCCAGGGCCTTCAAGTCCCTTTGGAACGCTTGCTCTCTTGAGCTTCTGTCTGATTCCCGCAAGGGCTACTATTGCCAGGGTCCAGCCAAGGCCTGACCCGACTGCAAAGCCAAATGACTGCAGGAATGTGTAGTCTCGGATCACCATAAACAGGGATACACCAAGGATGGCACAGTTTACGGTTATTAGGGGAAGGAATATACCTAGAGCATAGTAAAGGTTAGGTATGTACCTTTCCAGGATCATCTCGATAAGCTGTACAAAGGCAGCAATGGAGATGATGAATATTATGAATCTAAGAAACTCAAGCTTGTATGGCACCAGCAGGTAGTGGTAAACCAGATAGTTTATTATTGATGTACCTGCAAGTACAAAGGTTACTGCCTGTCCAAGACCCAGTGAAGTGTTGATCTCCTTGGAAACCGCAACAAAGGAACACATACCCAGGAAGTTGGACAGAATCATATTGTTTGTGAAAATTGCCGCTATGAATATTACAAATGGATTCAGTTCAATCATGATTTAGCCCCCTCACTTTGCTGCTTTTCCCTTAAGTTATGTGCAATCCAGATTGCAATGGCCAACAGGAAGAATGCGCTAGGTGGCATTATCATGATTGTCCATGCAGTCCACCAGTCTCCGAATATCTGGATTCCAAAGAGGGATCCAAATCCAAGTAGCTCTCTGAAGAAGGCTATAAACAGGAGTACGCCTGTGTAGCCGATTCCGTTTGCAACTCCGTCAAGGAATGCCGGCATTGGTGGGTTCTTCTGTGCATAGGCCTCTGCCCTACCCATTATGATACAGTTTGTTATGATCAGGCCTATGTATGGTCCAAGAGCCTTGCTCATTTCGGGCATGTAGGCCTTAAGGAATATATCAACCATTATTACGTATGCAGCTATTATAAGAACCTGGACCATCATCCTGATGTGCTTTGGTGTGTAATGCCTGATGGCGGAAATGGTCAGTGATGAAAATGCCGTTACAAAGGTCAGTCCAACACCCATTACAAGGGAGTTGACCATAAGGTTGGTTACGGCAAGGGCCGAGCATATTCCGATCAGCTGTCTTAGGATCGGGTTGTCAAGCCATACTCCCATTGAAAAAATCTCTTTTGATTTCTGCTTGGCCATGACCTATTCCCCCCTTCTTTCCTGCAAAAATCTATGAATGTCGTCATTCATGAAGTTTGCAACTGATTTTGATGTCAAGGTAGCTCCAGCAATGGCATCCACGTTTCCTCCTGGAGCCGGATTGTATACAACGTACTCCTCCTCTGCAGACCCTGATATGTCAAGGCCCCTGAACTGGCTGAGGAATTCTTCCTCCTCAATCCTTCCGCCAAGTCCGGGTGTTTCCGACTGCTGGGTGAAGGTCAGACCTAGGAGCGTATTGTAGTCCTCGGAGATTCCAACATATCCAACTATGCTTCCCCACAGGCCTGATCCTGCAACGGGAAAAGCATATCCTTCAAGAGAATCCCCCTCCCGGTATATGTAAACGTCATCCTCCAGGCTTATCTTCTCGTTGAAAAGCTCATCCACAGCCTCCACCCTATCATCCTCATAGTCTATGTCGAATACGTACAGTATCTTTGTCTGCAGCTCGTATTCCTCGTTGGCCGCCACCCTGTCAGCAGTAGCATAGTCCATGTAGGCCAACACAAAGGTGAATATTGCAGTGAGCAGAGCCATGAAAACTATTGGGTACCAGAATGTCTTCTTCATGCTGTCACCTCTTTCTTGCTTTCAGCCTTTTCCTTCCTGTAGTTCTTGTATGCCTTGATACTCTCGTCAATTATTGGTGAGAAGGTGTTTCCAATTAGAATTGCAAACATTACCCCACCTGCAAAGAGGGCAAAGCCCCTTATTATAACAGTCACAACACCGATTATGATGCCGTAGATCCACTTGCCCTCCTTGGTCTTGGTTCCTGAAACCGGGTCGGTGGCCATAAAGACGGTACCGAAGAGGAAGCCTCCTGCAACCAGTCCGTAAAGTGGGTTTGGTACTGATGGGACACCTGCAAAGTAAAGGATTGAGCTCAATACCGTAAAGCCAACAAGACAGCCTGCCATGATCTCCCATGATGCAACCTTCTTGTAGATAAGGTAGGCACCTGCAAGAAGAACCAGGATTGCACTTGTCTCCCCGATGGATCCCGATACGTTTCCAATCAATAGGTCCATAAAGGGAAGAGTCGCTCCAGAATCCCTGTAAAGTAGCATTGGGGTCGCTGTTGAAACCATCTCTATCCCCTCGTTCAGGTAGGTTGCAAAGCCTCCCGGGAATCCCGTGGATGGGTTTGTCCACTGTATTGTAAGGGGTTCTGGGAATGAGACATAAACAAAAGCCCTGGCAACCAAGGCAGGATTGAAAATGTTCTTTCCGAAGCCTCCAAACACCATCTTGCCGAAAAGTACACCGAAAACAATACCCACTGCCGCAATCCAGAACGGGGTTGACGGCGGAAGGGTCATTGTATAAAGCATACAGGTGATAAGGACCGCCTCCGAAATCTTTTTGTTGTTCTTCTTTTCGTAAAGGTATTCTGTTCCTATACCGAATACTCCAACCACAAATAACAATAATAATACCCTCAAACCGAAATAATATGTAGCCACCAGCAGAAGTGGTATAAGTGAGACTATTACAGTTCTCATCATTTTCTGCTTAATAAAGTATTTTGACACCAGATCTGAAAACAAAAGATCACCTCCAAGTTGATATAAGTAATAAATTCCATACTATATTAATACCACATTTTGGATGATTAATTCAATATTATTTAGATACACCAAATTAAAGTGATATTATTACATTCTTTAGTGGTATAAATAAAAACGAGGTGATTAAAAAATGAAAACATTTGAGAAATACAGCATACACGGTCTGGAATTAAGGAATCGGATAGTCATGCCCCCCATGTGCATGTACTCCAGCGACCATACTGGAGCTGTAAAGGAATTCCATAAGATGCACTATGGAGCAAGGGCCATTGGTGGTGCCGGACTGATAATACAGGAGGCAACTGCAGTCGAGCCCAGGGGGAGAATATCAGATAGGGATTTGGGACTTTGGTCTGACGACCATATACCTGGTATGAAGGCCTTGGTCCAAATAGTGAAGGGCTATGGAGCCAGGGCTGGAATCCAGCTTGCCCATGCAGGAAGAAAATCGGAATCAGCCTCAGACACTCCCGTGGCACCATCTGCCATAGCCTTTTCAGAGGACTACAGGACTCCAAGGGAGATGACGGTCCATGAGATAAGGGATGTGGTCCAAGCCTTCAGGGACGCCGCAAGGAGGGCCCTCATGGCAGGCTATGACCTTCTGGAGATACATGCAGCCCATGGTTATCTTATCCACGAGTTCCTCTCCCCACTTACAAACAAGAGGGAGGATATGTACGGAGGGTCTCTGGTCAACCGAACCAGGTTCCTCAGGGAGGTTCTAATTGCCGTAAGGGAGGTCTGGCCTGAGAACAAGTCCTTGATCATAAGGGTATCTGCAACGGACTACCTTCCAGGTGGAATCGATGGAGATGAGATAGTGAGGATCGTTGACCAGGTCAAAGATCTGATCCATATGGTCCATGTGAGCACAGGAGCCATCGCTCCTGCCCAGATGAAGCTCTATCCCGGCTACCAGGTTCAGTACGCCGAGAGGATAAGAAGGGAATGTGGAATACCCACAATAGCCGTTGGCCTCATCAAGGACCTTGACCAGGTGGAGGAAATCCTCCAGAACGGTCGGGCCGACCTTGTTGCTCTGGGGCGGGAGATCCTGAGAAATCCAAACTGGGTCCTTAACAACATGAATTCACAGGGAATTGATGCCAGATACCCGGACCAGTATTTCAGGGCATACAGATAGAATAGAAAAATCACCTGACGGAGAGGACCTCCGAAAGGTGATTTTTGTTGTCTAGTATATCTTAACCGGGTACTTGACCTTAAGTCCTGATATCTTGTTCTGATACTTCTCCTCCTGCTTTCTTGCAAGAACCTGCTGCTGAACCTGGTCCTTAACCTCATCAAAGTCTGGCTCCGCTGCTTCGTTTTTGGCATCAACCTTGATGATGTGGTAGCCAAACTGGGTCTTGACAGGCTCTGATATTGCTCCGATCTCCATGTTGAAGGCCGCTTCCTCAAACTCAGGTACCATCTGGCCTCTGCCAAATTCGCCCAAGGCTCCTCCAGCTTCCTTGGAAGGGCATGATGAGTAGTTGGCTGCCGCCTCCTCAAATGCAAGTCCCCCATTAAGCTCCTGGATAATCTCCTTGGCCTTGGCCTCGTCATCAACAAGGATATGGCTCGCCTTAAGGGTCTCAGGCTGGCTGAATGCCCCCTTGTTCTCCTGGAAGAATTCCTTCATCTCCTCCTCCTGGGCATCTATCCCCTCAACAAGTTTGCTGAAAGCATAGCCCTTGAGAAGGTTCTTCTCAGTTGCCTGGAGTGTCTCCTTGAACTCAGGCTCCTGGTTCATCTTCTGGTCAATGGCATCAAGATAAAGCAGCTCCTGGTTAACCATTTCCTCAATGACCCTCTTTATTCCCTCAGGGGATTGGAACTGCATGGCCACCTGAGGTCCCATGTCGTTAAGGAACTTCAGAACGTCTCCCCTTGATATTTCCTTGCCGTTAACTACTGCAACCAATTGTTGGTCAGTCATCTAATCTCTCCTTTAAAATATATTCCTCTAAACCTTAACACAGGCACATAGCCTTGTCAAACCTCCATATCACTAAAAAGCCTCCCGGATTAATCCGGGAGGCTGTTGGTTCTAATTAAAGAACTACGATTTCTTCTGCTTGAAGACCTTTTTGACCTTCAACTACGTTGAACTCTACTTCTTGACCTTCTTCAAGAGTCTTGAAGCCGTCTTTTTGAATTTGTGAGTAGTGAGCAAATACGTCATTGCCTTCCTCAGTTGTAATGAATCCAAATCCTTTTTCTGCGTTGAACCATTTTACTGTACCTTTCATTGCATAACCTCCAAAAATTTATTTATTTCTTTAATTCATGTAACCTTTACAACAATAAATTTGAGTTATACGCCGATAAGGTAAACCAAAATTGTTGTTTCATTTTATTACTCCTGAATTAAAGCTCATGTTCATAATAACACCTCTGGCCCCAAATTGCAAGGGATTTTTGCCAATTTGCAAAAAATTACCGGAATTCATATGCTTTTCTGACAATTCTACTTGTTGAAGAGCTTAACCCTGTCCTTTAACACATTTTCAAAGTCAAACAGGTGCCTCTCGTACTCCTTGTCCATATACGGAGAGGTCAGTATGAAATCTGCCGATGCCCTGTTGTTTGCAACGGGGATATCATAGAGGACCGCTATCCTCAGAAGGGCCTTTACATCCGGGTCATGGGGCTGGGCTTCCAAGGGATCCCAGAAGAATATCATAAAGTCAATTGCCCCCTCGGCTATTCTGGCACCAACCTGCTGGTCTCCTCCAAAGGGTCCTGACATATAGCCTCTTACGGGAAGTCCTGTCCTCTCCTCTATTAGTCTTGATGTTGTTCCTGTTCCAACAAGATGGTGTCCCGATAGGACCTCCTTGTTCTCCCTCACCCACTCGATTAGCTCCTTCTTCATGTTGTCATGGGCTATGAGGGCAATCTTCTTCTTTTTCCCCAGTATTGTGCTTGCACCTTCCATTCGATCTCCTCCTCACACTAGAATTATATCACAGGTGAAAAAACTTTCCATGAAAAACAACTAAAATGCAAATTTTATTCTTACTGTTTTTTAGTTTTATGATAGAATGTAATTAACATACTATATTAAGGAGTGATCCCATGAATCCAATGATTCAGAAATTTGTAGATCAGAAGTTTATGACACAGGAGCAGGGAGAATACATCGATGCTGCCATCATGAGAAAGGAATCAATAGTTGTTTCCGGACACAGGTCAGCTGGAATAAGACCCCTAATGGCTTCCCTGATGGCTGTTGCCAAGAAGGAGTTTTCAAATGTTCAGGTAAAGGGCTTTGAAGACCTTGAAAAGGAAACTGAGTTCTTCCTTATCCCTGGACTTGACAACCTTGACTTTGAGAAGCTTGTAGGCGAGGCTATTGGTGTTGAAGGGACAGCATTTGTTTCCCTGAAGGAGCCTGAGCATCCTGTTTCACTAATGAAGGTCATGAAGGCAAACTACAAGGCAGGCAAGGCTGTCGGAAAGAAAATCCACACCCTGGAATGCATCAAGGTTGACGATGTACCTGTTCTTGACAAGATTACAATGATGGTTCTCAACGAAAAGGGAAAAATCGAAAAAACAGACTTCTAGATTATTCTAGAAGTCCTTTTTCTACCCATTTTGTATAGCCCTGTGCATTTATATCCCCGTCAACAGAAATCACATGGTCAAAACATCCAGGATTTTCTTCATCCCTTGTATACCCTGTCATAAATGCGTCCCCCAAAAGGACCTCCTTTTTGTAGACAATTCCAAGTCGTTGGATGCGCATGGTCCTGTGAACTTCTTCTCCCAGTCCCTCCTGGATCCATTCGATGTAGCGGATGTTGTTTACGTGGTCGTTGTTGTCAATATCACTTCTTCTTACCTTAAATGGTCCCGATTCCACAGCTCTCCCGTCAAGTTCCTTCATCTCCCTAAACTCAGGGAAATTGAAGTCTTCAACAAAGCTGTAGGACTTTTGCAGGTCTTGAGGAATCCTTTTTGGCCTTCTTTTTACCATATCCAGAAAGAACCATTTTGTTGTAGCCTTGGCCAGCAGGTCCCCCTCCTGGCTTGTCAGCACAAATTCCCTGGTGGCATAGAACCTGTCAAAGCTGGAGGTCCAGGTTCCAACCTTCACCCTGTCCTTTGCTCTTGGATACTTCAGGATCTCCGCCTCCCAGCGAAGAAGCATCCATGCATGGCCCTTCTTTGACAATTCCTCAAATCCCACATGGAGACTATCCGAATGCCAATTTGACGTTTCAGCCATATATGCCAATATAATTTCAGGCTTTATGTAGCCTTCCCTGTCTGTATCGTAGTATGGTACGGTAAATTCCTTCCAATATTTGCTCATTTTTCATCCCTCCAAAGGATATTATACACGACATTTGCAATTATTTACAAATATTTCGGATAAATGTTACAATCTACTAATTTGTGGTATATAAGTATTAAGATAACGAAAAGGGGGGTAACTATGGCAAAAATCAATGCAATTGAAGGCGTAGGTGAAGCATACGAAGCAAAGCTTAAGGAAGCAGGGATCGATACAACAGAGAAGTTACTTGAAGTTGCAGCTGATAAGAAGGGTCGCACTAAGCTGGCCAAGGAAACCGGCATCAGTGAGAAGCTTTTACTTACATGGGTTAACCATTGCGATCTTTATCGAGTCAAGGGAATTGGCCCCCAATATGCTGAAATCTTAGAACTTGCAGGAATTGATTCAGTTCCTGAGTTGGCGAAAAGAAATGCGGCCAGTGTATTGGAAAAAATGAGAGAGGTAAATGCCAATAGACCGGTGACAAGAGGTCTTCCAGCGCAGAAGCAGATTGAGAACTGGATTCTCAGGGCAAAAGACCTGCCCAAGGTTGTAAAACACTAAAGGGAGGCTACATAAGTAGCTTCCTTTTTTATTGTAAATACTATTCCAATATAATACAATAAAGGAAAGAACAAAAGGAGGACGAAGATATGTCGGAGGGCTACAGATTTACAATCGGAAAGGGCGACAGGACAGTTGAGCTGCTATCCAGGATGAGCAATCGCCACGGACTGATAGCAGGTGCCACAGGAACAGGTAAGACAATATCCCTTAAGGTGCTAGCGGAGCATTTCAGTGACATAGGTGTACCTGTATTTCTTGCAGATGTCAAGGGTGACCTGGCAAGCCTTGCCGAGCCTGGTGCCATGAACAATAAGCTAAAGGAGAGGATTGATACGATAGGGCTGAAGAACTTCTCCTTCGGATCCTACCCCATCAGGCTGTGGGATGTATATGGAAAGCTTGGACATCCAGTAAGGACGGATATCACTGAAATGGGACCAATCCTTCTTTCAAGGCTCCTGGACTTAAATGAAACCCAGACAGGGATACTCCATATAGCCTTCAGGGTTGCCGATGAGAACGGCTGGCTCCTAGTTGACCTTAAGGACCTGAGGTCAATGCTACAGTATCTTGGGGACAACAGGAAGGAATATTCACTCCAGTATGGAAATATAGCTCCACAGTCCATCGGAGCAATCCAGAGGTCACTGCTGACCCTTGAGTCCCAGGGCGGGGACGTCTTCTTCGGCGAGCCTTCCCTGGAGATCAACGACCTGCTGATGACTGACCCTAACGGCAAGGGTATTGTCAATATCCTTGCATCGGAGGAGCTTTTCAACTCCCCAAGGATCTATTCAACCTTTCTGCTATGGATGCTGTCTGAGCTCTTTGAGCAGCTGCCGGAGGTTGGAGATCCTGAAAAGCCAAAAATCGTCTTCTTCTTTGACGAGGCCCACCTGCTCTTCAACGACACTCCAAAGGCACTGATGGAAAAGATCGAGCTTGTTGTTAGGCTAATAAGATCCAAGGGTGTTGGTGTATACTTTGTAACCCAGAACCCAGCGGACATACCAGACACGGTTCTTGGTCAGCTTGGAAACAGGATCCAGCATGCACTTAGGGCCTACACTCCCAAGGAGCAAAAGGCAATCAAGGCTGCGGCGGAAACCTTCAGGCAGAATCCCAAGTTCGACGTTGAGGAGGTCATCACACAGCTTAGGACCGGTGAGGCCCTTGTATCCTTCCTGGATGAGGAGGGCAAGCCCTCAGTTGTTGAAAAGGCCCTGATCGCTCCACCAAGGAGTATAATCGGTACCCTTGATCCGGCAAAGCGCCAGGGATTAATCACCAACTCACCAATGTACTTCAAGTATACAGACCCTGTTGACGAGGAATCAGCCTATGAGATAATCCAGGCAAAATACGAGAAGATCATTGCCAAACAGCAGCAGGAAGAGGAAGAAAAAATCCAGGAGCTTGAGGAGAAGGAAGCAGAAAAGCTTCGTAAGGCCCGAGAAAAGGAAATAGCCAAGGAGAAGAAGGAACGGGAAAAGGCAAGAAAGGCCAATCCCCTCTACAAGGTCGGACGGACAGCAGTAAACACCCTGACCGGAGATATCGGTAGAAAGATAGCCAGGGGACTTCTTGGAAACGTAGGAAACTTCTTTAAATAAAAAAAGCATATGAAATGCATTAACGAAGCTTTTTATGATACTCATATACGGAAATTTCATGAGTAAATGAAAGTAGAAATTTCCTATTCGTAATAAACATAAGGATGGAGCAGGCAAATTGCCTGCTCCTATTTGAATTCCAGTTTATCTCCCTTTTCAATTCCTGCAAAGGTTCCAGCCTCAGCCTCCATGACAAAATGGGACTTTAAGACCAATGGACCCATCCTTCCCGGCTTGAAATCCCGAAGCACCTTTACAACAATATTATCCCTGTCAACAAACAGCACATCTATGGGAAACTTCATCCTGTAGGTGTGGATTGAGTTGCAGGGAACAATCATCATCCCCTCCTTGTCCTCCAGGCCCTTTCTTCCCAGAAGTCCCTGAAGCCTCTTTGTATATGTGTCAGCCATGATGATCTTTTCAAGAACAACCCTTCCGTTTACCATCATCCTAGAAGCCATTTGTCCGACCCTCCAGAATATCCTTTCCAGCCTCTTCTCCCCTGGACCATTTTGCATCCCCCATGGAATACTTGAACTGGTAATCACCTGATGTGAATTCCATTCCATCATACAGGTTCATTTCAGTGTAGATATCATCCCTGAAATGCAGGATTCCAGGCTGTGTGGTCTTTATATATGCAGCTGTCATTGGCTTGTTTGAAAACAGCTTCTTCCATCCCAGGATGAATTTCTTTCCTTCAGCAAGAAGTTTCTTGCCAACCAAGATATCATAGGTGTATCTTCCACTGTGGAGATTGAAGTCGGCAGGATCCTCCATATCCATTGATATCCGGACTTCCCTTTTCTTCCTCTCCTTAAGGTTAAGCACCTGTTGCTCCACCCTCTCTCCTACCTTCCAGCATTCCAGAGTCCCTCTTATCTTTGTTGCAGGGGCTATTAGAATCAGGTAGAAAAGATTACCAAGCAGGAATATTACAAGAGGTAATAGGATAAATACTCCGGCAAGTATTCCCACAAGAACCAGATTCTCCTGGATACTCTTTACTATATTTCCAAAGAAGCCTACGGTTTCAACCTGGTAAGTTACAAGGTTATTCTCTATGTTTGTTTGGGGATGAAGGGGACTGGCTATTATGCCAAGGTCAAAAATTCCCTTGTCTGTTCCATCAGTATCTATATATAGGTTTACTGTTCTTGAAGTCTCTGGTCCGATTTCAATCTGATTGCTTCTCAATTCACCCAAATCACCTTGGGCCTGAACCTCCAGAACCTCGGCAAAAGGCGAACTGCTCTCTACAATCAATGGGATTGTAAGGGTCTCCCCTATCCTAACCCAGAGGCTTTCGTCTCCAGCCTCTACCCTAACCGTACCTGGCTCAGCTGAAAAGGTCTCACCCAGGTCTTTCTTTAGACTGAAAGCTTCCTCCCTGTAGGTTCCACTTACCTCAAGAGATACCTTAGCTGAATACTGGCTTGAGATGTCCCACTTTGTGGTCCACCTACCGTCCCCAGCCATTATATCTCCA
>Ga0224486_100166_pt1 | contig 29710 bp, 28 predicted proteins | sample TexhydDE_CT_test_FD_172013 | JGI IMG/M metagenome (GOLD analysis project Ga0224486, IMG submission 172013) | Fracking water microbial communities from deep shales in Oklahoma, United States - hydraulically fractured wells DE_CT_test ... | reverse complement strand
TATCCAAGATAGCCGACGAAGATAAAGAAACAAAATAGGAAGTGATTAAATGGATAGTCCTATAATCATTCTGGTCTTTTGGGTAATAATCAACATACTTCTAAAGAGCTCCAAAGACAAGAAGAAGGCTGAACAGGCAAGAAGGAAAACCGGCCAGGGGAGTCCCCAGAGGGGACAAAAACCAAAAGCTGAGAGATCTCGTATGAATACCGGGATGAAGGACTTCAGGAAGGCTCTGGAGGACTACAAGGCTCAGATAGAAAAGGAGCTTAATCCAGAAAAGAAGGCACCTGCAAAGGCTCCTGAAAAGGTCCCTGTGACAGAAGCCAGGCAAAGGGTCGAGAGGCCCATAAGTCGTCCTGAAAAACCTAGGATTAAGACACATAGAGAAGGACGATACTGGGAGGATGTAATTGAGGATAGTACTGAAGCTAGCTCGAAAGAGGAAGCAAAAGAAATCACAGTAGCACTTGAGCTTGAATCCAAAAAGGTCAAGAAGAGCTCACAAGGCCTATTTGATATAAAAGATGATATCCTAAAGGGTATTGTATATTCAGAGATACTTGGCAAGCCAAAAAGCATGCAGAGAAAGAGAGGTCCTTATTAGGGCTTCTTTTTTTGTGATAATCCACGAAATGATTACTAACACTTATTACTAAATGGTTACACATAAGCTAAACATATAGAAATAAACACCTTTCTATGGTATGATTTACTTAATTAATTCAGAGACAAATCAAAGTTACTGAGGAGGAAACCAAGTTTGACTTTAAGAAATGAAGAGGGCCATATAGAAATACATGATAGCAACATAATCAAAGAGATTGCCGGTAATCTGGATACAAATTTGAAAACTATTGAAGAAAAAATGGGGGTTAAGCTTAAAATACAAGACAATGCAATAACCGTTCAAGGCTTGCCAAGCAATGTGGAAATGACAAAGAGACTCTTGAATGAGGTGAAGTATATAATTCAAAAACAGAACAGGCTTCAGGAGCAGGACCTTAACTATGCCATTGACTTTATAAAGTCAGGTAAGGAGGGAAGCCTGAAGGAGCTCCTGGACGATATTGTTTGCATAACCGCATCAGGGAAGAGCATAAAACCCAAGACCTTCGGTCAAAAAAGGTATGTGGACTCCCTTAGAAGACACGACGTGGTCTTCGGTATAGGACCAGCCGGGACTGGTAAGACCTACCTTGCAATGGCAATGGCTGTGCAGGCATTCAAGAATAGGGAGGTCAACAGGATAATACTTACAAGGCCTGCAGTGGAGGCTGGGGAGAATCTTGGATTTCTACCGGGGGATCTTCAAGAAAAGGTAGACCCTTATCTCAGACCCATATATGATGCTTTGTTTGAAATACTGGGAGTTGATACCTACCTGAAATATTTTGAGAAGGGCCTGATAGAAGTGGCACCTTTGGCTTATATGAGAGGTAGGACACTAGATTCTGCTTATGTGATACTGGACGAGGCTCAGAACACTACAAATGAGCAGATGAAAATGTTTTTAACGAGACTGGGATTTGGGTCAAAAGCAATCATCACCGGAGATATAACACAAATTGACCTTATCCGAGGAAAGGAATCTGGACTTAAGACAGTAATGGGAATCTTGAAGGATGTCAAGGGAATCGACTTTATAAACCTAACCAGTGCTGACATAGTCAGGCATCCATTGGTTCAAAGGATAATCAATGCCTATGAAAGCTATGAGGAGCGCAAGTGAAGACTTAAATGACCAAGGCTGGTGATGACATGGAAAAGAAGGTGACAGCTTTTCTAAAAGGCAGGGGAAGGGGAAGAAGGATAGAAAAAACAACCAAGGTGTTTTTGTTGTTTTTTGTATCTGTTTTCATTTTAGCATTGACCCAATCACAATTTTCGGCAACTGATTTGAAAATCGGTGACAGGGCACCTGAGGACATCAGGGCCCCTTTTGCCATTGAGGACAGGCTTGCCTATGAAGCCCAGTTGGAGGAATCTTTGGGGAGTATGGAGGCTGTTTATAGGGTATCACCAACTGTTCAGATCACTGCAAAGGCAAAGGTATCAGGATATTTGGACCTTGTCAGGGACATTAAACTTAGAAACAATCTAAGGGAAGTCTCAAAGATCGATGAACTTGAAACTGTTAGTCCTCTTGAGCTTTCCACTGATTTGCATAAGCTCGCAATTGAAACCACATTTTCAAGCCTTAACACAGTGGAGGCAATCTCAGAGGATATTCTCACCCAGATGCTGGCCCAGGGAATAAGGGAGGATGAGCTTGATTACCAGCTCCTGGAAATTGATGACGTTGTTGCTTCCCTGAATCTTGAAGAAGGTGAGCAGCTGCTTGTTTCAAACATCCTTAAGGGTGCCATCGAGCCAAATGAGTTTGTGGACACAATCGCAACAGAAAGACAGATGGAAATTTTAAGAGAAACAATCAGCCCTGTGATAATTGAGAAAAATGAGATTATTGTACATAAGGGCGAGACAATAGGCTCTGAGCAGATGAGAATCATGGAGCTGGCCAATCTGGGGACTGGTGAGACAAGCTCCTGGACAATCTATCTGGGGATTGTAATTCAACTGATGCTGCCATTGCTGGCAATGATTCTATACATTAAATATTTCAATCCAGAGATCCTAAAGGGGAGACTGGTCTATCTAATGTTCACCCTGTTCATGATCAGTCTTATACTTGGCGGAGCAATGGAAGCCCTAACTCCATACCTGATACCATCAGCATTTAATGCAATAATTGCAACCCTCCTTGTTGGACCTGGTATTGCAATAATATCTAACATGGTTTTAGTATATATGCTTCATTTTCTATGGAGCATACCTGGAGAACTGGCAATAATTATGATAATAGGGAATTCAGCTGGAATAATTCTGCTGCTGCATCGAAATCAAAGGCATAGGGTGCTTCTTAACGGTATATACATGGGGGCAATAAGCTTCCTGTTCTACCTGGGCTACTATTTTTTGGGAGATATTGGTACCAGGGACCTTTTATTCAATGGAGGAGCCTTAATTATAGGAGGATTGGTTTCCGGTGTTGTTTCACTTGGCACCTTGCCCTTGTGGGAAAATGTATTTAAGGTGTTGACCCCACTTAAGCTAATGGAGCTGACAGACCCCAATCAACCCTTGCTTAGAAGACTTTTCGCGGAGGCTCCAGGGACCTACCATCACAGTCTTATAGTCGGCAATCTATCTGAGGCAGCTGCAGCGTCAATTGGAGCAAATCCATTGCTTGCAAAGGCAGGAGCCTACTATCATGATATCGGTAAACTAAAGAGGCCATCCTATTTCAAGGAGAATCAGTTTGGCATTGAGAATCCACATGATAGCATGGAGCCAATACAAAGTTCGGAGGTTATCATTTCCCATTGGGAGGATGGCATCAAGCTGGGAAGAGAAAACAAGCTCCCAAGTGAGATAATGGACATAATTGACCAGCATCACGGAAATACCCTCATTTCTTACTTTTACCACAAGGCTGCCGAGGAAGGTAATACATTGCCGGAAGGTAGATTCAGATATGGTGGACAGAAACCAAAAACCAAGGAAGCAACCGTTGTGATGCTTGCAGATTCAGTGGAGGCTGCAGTTAGAAGCTTGAAGGATATGAATGAGAGTGCCATAGAGGAGATGGTGGGGAAAATTATCAAGGGGAAGATAGAAGACGGACAGCTTGACCAATCGCCAATAACCACAAAAGATATGAATATGGTCAGGAAGACCTTTATTTCAGTGCTTAAAGGCATATACCATGAAAGAATCGAGTACCCAGAAAAATCATAAAAAAAGGAGATAAATATGGAGGTTCTATTCGATAACAGACAGGACAGGATCCTATTGGAAAAATCTACAGAAGAATTGATTGAAAAGGTAATAGAAACAACCTTGAGGATGGAAGGCATGACCCTTGATTATGAAGTGAGTGTTTCATTTGTTACAAACGAGGAAATCAGGGATTTAAACAAGCAGTACAGGAATATGGACAGGGAGACGGATGTTCTATCATTTCCATTTGACGATGATTTTGAAACCGGTACCAGAATTCTGGGTGACATAGTGCTATCAGTGGAAAAGGCCATGGACCAGGCTGAGGATTTCGGTCACTCTGTGGAAAGGGAGCTGGCATATCTCACAGTACACAGTACCCTTCACCTAATTGGCTACGATCACTTGAGTGAGGATGACAAGTTGGAGATGAGACAAAGGGAGAAGGCCATTATGAAGGAGCTCCAGATTTTCAAGTAGCCTAGGGGGTGCGATTATGAAGGTTAAGGAATTAATTGACAGCTTCAATTATGCAGTATCAGGGATACTTTCGGCAATGAAGCTTGAGAAGAGCTTAAGGATACATTATATCGCTGCCATCACTGTTATTGGGCTTAGCACTCTGTTTAATCTCACAAGGGTGGAATTTATGATACTGCTACTTACAGTGGTTCTGGTGGTGGTGCTTGAAATGATCAACACAGCCATTGAAAAGACAATCGATATGATAACCAGGGAATATCACCCATTGGCAAGGGTCATCAAGGATGTCTCTGCTGGTGCTGTACTCATAGCATCCGTCAATGCTGTCATTGTGGGTTATCTCATGTTTTTCGAGAGACTAAACCCCTTTAAGGAATTTGTTCTGATAAAGATAAGGAATTCCCCGATACATCTTACCTTTGTTGCCTTGATACTGGTAGCCCTCTTGACGGTGGGGCTGAAATCAAAGTTCTATAAAGGGCACGGAACCCATTTTCAGGGTGGTGTGGTCAGCGGTCATTCAGCGGTGGCATTTTGCATAGCTACAATAGTGTCAATACTATCAGGGAATCTCCTGATAATAACACTGGTTTTCGGTCTGGCATTTCTCGTTGCAGAAAGCCGTGTGGAAGGTAAGATTCACTCTGCCATGGAGACCATAATAGGTGGCATACTTGGTATACTTGTGGGTGTGCTAATATTTCAGATAATTGGATAGGAGGAAGGAAATGGACATAAGGAAGATAATTGCGCTTTGTATGGTGACAGTACTATTGTTTAGCTTCACGGCTTGCAGGCAGGAGGAAACTGGTCCACCTGAAGAACCCCCCATAGAGGAGCCTGCAGTGGAACTGGAACCGGAACCTGTTGAAGAACCGGAACCTGTCGAGGAACCGGAGCCTACTGGGATACCATCACCATTGAGCGGAATTTATGCAGCTGAGGAATTGGTGAATGGAAGGATAATATCAGTCGTATTTGACAACCACCCTAGGGCAAAATGGCAATCAGGCCTTAAGGATGCAGAAATTGTTTATGAGTTCCCCGTTGAAGGACCCTATACCAGGTACCTGGGGCTGTATCTGATCAATGCACCGGATTCGGTTGGGCCCATTCGAAGTGCCAGACCATATTTTGTAACCATGGCATGGCAGTTTGACTCCATATTTGTTCATGTTGGGGGCAGCGAACAGGCAAAGGCTGATGTAAGAAACCTAAACATGGCTGAAATTGACGGATTGACCAGCTCAAACCAGGTTTTCTGGAGGGTGTCCCACAAAAAGGCACCCAACAACATGTACTCCAGCATGAATGTGCTAAGAGAAGTCCAAGAGAATCGGGGATATAGGGAAAAGAGTGAGTTTGAAGGTTTTCTCTTTGATATGGAGGCTTCACCCAGAACAGGTGATGGTGCAAATGATATACTGATTACATACAATGATGAAAACAATACCAGATATATCTATGACCCGGAAATAGAAAGATATGAAAGATACAAGGAAGGGTCAAGACATGTGGATGAATCAGATGAAAGTGGACTTTATGCAGACAACATAATAATTCAGGAGAACTCCATGAGGGTTTTGGATAATGAAGGAAGACTTGGAATAACCCTGGAAGGCCAGGGAGAGGGTAAATTTATCTCCAGAGGGGTAGTTGAGGACATAAAATGGGTAAAGGATAACAGAAAGGCTAAAATAATCTACCTGAATGAGGACAATGAGGAAATTGCATTGTCACCAGGAACAACATGGATTCAGGTGGTTAAGCCCGGGACATCAATTACTATAGAATAAGAGAGGTTTTGTTATGAATAGGAAAGAACTCATAAGAAGAGCATTAGGAGCAAAAAAAATGGCCTATGTACCATATTCAGGATTTCATGTAGGTGCTGCAATACTGACTGAGGATGATGAGGTATATGATGGATGCAATATTGAGATTGCTTCCTACTCACCTACAATATGCGCTGAAAGAACAGCGATATTCAAGGCAGTTTCCGAAGGTCACCTGAAGGTTAAGGCCATAGCGATTGTAGGGGATGCTGACCACACATATCCTTGTGGGGTATGCAGACAGGTGATACGTGAGTTTGGTAAGGATGCAACTGTGATAATAGCCAATTCAGAAGAGGATTACATGGAATATTCCTTGGATGAATTGCTTCCTCACAGCTTCGGCCCAGAAGATCTTGAGTCGGCAGACAAGGAGGGGAAAAATGTATAAATCAGGGTTCATAACTGTTGTAGGAAGGCCCAATGTAGGGAAATCAACCCTTCTAAACCAAATTATCGGTGAGAAGATCTCAATTATTTCCGACAAGCCTCAGACTACCAGAAACAAGATACAGATGGTTTATACAGGTGATGACTATCAGATTGTATTTCTCGACACACCTGGAATTCAAATGCCCAAGAATATCCTGGGAGACTACATGCTTAAAATTTCGAGAACCACTTTGGAGGAAGTTGACATAGTCACCTTTATGGTTGATGAAAGCATGGAGACGGGAAAGCTGGACAACTATATCCTTGACCAGCTCAAGGAGATAAGCACACCAATTGTTCTTCTGATCAACAAGACGGATAAGCTTACAAAGGATCAAACAGACAAGCTGGTGAACAAGTACAGGGATATGGGGATGTTCCAGGATGTGATCCCTATTTCAGCATTGAACAACGATAACATCGAAAGATATCTTGAGGTTTTGAAGGGTATGCTTCCAGAGGGACCTCAGTATTTTCCGGAGGATATGATAACAGATCAACCTGAAAGGTTCATAATTTCAGAGATTATCAGGGAAAAGGCTCTTGTTAATCTTGAGGATGAGATTCCCCACGGCATATATGTTGATATAGATAAGATTGTCCAGAGGGAAGACAAGGAGTTGATTGATGTTTTTGCAAATGTGTACTGCGAAAAGAATTCCCACAAGGGGATGATAATAGGCAAAAACGGTAGAATGTTAAAGACAATCGGTCAACAGGCAAGAGAGGATATAGAGAAGCTGATGGGCAGCAAGGTGAATCTTCAGATCTGGGTCAAGGTGGAGAAGAACTGGAGAGAAAAGGCAAACAAGGTGAAATACTTTGGCTATAAATAGAAGGGCTTGACATGTTTGGGACAAATGGAATAGTCATATCAGGAATGAAATACAAAGACAGCAGCAAGATACTCACCATCTACACAAGAGAGCTGGGGAAGGTCTCAGTACTGGCACAAGGTGCCTTAAGACCAAAGTCAGGAGTCATGGCCTCAGCTGAAGTGTTTGCATTAAGCAATTGGAAGCTTAAAAGGGGAAGAACCTTCCACTATATAGAGAGCGTGGACCTCATTGATTCATTCTATACCATAAGGGACTCAATGAATAAGATGATTTTCGGCTTCTATGCATTGGAGCTCCTGGACAAATCCACCCCCATGGAAGAGGAGAACAGGGTTCTGTTTGAGCTTTTGGAAAAGTTTATCAGAACAATGAGGTCTAAGGACAGGATACTCCCCTTGATGGTTGCCTATGAGCTTAAGTTTGCCAGCTTTATTGGCTACAGACCCCACTTGAGCGGATGTGTCGCCTGTGGTAGGAAAGGATCGGAGGTATGGGAATTTGACCATACAAGGGGTGGGTTGATTTGCTCGGTCTGCCGTGAAAGGTCAAGAGATTCCATATCCCATGACGAAGTTCAGAAGATGAATCTCCTTCTGATGTCCAAGCTTGAAGATTTGGGAACTATTGAAATCAGTGACGACTCCCTTTGGCGGATGCACAACAGGATGTCTGATTACCTACTCTATAATCTTGATGTAAGGGAGATGAAGTCATTGTCAATGATAAGGCAAGGACTGTTTTAGACTTGGGTTCTGGACTCTTGACATAATGACGAAATTTTGTTAAATTAATAAGCGAAACTGAATTCTATACTGTGATGAAGAAAGTACCTGTAACTGTTTAGCAAAGAGAGTCCGATAATGGTGGGAACGGATGTATTCGGTTATTGGGAACGGCGCTTCTGAGTATTGCAATTTAAGAGAGTACCTCTAGGAGGTATTAAATAGGGTGGAACCGCGGAAGAGACCTTTCGTCCCTATAGGGACGCTAAGGTTTTTTTGTATCCAAAAATAAAGGGGGGTTATTATGTATTTTCAGGATTTGATGCTGAAACTACTGAATTACTGGGGCGAAAAGGATTGTATAATCATGGAGCCATACGATGTTGAAAAAGGTGCGGGAACAATGAGTCCACACACGTTTTTAAGGGCATTGGGGCCCGAACCTTGGCAGGTTGTATATGTGGAGCCATCAAGAAGACCCGCAGATGCTCGTTATGGAGAGAACCCAAACAGGGTTTATCAGCATCATCAGCTTCAGGTTATCCTAAAACCTTCACCTGAAAACATTCAGGATCTTTATCTGGACAGCCTGAAAGCCATAGGGATCGATCCGCTGAAGCATGACATAAGGTTTGTTGAGGACAACTGGGAAGCACCTACTCTTGGTGCCTGGGGTCTTGGCTGGGAAGTTTGGTTGGATGGAATGGAGATAACACAATTTACATACTTCCAACAAGTAGGCGGAATAAACTGTGACCTGGAGTCTGGGGAACTTACCTATGGGCTTGAGAGAATAGCCATGTATCTGCAGGATGTTGACAACGTATTTGACATTCAATGGAACAGGAATTTCACCTATGGGGATATATTCAGGAAAGCTGAATACGAACATTCGGTGTACAGTTTTGAAAAGGCTGACATCCCAGTGCTGAAGGAACTCTTCAATACCTATGAGAATGAAGCCAACAAGGTAATTGCAGATGAACTGGTAATACCTTCATATGACTATGTGCTAAAATGCTCACATACATTCAATGTGCTGGATGCAAGAGGGGCCATCTCTGTTTCCGAGAGAACAAACTACATTGGCAGGGTTAGGAATCTGGCGAGAAGCGTGGCCTCTCTTTATCTGGACCAGAGAAAACAGATGGATTATCCTTTACTGAAAAAAGGTGGTGTAGACAATGAGTAGAGAATTTCTGCTGGAAATTGGTGTTGAAGAACTGCCGGCAAGGTATATAAAAGATGCTGTTGGACAATTGAAGGGCAACATGGAAAAGCTTCTGAAGGAAGAGAGATTATCCTACCAGTCTATCCATACCTTTTCAACTCCACGTAGACTTACAATTATCCTAAGGGGTCTGGGAGAAGAGGGAGAAAGTCAGCAGGACCTGGTGAAGGGTCCGGCTGCAAAAATAGCATATGACCAGGATGGGAATCCCACGAGTGCATTGCAGGGTTTCATGCGTGGCCAGGGAGTCACGGAAGACAGTATTAAGACCATGGACTACAATGGTGACGAGTATATATATGCTGCCGTAAATAAAAGTGGAAAACCATTAAAAGCAATACTTGAACAAGGTCTGGAAGATGTCATCAAGGGGATAAGCTTTCCAAAGTCCATGAGATGGGGAGGAAAGAACCTTAGATTTGCAAGGCCAATAAGATGGCTGGTGGCAATCTTGGACAATGAAGTCCTTCCATTCGAGTTGGAGGGGATAAGGGCTGGAAATACAACTCGGGGACATAGGTTTCTTGGGAGTCAGGATATTAGAATCGACAAGATTGATAGCTATGAAAGCCAATTAAGGGATAACTTTGTAATAGTTGATCAGGAAGAAAGAAAGGATATCATAAGACTTAAGGCTGAAAAGCTTGCAAAGGAAAAGGGTGGCTCCATCCAAAAGGACGAAGACCTTCTTGATGAGGTGACCAATCTAGTGGAGTACCCAACACCAATAATTGGAAGAATCAAGGAAGAGTATTTGGGATTGCCTTTTGATGTTATAACAACCCCCATGAAGGAACACCTGAGATATTTTCCAGTTCTGGATGACAAGGGAAGGCTTCTTCCATATTTTGTTACCGTAAGAAACGGAGACTCACAACATGAGGAAACTGTTGTAAAGGGCAATGAAAAGGTACTTGGAGCAAGATTGGAGGATGCGAAGTTCTTCTACAAGGATGATGTCAGCATACCTCTGGAAGCATATGTTGAAAGGCTGAAGACCTTAACTTTCCAGGAGAAGCTTGGAACCGTATACGACAAAACCAGCAGGTTGATCAGACTCACGGCAAAAATTGGCGACTATCTGGAAGTTGGAGAAGAGACTGAAAAGAATCTGCAAAGGGCAAGCTTCCTATCCAAAGCTGACCTGGTAACAAAGATGGTGACTGAGTTCACAGAGCTGCAAGGGAAGATTGGGATGGAATACGCCCAGGAATCGGGAGAGAATGAAATTGTAAGCCTGGCGATTCACGAGCAGTACATGCCCAGGTTTTCAGGGGATGAGCTTCCAACAACCACTGCAGGGGCCATTCTTTCAATTGCTGATAAGCTTGACTCAATATGCGGATTGTTTGCAATAGGCATCAAACCAACTGGATCACAGGACCCATTTGCCTTGAGAAGAGCCGCCATAGGAATAATAAATATAATCATGGATAAAAAGTTGAATATCTCCATATTGGAGCTGATAGACTTTTCACTCTATATCTATGTTGAGGAAAACGGTCTTGCCTGTGATTACAACAAGGTCAGAGCAGAAATCAAGGATTTCTTCATGGGCAGGGTAAGAAACCTATTCCTGGATACAGGAATGCCATATGATGTTGTGGATTCAGTAATAAACACAGACAGCGACAACATATATGACATGAGGATAAGGGTTGAAAAGCTGGCCAGCTGGTTTGAAAGCGAAGACGTTGGAGATATACTGGTCGCATTCAATAGATTGAGCTCCATGGCCACAAAGACCGAATCAACTGAAGTGAAAAGAGATCTCCTGACCCCGGATGAGATTAGGCTTTATGATGACTACAACAACATAGAGGAAAAGGTTGAATCCCATATAGGCAAGAAGGAATATGACAAGGCAATGATGCTGCTTGGAAGCCTAAAGGACTCCATAAACGATTATTTTGATAAGGTCATGGTAATGGTTGAGGATGAGGAACTAAAGGAAAACAGATTATCATTGCTTAGAAGAATATACTCACAAATGATGAAGGTCTGTGATCTGACATACATTGTTGCCAGATAGGCGGTGATACTATCCAACTTTCAAGCAGGCAGGATAAGATAATAGAAATAGTAATTGAGAACCAGCCGATAACAAGCACGGCAATTGCAGAAAAGCTCGGTCTGACGAGGGCTACAATAAGACCAGACCTTTCAATACTGACCATGACTGGGATATTGGATGCCAGACCAAAGGTCGGGTATATCTACCTTGGAAGGCCAGATACAGATATCATTGCAAACAGGATATCATCCATAAAGGTAAAGGATATAATGTCCTTACCTGTTGTTATGGAAGAGGACAGGACCGTATATGATGCAGTGGTATATATGTTCACTGAGGATGTTGGTTCAATATATGTAACCCATGAGGGATATTTGTCAGGCGTGGTATCAAGAAAAGACCTTCTGAGGAGTGCAGTTGGAGGAATGGATCTGACCATAACACCGGTTGGTATGATAATGACAAGAATGCCCAAACTTGTGGTCATAAGGGAGTTTGATACGATCCTCAAGGCTGCCATAAACCTGATAGAGCATGAAATAGACAGTTTGCCGGTTGTTGAGGAGATTGGTGATTCAAATAGGAATCTTAGAGTCATCGGCAGAATAACCAAGACGAACATAACAAGGATGTTTGTTGAGTTGGGAACAAATATATAGGAGGGGGTTAATATGAGTAATAAGCTTACAGTCTACGTACTATCGGATTCCATCGGTGAAACGGGGGAGTTGATAGCAAGAGCAGCTGCGAAGCAGTTCATAACTGAAAATTATGAAATAAAAAAATACCCCTTCATGGATGACAGGGAAGAAATAAAGAACATTTTCAGTGAGGCAGTGCCTGGTGAGAGCCTATTTATTTACACAACTGTTCTCAAGGAAATAAAGGACCTGATTGATGAACTCGGGGAAGAGAAAAACATCCCTACAATCGATGTGATGTCTCCACCAATACTTGCAATTGAGAAGCTTTTGGGCTATGCACCAAAGCGTGAGGCAGGTCTTATCAGGAGGATTGATGAGAACTATTTCAGGAAGGTCGAGGCTGTTGAGTTTGCAGTTAAATATGATGATGGGAAGGATCCCAGAGGAATAGAAAAAGCGGACATATGCCTTGTGGGAATATCCAGAACATCAAAGACACCCCTGAGCATGTATCTGGCACACAAAAACTTCAAGGTTGTGAATGTTCCTCTGGTGCCGGAGGTGAATATTCCTCAGGAGCTTTACAGGAAGGACCGAAGAAGGATAATTGGTTTGGTGGCTGACCCCAAAAAGCTTATTGAAATAAGGTCCGAAAGACTAAAGGCCCTTGGCCTTAAGAATTCCGCAAATTATGCCAGCGTTGAGAGAATCCAGAGAGAACTTGAATATTCAATGGATATCATGATGGATTTGGGCTGTGAAATCATTGATGTAACAGCCAGAGCCATAGAGGAAACTGCATCCATCATAATTGAGCATATGACAAATGAGTTTGGAGATAAAATGTTTTAGACTTCAAAGCATCAATAATGTTTAAATGAAGCGTTCCATGGAGCGCTTCTATTTTTTGTTGCATCGCCAAGAGAGATGTTTTTTCATAAAAAAGAAGGATTTTCGGGACCTTTGTTGAATATATATATATGGGAAAATGGAGGTGGAAAATGAACATACGTGAGCAGTTCGAACAAATAGAGCTTCAGGTACTTTCTCCTAGGGCATGCCTGAGCATGAACACAGCAGGAAGGAAGATGCCGGAAGAAAAATGTCAAATAAGGACTGAATTCCAAAGGGACAGGGATAGGGTGATCCATTCAAAGGCATTTAGGAGGTTGAAGCATAAGACTCAGGTTTTCATTGCTCCGGAAGGGGACCACTTCAGAACCAGGCTGACCCACACTCTTGAGGTTGCACAGCTTGCCAGGACAATGGCAAGGGCATTGAGGCTGAATGAGGACCTGGTGGAAGCAATTGCCCTGGCTCATGATCTTGGACATACGCCATTTGGGCACACTGGTGAGAAGGTACTTGACAGGGTAAATCCAAGGGGCTTCAGGCACAACCTTCAGAGCGCAAGGGTTGTGGAGCTTCTGGAAGGGAATGAGAAGAGGCAGGGTTTGAATTTGACATACGAAGTACTTGAGGGTATAATTAATCATTCTGGGGATAGTGTATCCAAAACCCTTGAAGGTCAGATAATCAAGTTTGCAGATAGGATCGCATATATCAATCACGACATAGATGACGCCATAAGGGCGGGCGTAATAGGAGAAAATGATCTCCCGACTGATTGCATTGAAGTGTTGGGAAGGACTCACGGAGATAGGATCAATACCATGATTGTGGACCTTGTTGAAAACAATCATGACGGTGAAAGATTAGTCATGAGTGAGATTATTGGTGAAAAGACCAACAAGCTCCGCCAGTTCATGTTTGACAATGTTTACCTGAACAAGGAAGCGAAAAAGGAAGACGATAAGGCAGAATATATCATAGAGGTTTTGTATGATTACTACAGAAAAAACTTCCATAGGCTTCCCTCTGAACATTTGGGTATATACAAGGGTGAAGAGGTTGAAAAGGAGGATATTATCTGCGATTATATTGCAGGGATGACCGACAGGTATATTGTTAACCTGTATATGGACCTGTTTGTACCAAAGCCCTGGGGTAAGTATTAGCCAGTTAATGACAGTTTTTAATAATATAGACAAGTGGTGAGAGAATGTCTTATTCAAACGATGATGTCCTTGAAAAAGTAAAGGACCAGATGGATATTGTTCAATTGGTTGGGGAATATGTACATCTAAAAAAATCCGGTTCAAATCATGTGGGGCTGTGTCCTTTTCACAATGAAAAAACTCCATCATTTACCGTTTCAGAATCAAAGCAGATATATCACTGCTTTGGGTGTGGAGAAGGAGGAGATGGAATATCCTTCATAATGAAAAAGGAAAATCTCGATTTCGTGGATGCCTTGAAATTTCTTGCAGACAAATATGGAATACCTTGGGAGGACAACCTTTCCAGGGAGGACAGTGATGAAAAGAATGCACTCTATAATATGAACAAGGAGGCAGCAAGGTATTTTCACAACAACCTTATGGGAAACAGGAACCCCAGGGAATACCTTGCAAAAAGAGGCATCACGGCAGAAATTGCAAGGAAGTTTGGACTTGGGTTTGCTACTGACCAATGGGACGGTCTCATTAGGCACCTTTTGGGGAAGGGCTACACTGAGGAAGGGATGCTTAAGGCTGGATTGGCAGGAATCCGAAAGGATAAATCAGGATATTTTGATAAATTCAGGAACAGGGTAATATTTCCAATCATTGATACCAGGGGTCGGGTAATCGGCTTTGGAGGAAGGGTACTTGACCATAATCTACCAAAGTACCTGAACTCCCCTGATACAAAGGTCTTCAACAAGGGTTACCATCTGTATGGATTAAATCTTGTTGCCGGCAACTCGGATAGGAAAAGGATACTTCTTGTTGAAGGTTATATGGATGTGATATCCCTCTATGCAGGGGGAGTTGGTTTCGCAGTGGCTAGCCTGGGTACTGCTCTTACTAGTAACCAGGGGAAGCTCCTCAAGCGCTACGGAGAAGAGGTTTACATCTGCTATGATAGGGACAGGGCCGGGATAAAGGCCACCCTAAGGGCGATAGATGTGTTGAGGGAAATAGAAGTGGATCCAAAGGTTGTAGTATTGCCAGAGGGAATGGATCCTGATGATTTTATAAGAGAAAAGGGACAGGCTGGATTTCAAAAAAAGATGGATACTGCGTTAAGTTATGTTGATTTCAAGGTATATATATTGAAAGGACAATATAATATCGAAGAATCAAAGGGTAAGATTGATTTCACAAAAGAGGTTGCAAGGATAATCAGGGATATGAAATCTCCGGTGGAGCAGGATGTGTATATTGAGAAAATATCCTCCCAGACAGGGGTCTCAAGAGAAGCCATAGAAAATGAAGTCCGAGGAAGACAAAAATCTCAGCGAAGGTTCAAGGAAAGAATCTCCTTTGAACCGACTGTTATGAAGCTTCCGCCGGCTCATCTGAAGGCAGAGATGGATCTTATAGGCTTTACCTTGCTTGACAGGGAGTATTTCGAGAGAATATCAAAAAGAATCGACCACACAGATTTTCAGGATATGGAATGTAGATTCTGTTATAGGATCATATCAGAATCATACCGGCAATCAGATTCCATAGACAGGGAAGAGTTGCGAAAGGAACTTTCCCAGGATCAGGAGAGCAGTGGCAAGTTTAACGATATTTTGGACCATCAACCCAGGTTCCAGGCTTCCAATTGGGAGAGGGTAATCCAGGACCTCATAAGGACAATCAGACATAACAAGATGATCAGTGAAAAAAAATTTCTTTTGGCAGAAATGAAGGAGCTTGAAGAAAGTGGAAAAGACCAGGAAAGATTTCTTGGGTTGCTAAGCAGAATAGATGAACTTAACAGGAAAATTAATTCATTAGTGAGTAGGGAGGAAATAAATTGAACGATACAACTAAAAACCCTGAAAAAAATTTAACGAACAAGGAGCTGGCCGAAAGGAAACTCTTGGATAAGGGAAAAAAGAATGGCTTGCTGACATATAAGGAAATCATGGACACCTTGGAGGCTGTAGATCTTGATCCTGAAGAGATCGACGAGATATATCAGAGAATTGAGGACAGCGACATTGATATCATGGGGGAAAAGGATGAGGAAATCCTTCTGTCTGACGATGATGATGACAGCGACGAGGATATCGACAAGGTAGTCGATGAAGAGTTGGACAATGATGATGACGATGATGATGAGGTAAAGGAAGACCTTTCGGTGCCAAAGGGAATAAGTGTTGACGATCCTGTAAGGATGTATCTTAAGGAAATCGGAAAGATTCCTCTGCTTACCAGCGAGGAGGAGATTGACCTTGCCATGAGAATGGAGGAAGGGGAGGAACTTGCCAAGAAAAAGCTGGCAGAAGCCAATCTGAGGCTTGTGGTGAGCATTGCCAAGAGGTATGTAGGGCGTGGAATGCTATTTCTGGACCTGATTCAGGAAGGGAATCTTGGACTCATGAAGGCTGTTGAGAAGTTCGAGTATAGAAAGGGATTCAAGTTCAGTACCTATGCTACCTGGTGGATAAGACAGGCCATAACTCGAGCCATAGCAGACCAGGCAAGGACAATAAGGATACCTGTTCATATGGTGGAGACCATAAATAAGCTTGTCAGAGTACAAAGACAGCTTGTCCAGGAGCTTGGAAGAGATCCATCCCCAGAAGAAATCGGACAGGAAATGAACCTGGATGTGGAAAGAGTCAGAGAGATAATGAAGATTGCCCAAGAACCGGTATCATTGGAGACTCCAATTGGTGAAGAGGAGGATAGTCATCTTGGCGACTTCATACCGGATGAGGATGTGCTGGCACCAGCTGATGCCGCCACCTTTACCATGCTCAGAGAGCAGCTTATTGACGTATTGGACAGCTTGACTCCAAGGGAGCAGAAGGTATTGAAGCTGAGATTCGGATTGGATGATGGAAGAGCCAGAACTCTTGAGGAAGTTGGCAAGGAATTTGAAGTAACCCGTGAGAGGATCAGGCAGATTGAGGCAAAGGCATTGAGAAAGCTTCGACATCCAAGCAGAAGTAAAAAACTAAAGGACTTTCTTGAATAAGATTCGCTATGCGGATCTTATTCCTATGAAAAGGAGATTTTATGAACCTATCACCCAGACTTAAAAAAATAGTTGATTTAGTACCTAAAAATTCTATAGTGGCAGACATCGGAACTGATCATGGATATGTTCCGAAGCACCTTGTGGATGAAGGTATCAGTAAACTTGTAATTGCCACGGATATTAGCAAGGGATCCCTGCAGAAGACAATAGACTATATCAGGGAGGAAAATCTTCAGGAAGACATCCATACCAGATTAGGAGATGGACTTGATCCGATATTGCCATTTGAGGTTGATACTGTCATAATAGCAGGCATGGGGGGCATTCTCATTTCAGAAATACTAGCCAGCTCCATGTTTAAGGCCAAGAGCATCAACACCTTGATTCTGCAGCCCATGGTCGGATCGGAGGAGCTCAGAAGGTTTCTTCATGCTTCTGGATTTCTGATACTTGATGAGGAACTTGTCAAAGAGGGAGACAAATATTATGAAATTATAGTTGCAAAAGTTGGCCTGCAAAAATTTGAGAATGAAATTGATTATGAAATAAGCCCAGTGCTTCTTGAAAAAAACAACCCCCTAACCAAAGAGCTAATAGAATCGAGACTTATGGTAAATGAGAAGATTATTCTCAAACTAAGGGAAAATCCTGGAGAAAAGAGCAGGGAAAGGCTTTTGGAGCTTGAAAGGACCGCCAAAGATTACAGGGAGGTGTTGGGAAGGTGAAAGCTTATGAAATAATAAGTGAAATTGAACAGTGGACGCCAAAGGAACTTGTGGACTCCTGGGATAATACAGGCCTACAGATCGGGAATCCCGATAGTGACATAGATGGAATTCTAGTGTCAATGGATGTCACTGACGGAGTGGTGCAAAGGGCTATCCAACAAAGGCACAATATGATAATAACCCATCACCCATTCTTGTTCAGACCCATGGATAGATTGGTTTTTAAAGGTTACAGGGGAAATCTCATTAAGAAGATCATAGAAAATGAGATTGTCATCTACAACGCACACACCAATCTTGACCTGGCTCAAGGGGGAATAAATGACAAACTTGCTCAACTATTGGAAATGGGCAATGCCAGAATCCTAAAGAGGACAAAAAGTGAGGAATTGTTGAAGGTTGCGATCTATGTACCCAAAACCCATGAAAAGGAAATAATCCATGCATTGTCAGCTTCTGGTGCGGGGCACCTGGGAGATTACAGGGACTGTAGCTTTGCTGTGGATGGAACGGGACGTTTTAAACCCATGGAGGGTTCAAGTCCTTACCTGGGATCCACAGGTATATTGGAATCAGTGGATGAATCCAGGATAGAAACCATAGTTCAACAGGACATGCTACAGAAGACACTTGACCGGATAAAGTCAGCCCATCCCTACGAGGAGGTGGCCATTGATATTTATCCATTGGTTAATAAGGGGAAGGAATATGGCTATGGAAGGGTTGGAGAGATAGAGGAATGCACCCTGGATGAGTTGGCGGATAGGATTAAGGAGGTTCTACAGCTTAAGAGGGTCAGGGTATATGGTGGAAGCAAGGAAAAGATCAATAGGATTGCTGTCTGTGGTGGATCAGGCTCGGATTTTATCATGGATGCAGTACAGGCCGGAGCACAGGTCTATATAACAGGGGATATAAAATATCATGATGCCCAGCTGGCCTATGAGGAAGGTATTGTTCTGATAGATGGAACTCATTATGGCACTGAGAGGATAATCCTTCCTGTAATCATGGAGAAGGTGAGTGAATACACCCAGGGGAAGATCAAAATTGAAGTATACGAGGACGAATCTTTTAACTTTGAATGCCATTAGATAGGGGGACTTTCGATGATAGATCTGGCCAGCCTTTGGGAACTTGAAAAACACCGTGAAAGCCTTAACTCATTGAAGACTGAATTGAAGCTTCTGATGGAAAAAACCGAGTTACTTAACTTGGAGAAAAGATTTCAGGAAATTGAGCAGACCCATAGGGACTTGTTGCTCAAAATGGAGGATACCAAGCACCTCATAAGAAAATTGGAGCAGGAGGTTGATGTCCACAAGGACAAGCATAAGTCTGCGGAAGTGACTCTCTACAATGGTTCGGTTAAGGACATCAAGCAGCTGGAGCACCTTGAGAAGGAAAAGGAATACCATTTGAAACTGGTTGATGATCTTGAAGATAAAATAATTGATGCAATGGGCTTAAGTGAAGATACTCAGTCAAGAATTGACAAAATCAGCAGGCTACTTAAGAGGACCAAAAGAGATATGATTGAAAAACAACAACTTGCCCATGAAAAAAGTACCAGGCTTAGTTATGAAATCCAAATTGAAGAAAGGGAAATTGAAGACCTAGAAGAAATTATAGATGGCCAGCTCCTGACATTGTATAACGACATAAGAGGGAGGAAGGGTTCAGGTATGGCCCTAATGAAAAATGACGTTTGCAATGGTTGCCACATGCACATACCCGAAAAAATAGTAGAGAAGGCGAGGCAGGGAAAGTCAGCTGTAACCTGTGAGAACTGTGGGAGAATACTCTACCATGAGCCGGAGGGGGAAGACATTTAGGTTTCAAAGGGACCACATATGTGATATAATATACATAGAGTAAGTTGTATGGTCGCATGTCCAAGACATGAGGAAAGTCCGTGCTCCGTAGAGCAGGATGCTGGATAACGTCCAGTGGGGGCAACCCTAAGGATAGTGCAACAGAAATAGACCGCCAGTAATGGTAAGGATGGAAAGGCGAGGTAAGAGCTCACCAGCATCTAGGCGACTAGATGGCTCTGTAAACCCCATCCGGAGCAAGACCAAAAGGGAGCACAAAAAGGCAGTTGCTCGTTGCCGCTCCAAAGGTAGGTCGCATGAGCCTGCTGGTAACAGTAGGCCTAGATAGATGACCATAGAAACAGAACACGGCTTATAGACTTACTCAAGCATGAAGACCTCCGGGAGATACCCGGAGGTTTTCTCTATGTGAGGAGGTAGAAAAAGTACATATTCAACTGTTGAAAAAGCAACATTTAAAGCATCCTGGCAACTACTTTGTAACCGTTTTGTAAATATTTCATTGAAATGAGGCTTTCCTTGTAATATAATACCCTTATGAGACTAGTCGAAAATAAGGGAGTGTTCATATTGCACAATAGAAAACACAAACTGGCTTTCAAGATTTTAGCGCTTTGCATGCTAATGGGAGTTGGATTTAAGGACGCGGGTGTATTTGTTAAAAGCTTTGCTCTGATGGGCGATCAGGCTACTGAGATTACATTTGAAAAGGAAGAGACAGTCCAGGTGGCAAAGGAAGGAAGCGATTCCTACCAAGTATTGAAGGATGGTACATATTACAGCATACCCAAGAATGTAATGATCAGAACAACCAGAAGCACCGACAGATATACAGTGGAAGAAGCCACACTGATGTATAGGGAAGCTGATTTGGATTCACAGGTTGTAAAGGAGATTCAACCTGGAGAAGAGCTTGTTATGGCTAGCTACGATGATAAGTTCGGCTATTTCATAACGGCGGAAAGCTTTCACATTGGTCATGTATTGATGGATAGGACTGTTAGGAAAACAACAGAAAACATATCCTATGGGATGTCAAATATAACAAGAGTCTTGACAAATGGCGAGAACAAGTTGGTTCTGGTAAAGGGCGAGGCTGTATCAGTAAAGAATTTTCAAAATGGACAATTTGAAATAGTTGATGAGAACATGGTCAGCTACTTTGTGGAAGAAACTGCGGTTACACTTTTCAGAACTCTTGAAGAAGCATCCAGGGCAGCAGAGAGGGGATCAGGAGCTGCCATTGCAAAAATTCTTGACGCTGCCTACAGGGAAATTGGAAAGCCCTATGTATATGCTGCTGCCGGTCCAAATGCCTATGACTGTTCAGGGTTTACCTATTATCTCTTCAAAACTGAGCTGGGCATAACGATTCCAAGAACATCCTATTCCCAGGGATCTGCTGGTGTGAAGGTTGAAAAGTCACAGCTGGTGCCAGGTGACCTTGTATTTTTCAATACGACAGGCAGAGGAATATCCCATGTTGGCCTATACATTGGCGATGGCAACATGATCCATGCATCATCAGGCAAGAGACAGGTGAGAATCGACAATATCAATTCTGGCTACTATAGTCAAAGATATGTAACCGGAAGAAGAGTCATCAATTAGTGTTAACTTAAGGCACCCCATGGGGTGCTTTTGTTTTTTTTCTGTGCTATAATTGTATTAACAAATTCACAAGGAGGTATGGCATGGCTGAAGTATTGAAAGGAAACGTAGTTGCAGCAAGCATAAAGGAAGATATGGCCAAGAGAATAGCAGCATTGAAGGAAAAAGGCATTGTACCGACACTTGGAATAATAAGACTGGGTAACAATCCCGGGGATGTTTCCTACGAGAAGAGTATAATCAAGGCATGTGAGAAAATCGATATTCAGGCAAAGGTATATGAAAGGGAAACCTCCATGACAACAGAGGAACTTGTAGCCCTGATGGAAGACCTTAACAGCGATGCTCAGATATCTGGCATTCTGCTGTTCAGACCACTACCCAAGCATATCGATGAAGAAGTGATAAGGAGTTCAATAAGCCCTGACAAGGATGTTGATTGTATGCATCCTTTGAATCTTGAAAAGATTTTCGAGGGAAACATGACAGGCTTCGCCCCTTGTACCCCAAAGGCTGCAATGGAAATTCTAATTTACAACAATATTCAATTGGAAGGAAGCAAGGTAGCGGTAATAAACAGGTCCATGGTTGTAGGCAAGCCGCTTGTAATGATGCTTCTTGAAAAAAATGCAACAGTTACAATCTGTCACTCGAGGACGAAGAACCTTTCTGAGGTGACAAAGGATGCTGATGTTGTGGTTACAGCACTCGGAAAACCCAAGTTCTTCGGGGAAGAATTCTTTAATTCTGATTCAGTTGTAATAGATGTTGGAGTTGGAATGACAGAGGATGGAAAGCTCAGTGGCGATGTTGACTATGATAATGTATCTGAAAAGGTATCAATGATAACTCCTGTACCTGGAGGGGTTGGAAGTGTTACAACAACAATCCTTCTAAATCAGGTTGTATTGGCAGCAGAGAAATAGGGAGCTCGTAAAAAAGGCATGAAATCAAATGATTTCATGCCTTTTATGAGCTCTTTTAATCGTTGCTATCCCCGTCTTCAGGTGGGGTTGGATTTTCATTTCCGTTTCCATTGCCATCCGGATTATAATTTGGATCATTATTCGATGGCATGTCTTCAGGTGGATTTTCTCCGTTGTTGTTTTCAAACCATTCGTTTAGCCAGTCCAGAACCGGATTCTCAATCACGGTATTTTCATCGTGCTCGTCACAGACCTCTGTAGGAATCTGGTAATTGTAGTCACTGGGCACTATTCCATCATGCTCATCTGGATTGTATAGTGGTTCTCTTTGAATGAACACTCTTGTTGCGACATCCTCGTCCGGACAGTATTCATTAGCCAACTTGCCATTTGTCACATCAACCTTTGCTTCAACATGCATATCACAGTAGGCCTTTGGAACTGTTCCGTTGGCAAAGATTTCAGTCCGTACAACACCTCTGGGGTCATTGGAGCAAAGTGGAGTCGCCAGTAACCCTGACTGGGTACAAATGCTTGCGGACACTATACCATCAGGTCGTTCAAAGCTCGTTTTGCTTTCAAGACCTTCGTGGATGGTGTTGTTGATGTATTGCCACATCTGTGCTGCCGTAGAGCTGTTTCTTGAAAGGGTGACCCTTGGTGAATCATTTCCAATCCAAGTACCCGACACATAATATGGAGTATATCCCACAAACCAAATGTCAGCCTGGTTCTGTGTTGTACCTGTTTTTCCAGCAACAACCATATTTGACAACCTGGCTCTCCCTGCAATTCCGCTTGATACTGTGGTTCTCAGTATATCTCCCATGATGTAGGCAACCTGGGGAGATGTTACCATGGTTTCTTCAGGTGTGTTATCAAGCAAAACATTTCCATTCTTGTCTATTATTTTTGAAAATGCTATTGGTTCAACAAATACTCCGTCGTTGGCAATTGCCCCATATGCAGCAGTCAATTCAAGGGGACTTAGTCCATTTGTCATGCCCCCAAGACCAAGTGCTGAAAGGTTTTCATCATTGGTAACCCGATTCTCTACACTGGTGACAAAATTATCACGCTCGGGATTTTCGGCATCTATTATTCCCATTTTTTCAAGGTATGCAACAGAAGTTGGGACACCAATATTCTGTACAGTCTTAACTGAGTTAACATTAACTGATTGTTCAACAGATCTTCTAAGGGTATGAAGACCTCTATATCCGTTGTACCAGTTCTTTGGCCATCTGTTGCCATTTCCGTCATAGAATGGGATGTCGTCTATTGAGGTTGCAGCTGTCATACCATTATCTAGTGCTGGCCAATAGACTGCTACCGGCTTGATTGCTGATCCAGGCTGTCTTGCTGAGTCAGTTGCCCTGTTCAGTATCCTGCTTCCATCCACATCCCTACCCCCTATGATAGCTTTGATGTGGCCTGTTCTGTAGTCCAAAATCACAGTCGCAGACTGGGGTTGAACAATTCCATCATCCTGTACAAAGAAGTATCTGTTGCTGATGACCAATCTGCCTTCCTGTGATTGATAGAACTCAGGGTTATTGTCAAGATATGACTTGTCAATGGTGATGACTCCATCCTCTACATTGAACTGTCCTTCAGGTATGACGATGGACCCTACACTGTGGGCAACAAGATTCTTTCTGTCATCTATGGTATAGAAATCCGCAATGTCAAAATGTGTTGGGTAGATGTTTATCTTATTTGTATTGATCTTTAGGTTTCCCTCTTCAAGCTGATATTCGCTCTCCTCCAGAATCAGGTTATTGTCTTCTGTCATCAGGGAATCCTTGTTGTAGTATACAATTTGATTTTTTTCATCCATGACGTTTCCAGCACTGTTGATTCTCCAGTCCACAAGGACAGGACCTCTTATTCCGTCAGTGTTTCCTACAAGAATTTCAACAAAGTTTGAGTAAATATCTTCCAGTTGTCTTTGCATATCCATGTCTATTGTGGCATAAATGGACAATCCACCTGTAAAAAGCTCGCTTTCTGCTTGCTCTCTGGTGTAGCCCAATTTTTCGACCAAGGAATCCACCACCTGGGTTTTCACCAGGTCAGCAAAGTACGATGTAATGTCCTGAGGTTTTTTCTCTTCTGGATTCAGGCTGGACTTGATGTCCTGTGCAAGAGCTTCCTCATACTGAGCTTGGGTTATCTTCTGCTGCTCAAGCATCCTGTCAAGAACTATACGCTGCCTGTTGACAGATTCCTCATTGAATACCGCAATATATGGTTCTCCCAGTATATCCAGCTGTCCAACCTCGTAATGAACTTCTGGGTTGAAGTCACCAGGCTTTACCCTGTAGTATGGCTGGAATTGAGTGGTGCTCTTAACTATTCCTGCAAGCAGGGCAGATTCTGCAAGTGTAAGGTCCTGAACATCCTTTGAGAAGTATGTTCTTGCCGCTTCCTGTACACCATAGGCATTTTGACCGAAGTAGTTTCTGTTAAGATACGCCTCCAGTATCTGATCCTTGGATAGGATGGTTTCCACCTTGAGTGCCAGGTAAGCTTCCGTGATTTTTCTTGTCAGCTTAACCTCGTTATTCAGGTAGACATTCTTGACAAGCTGCTGTGTGATAGTACTTGCACCCCTAAGACCTCCTGACCTCAGATTGTCAATAAGTGCTCCGGCAATTCCCTCAATGTCAACACCTGGATGTTCCTCGAACCTGTGGTCCTCGATTGCAATGAAGGCATCGATAAGATGCTGTGGCATTTCCTTTATCCCCACAACAGTCCGCAGTTCCTCAGCCTGGATCTTCTCGATCAGATTGCCTTCAAGATCGTAGATGCTTGAGGTTTCTGCAAGTGAGGTTACAATGGTTGTTGGATCAATTTCCGGTGCCTCATCAAGAATGGAGACAACGGCAGCTCCTACAGCTCCTCCCGCCATCACTCCAGCAATTACTAAAAGTACCAGGAATATTTTGATTGTCTTTCCAAGGGTGAATCTATTTTGTTTTCTTTTTTTTCTATTTTCAGTAGACATTATTGACCTCCTAATATTTTGACTACAAAAACATATCATATTATACCACAGAACACTTTCTTTGTTAAGCTTGGCAAGGTTACAATAAGATTACGTAAGGCAGCTTTTAACTGGCCTATGACCGCTAAAAATGGTATACTGTAAACATCCTGACAGGAGGGTGATTATAATGGAAGAAAAGAATGAAAAGGTTTTAATCGTTGGAGTTGAGCTGGAAAGTGACAAAATAGATATAGAGGATTCATTGAATGAATTGGAGGAGTTGGTGGAGGCTGCGGGGGGGCTGGTAGTAGCCCGAATTATCCAGCGGAAGGACAGGATAAATGCCGCTACTTTCATCGGAACTGGCAAGGCAAAGGAAATCCAGACCTATTGTGAAGATCTTGAAATAGATACGGTAGTTTTCAATGACGAACTTTCCGGTGCTCAGTTACGTAATCTGGAGGAGATAATCAATAGAAAGATAATTGATAGGACTACCCTGATTTTGGACATATTTGCCCTAAGGGCCGTATCCAGGGAAGGTAAGCTACAGGTTAAGCTGGCTCAACTAAAGTACAGGTTGCCAAGACTTGTAGGATTTAGGGATTACCTGTCCAGGGAAGGTGCTGGAATTGGTACAAGAGGACCTGGTGAGCAAAAGCTGGAGACAGACAGAAGGCACATACTTCGGGAAATAAACAATATTGAAAAGCAGCTTAAGGACCTTGAAGGGGTCAGGGATGTCAAAAGGAAAAAAAGACTTTCCTCACAAATGCCAATGGTTGCTTTGGTGGGCTACACCAATGCTGGTAAATCAACCTTGATGAATAGGCTTATGCTTCAAAGGGAAGGCTCTGAAGAAAACAAGCAGGTATTTGTTGAGGATATGTTATTTGCCAGTCTTGACACTGCACATAGGGTTGGAAAACTGCCAAATGGTCAGGAGTATCTGCTTTCAGACACGGTTGGGTTTGTTTCAAAACTGCCAACCAAATTGGTTGAAGCATTCAAGGGGACCCTGGAGGAGGTTGAGTACGCAGATCTCTTGCTTCACGTGGTTGATGCATCAAACAAGGACCTGGACATACAGATAAGCACAACCACGGACCTGCTAAGGGATTTGGAGACTGTGGATAAACCGATTGTGACTGTTTTCAACAAAATGGACAGACTGGGAGAGGATGGGTTGAGCATAAGTGGATTGGGGACAGAAAATCCAATTTATATTTCCGCTAAATACGGAAAGGGGATTGAAGAACTTAAACAGCAAATCCAAGATACCTTGCCTCTTGAATACAGAAGAGTCAGAATGCTGATTCCATATGACAGTCAATCCATCACAAGCTATCTAATGAATCAGTATCAGGTGGATGACATAGAGCACACAGAAGAGGGTACACTTTTCACCCTTACAATAAATCAGATTGATTACGAAAAATTCAATAGGTTTATCGTTAAATAATGTGGGAGGAAATTATATCATGAATAAGACATACAGGACAATCGCCAGGAGGGGAGCCGATGAATTCATCATAAGCAAGTCTCGCTTCATAGGCTATGCCGCCCCTGTCACAACGGAGGAGGAAGCTCTGGAGTTTATACAGGAAATTCGAAACAGGCACAAGGATGCAACTCACAATGTGTCAGCTTATCTATTGGGTCTTGATTCAAACATCCAAAGATTTAACGATGATGGCGAACCATCCGGGACAGCAGGGATTCCGGCTCTGGAGGTCCTAAAGAAAGAGGATTTGAAGAATACCGCTGTTGTTGTGACCAGATACTTCGGAGGTGTCAAGCTTGGAGGTGGGGGGCTCATTAGGGCTTATACAAAGGCTGCCAAGATTGCCATAGAGGCTTCAATAGTTGTGACAATGGAGAAGTTTAGACTATTGAGGATGGGTATCAATTACACAGCATATGGTAAGATAGAAAACTATTTCATGGAGAACGGATATATACCTGAAAAAATTGAATATCTGCAGTCGGTCTTCATAGAGATGTTTGTAAAGACTGACCTGTATGACCGATTTTTGAGCGATATGATGGATATGACAAGCGGTGAGCTTGATTATAGCATGGTTGAAGAAAAATACCTGCCTGTAAAAGATGGTGTGAGATGGAGGGAATAGTAGGGTATAAAGAAAACCGAGGTGATAATTATGACATCAGACAAGAATCTGAAGAAGGAAATGATGGGTTCCGACAAGTGGGTCGTGGTTGGAGTTTCCGGAAAGAAGGAAAAGTATGGCTATAAAATATGGAAGATACTCAGAGAGAAGGGCTATACAACATACGGGGTAAGTCCAAACTACGATGAGCTGGAAGGCGAGAAAATCTATAAATCCATAGCTTCATTACCTGAAAAGGTGGATGTCCTTGATATGGTCGTACCACCAAAGGTAAGTATAGGAGTTTTGGAGGAGGCCAAGGAAGCCGGTATCGATATGATTTTCTTCCAGCCTGGAACCTATGATGATGAGGTGGTGGCAAAGGCTGAGGAGCTTAATCTGAGATATCTTTTGGATGATTGTGTTTATGCAACACTCAAGGCTGAAAAATAGACCAGAAATGGTCTATTTTCATCATTTTATGAAGGGGTTGATGGAATGAACGACATGAAAAGAGAGCTTGACAACCTGGTTGTCTGGCTTCAGGAAAAGGTCAGTGAAGCAAATGCAAAAGGTGTTGTTTTTGGCTTAAGTGGTGGTATTGATTCTGCTGTTGTTGCAGGTATAGCAAAGAGAGCCTTCCCAAATGACAGCATGGGTGTGATCATGCCCATACACAGCAATCCTCAGGATGAGACAGATGCCCTAATGGTGGCGAGGTCCTTGGATATTGATGTAACAAGCATCGACCTGTCCCAGGTGTATGACACCTATCTGAATTCTCTTCCCTTTGAAGGTGAAAATCCTATGGCAAAGGCTAATCTTAAGCCAAGGATCAGGATGATGACCTTGTATTATTTCGCTCAGGAAATGGGTTACCTTGTTTGTGGGACCGGAAATAAGTCTGAGCTTCACGTGGGTTATTTCACAAAGCATGGTGATAGTGGGGTGGATTTGCTTCCTCTTGCTGACTTTGTTAAGGAAGAGGTCTTTGAGTTGGCGAGACTTCTTGATATTCCTTCCGGAATTATAGAGAAACCACCAAGTGCTGGTCTGTGGGAGAATCAGACAGACGAGAAGGAGATGGGCTTTTCATATAAGCTCCTGGACACTTATATCAGAACTGGAGAGGCCCCTGAGGATGTCCGGGACAGGATAGACAGAATGAACAAAAGGAGCGAACACAAAAGGAATTATCCTCCTTCCTATAAAAAGGTTTTTAGCTGAATTAAGGAAGCTTTTTTGATATGAGTCAAGGTGATTTTTTGTGATTAAATGGAAATTTAGGATGACATATCAAAAAAAGTTAGTGAAATTAACCTGATCATATGCTAAAATATTTAGGTTAATGGAAGGAGATGTTGAAATATGGCAGGACATTCCAAATGGAATAATATCAAGAACAGAAAAGGCAAGGAGGATGCCAAGCGAGGCAAGGTATTTACAAAGCTGGCAAGATATATTATGGTTGCAGCCAAGGAAGGCGGCGGAGACCCAGAATATAATCCTTCACTGAAGGCTGCAATTGACAAGGCGAAGGCTGAAAATATGCCCAACGACAATATTGAGAGAGCCATCAAGAAGGGAACTGGAGAATCAGGATCAGACAGCTATGAGGAAATCGTCTATGAAGGCTATGGACCATCTGGTACTGCGATTATAGTTAATTGCCTTACTGATAACAGAAACAGGACAGCCTCTGATGTTAGGCATGCATTTGACAAGTATGGTGGAAATCTGGGTCAAAGCGGTTCAGTTTCATTTATGTTTGACAGGAAAGGGTTTATAGCAATAGAAAGATCTGAATCCATAGATGAGGATGAGCTGACCATGCTAGCCATTGAATTGGGTGCAGAAGATTTCGAAGCTGATGAGAACGGCTTTGAGGTAATCATGGAACCGTCAGATTTCAACTTGGTGAGAAATGGTCTCCAGGAAGCTGGATATAGCTTTGCAGCTGCGGAGCTCACCTATCTTCCCCAGAACATGGTAACACTTCAGGATGAGAAGGATATCAAAAATATGGAGAAGTTGATTGACATGCTGGAAGATAATGATGATGTACAGGAAGTCTACCATAATTGGGAGATGCCTGAGGAAGCTTAGATATTTGGGAACAATTTACTCAACAAACAGAATCTGATGGAAAAGGGAGCTTACCTTAAAATCCATCAGATTTTTTTAAAAGCAATCTGGTAATATGTCAAGAAGAGATTTTTAAATTAATGGTATTCTCAATGGCTTTATCAACAACCTTGATTTCAGCATCAAATGCTTTGATAAGGTTAAAGGACGAGGTACAGGATAGATTCAGCCCCAGGCTGGTTATTCAGAGCCTTTAGGTTGAGAAGCTTATCGCCTTGAAAATCCAGAGCACATAAGACATTGGTCCTAGAGCTTACATCAATACCAACGAATAAAGTAGACATAAAGTTGTTCTTCACAAGATCACCACCTTTCATAAAAAGATAAGGGTGGAACAATTAGTAAAAGAGA
>Ga0224486_100165_pt1 | contig 29734 bp, 22 predicted proteins | sample TexhydDE_CT_test_FD_172013 | JGI IMG/M metagenome (GOLD analysis project Ga0224486, IMG submission 172013) | Fracking water microbial communities from deep shales in Oklahoma, United States - hydraulically fractured wells DE_CT_test ... | reverse complement strand
TATTATTATTTAAAGCATGGTTTAAAAAGATATTACTAGCTAGATTGCCGGAAGAAGAGCGAGAAAATATAGAGAGGATAATAGATGAAAACAAGGAGGTGGAAGAGATGATATCAAATCTTGAAAAAACCATATTGCAAGAGATGAAAGAGCGTGAGAAAAGGGGGATTGAAAAAGGGATAAAAAAAGGAATAGAAAAAGGGATAGAAAAAGGCATGGAGAAGGGAATAGGAGTAACTGTTATTAAGTTATTAGAGAAGAAATTTGGGAATGTTCCTGAAGAATATGTAAAGAAAATAGATGGTGCAAACAGGGAAACGTTGATGGATATTGTTGACAATATATTTGATATAGATAAGATAGAGGATTTAGATAAGTTTTTGAAATAAGGGCACTATGAAAAGTAGTGTCTTTATTTTTTTTGATAACATATATTAGAATTTGAAGGAAGAGTTAATATGAGTTGTGACTTGTTAAATTCCTATACTCTCATGAACCTTTGTTGATTTTATTTTATTCTTTGTACATGCAATAGAATAATAGAATATAGCTTTGATATACATTGTACCAGAAAGGATTGAAGTTCTCAACTTTCATTTAAGTTTACAAAACGTTCCTGTTTTTATTTTTGCCGAGTAATGTCGAAATATTTTTAATGTTTATGTTGCTTTTTGAGGGATGAAATGGTAAAATAGAAATGGATAAAAACGTATTTTTGATTTTAAAGAAGAATTGTAACAGTTCTGCATAAGGAGGAGAATTTTTCGACGGTAGGTAAAGGCACTTGAGGACTTTTACTGACCTCTGCTATAGAAAATATTGTTATGTCTAAGATTATTTTGATATAAACCTTTATATGAGCTTATATTTATATAACGAACAAAAAGGAGAGGGAACTATGAAGGTTATAAAAAGGGATGGTAGATTACAGGAGTTTGATTTGGACAAAATTATAAGAAGTATTGGGGCTGCATCAGATGATGCTGGAAAACCTTTAAATACATCAGATTTACATAATATAGCAAGGGATATAGAAAAAAGCATTAAAAAACTTGGAAAAGAACAAATTTCTTTTGATGAGATTAGGACAATTGTTATAGATGCGCTTGAAAAAAATGGATTTAAAGATGTTGCAAAGGCATATATGAATTTTTAATGTTTTATAGTGCTTGTAAGATAGGTGGCAGCTATTTTTTATATTTTAAGAATCTTTTACGAAAATTTTTAAAATATAAAATGCCTCAATTTTTATTTTTGTCGGGATATGTATAACCCTGGCTCTTTTGCCAGGGAACTTTTATATAATTTATTCTTTTTTTAGTTTTGCCTAAATATATCGGAATATTTTTAATTTTTCTATTGGATTTTAGGTAACAGAATGGTAAAATTAAAAAGAGAAAAAAGTGGAATTAATCTGAAAACATGGGGGAGAGTAAAAGCCATCCTAAATATGGAGACTTTATAGTATGGGTAACAATAGGGGGATATAGGAATTTTGATATTGAGATGATAAATAGAGAATTAAAAATGCTATGGCTTTAGAGGAGACAAATTTTGGGTAAGATATTAAAAGCATTGGAGGTGATATTTTATGAAAATTGGTGTTATAAGTGATACTCATGGAGATTATAAGTCATGGATAAAAGCATGGAATTTTTTAAAAGATTCGGACATTATTTTACATGCAGGAGATGTATTATATCATGGACCACGTAATCCAATTCCCGAGGGATATGACCCTAAAAAACTTGCTGAGGCAATAAATGCTTGTCCTGTTCCTCTTTTGATTGCGGAAGGGAATTGTGATGCTTATGTTGACCAAATGATGCTTGAGGTGCCTATACAAACGCCGTATGTTTTTGCTTTCATTGAAGGGAAGAGATTTATGATTAATCATGGTCACAGTATTTCTGAGGAAGATATACATAAGTTGATTATGAAGTATAAATTGGATTATTTTATAACGGGACATACGCATATTCCTTTAATAAAGAAGATTGAAAATTGTGTGGTGATTAATCCGGGTTCTACATCTCTTAGCAAAAGGGAAGATAAGATTAATTCAGTAGGGTTTATTGAAGTTGAAAGTGGAAGTGCTCATATAATTGATTTGGAAACTGGAGTAGTTATATAAAATTTTTCCTTTTTTTTAGATAATAATATTAAGAATGGGGGATGAAGTATCATGATAATTTTGCATATTGCAAAACGCGAAGACTGGGAAGAGGGCTTAGTAAAAGGCGAATATAGTCCTGGAAGTTTGTCTTTTTTCTCTTCCAGCAGGCGTAGAAGAACTTGAGAGAAATTACTATACCTGTTGCTCGATTTGTGCCCCTTGCAGTTGTAAAAGGCGCAGATTAAAATTTTAAGATGAGGTGAACAAATGATTACAAAAGTCAAAAATTTATTTAAAGATAAACATCGTCCTAAACTTATGGCTTTAGATTTTATCAAATACATAGGTCCTGGGCTACTGGTTACTGTTGGCTTTATTGATCCGGGAAATTGGGCTTCTAATGTTGCTGCAGGGTCGTCTTACGGTTATAAGCTTTTATGGATGGTGACTTTATCTACTATCATGCTCATTATACTTCAACATAATGCTGCACATCTAGGTATAGTTACAGGTTATTGTATGTCTGAAGCTGCAACTAAGTTTTTAAAGCCTTTTACTTCGAGGTTACTTCTTATTTCAGCTGTCTTTGCGGCGATTTTGACGGCGATGGCAGAAATTTTAGGTGCCGCGATAGCTCTTCAAATGCTTTTTAAGATACCTATAAAGATAGGAAGTTTGATTACTCTTGTTTTTGTTTCATGGATGCTTTATACAAATTCCTATAAAAAGTTGGAAAAGTGGATTATAGGTTTTGTATCTCTTATTGGCATTTCTTTTATATTTGAGCTTTTGCTAGTTGATGTGAAATGGGCAGAGGCAGCTTCAAGCTGGGTGAAGCCAGAATTCCCAGCAGGTTCTATGCCTATAATTATGAGTGTACTTGGTGCTGTTGTTATGCCCCACAATTTGTTTTTGCACTCAGAGATAATACAAAGTAGGCAGTGGAATTTAGAAGATGAGAAAGTCATAGTGAAACAGCTTAATTATGAGTATTTTGATACTATCTTTTCTATGATAATAGGGTGGGGAATAAACAGTGCTATGATTATTGTTGCAGCATCGGCTTTTTTTACCAATAATGTAACTGTAACGGAGCTTAATCAGGCACAGCAGATGTTGAAACCTCTTTTGGGAAATGCATCAGCAGTGGTTTTTGCTTTGGCTCTTCTTTTTGCAGGAATTTCTTCGTCTATTACAGCTGGTATGGCAGGAGGAAGTATTTTTGCGGGGATATATGGAGAACCTTATGATATACAGGATGCACATACAAAAGTTGGCGTAGGAATTACATATATTTTTGCAGTGCTAATAATATTCTTTGTAAAAAGCCCCTTTCAAGGACTGGTTTATTCGCAGATGTTTTTAAGTGTACAGCTTCCCATTACAATTTTTTTGCTCATTTATTTGACTTCTTCAAAGAAGATAATGGGAAAGTTTGCAAATACATTGCTTTATAAGGTATTGTTGTGGACTATAGGAATAATAGTGACGGTTTTAAATGTGATGCTTCTTATGAGTTTTGTTGGGTGATTGATACTTTTTTAATTAAATGTTAAAATTAAAATGTAAAGATATAAATATTTTGTTTAAGAAAGTTTAATTGAAGTGAAAGCTGAGGTGAGTGATAATGAAATCAAATTTGAATGAAATACTCAATCTGATAGATAATTTATCATTTGCAGAGAAAAAAATCATTTATAAAAAAATGCAAAACGAGATAAACAGCAAATTGCTTGATATATTAGAAAAAACTAATGAAAGAGCCGAAAAATACCCCATATCATTAGAAGAAATAACTGAAGAAGTAGAGTATATTAGAGGGAAAAGATATGAAAAAAATTAAAGTAGTTATTGATACAAATATTTTTATTAGTGCTTTTCTAGGAAGTAAAAATGCAAAATTTTTAATGAAAGAAATTTTTAACGATGAATATATACTCATAATGTCAGCTGAACAATTGCTAGAAATAAAAGAAGTATTGAATCGACCTAAGTTTAAAAAGTATGTTTCCAAGTCAGAAATTGATGCACTTATTGAATTGCTTTCTTTGAAAATAGTTGAGCCTGTTATATATCAAAAAATCACAGATTGTAGAGATGAAAAAGACAATATGATTCTTGAAGAAGCTGTATATGGAAATGCGGACTATATAATAACTGGTGATGATGATTTGCTTGTATTAAATCCTTATAGATGGATAAAGATTGTTGAGCTAAGAAGTTTCTTAAAAGAAATGTATGATTTGTAAAGTAGAGATATTTATTTAAGAAAATAAGAAATTGATGATAAATTATGAGAGGGGACCGGTGAGATACCCTTGATTTTTTTATTAAAAAATTGAGGTATACTAGTGTTTTGCAAAGCATTGTTGGGTGATTGATATAAATGCTATAAAATGGTAGAATATATGTAAAGAATTTTGTGTGGTGAGGAAGATGAGTATCACTGATGAAGAAAAAAAGAAAATACGTGAAAATTGGCGGTTAAAGAGTGAAAAAGAGAAAGAAATGCTAGAAATACGAAAAAAGGATGCATTAGATAAAGCGTATAAGATTGCTAAATTTTTGAAAGAAAAATATAATGTGAGTAAAGTTGTCTTGTATGGATCACTGGCAAGGGGATTTGATTTTTGGGAATTTTCGGATATTGATATTTTTGTAGATGATTGGGATGATGATAAGTTTAACTACTGGACAATGTTTGTTGAGATAGAGAATATTGCAAGGCCTTATAAAGTGAGTATAGTTACACAACGAGATGCTACGGAGGCTTTGTTAAAGGAAATAGAGAAAGAGGGGAGGGAAATAGGGTAGTGGATGTGGGTAAGGTAAAAGTTATTTCAGCAAGACTCAAAATGGAACTTGAGAATATACAAAAATTGTATGATACTTTAAAGACGAAAGATATGTTTGACAAAAAAACTTTGAAACAAAAACTGACTGATGATTTTGTGTTAAGAGCTATTGGCTCTATTTTCCATGATTTTTATACTGCTGTTGAAAATATGTTTAAAATTGTTGCAAAAAATATAGATGGTTTTATGCCATCTGGAGCTGAATGGCATTTAGAATTACTTGAGCAAATGTCTATGCCGATAGAAGGGGAAAGACCAGCTTTTATAAATACAGATACTAAATTATTGCTTAATGAATTTAGGGGATTTAGACATATTTTTAGAAATATTTATGGATTTAATCTTATGCCCGAACGAATAGCAAGATTGTTAGATATTTTTCCAGAAGCTGTGGATAATCTAAAAAAAGATGTTGGGAAATTTATCAATGATATGGAATCTATTATAAAAGAGGAGTGAGATTTATGCCAATTGTAAATTTAATTACAAAAGAAAAGATTGCACCAGAAAATAAGGAAGTTTTAAAGAAAGAATTTGCCGATGTGATGTATGAAGTTGCAGGAAAAAGTGAAAATTGGCTTATGGTAAGATTTACTGAAGAAGAGGATATATTTTTCCATGGACAACCTCTTGAAGAGGGTGGCATTGTAGAGATAAAGCTTGTTGGCAAACTTCAAAGGGGACAAAAGGAAGAAATATCAAAAAGGATTTGTGATGTTTTAAATAAGGTTTTGGGCTATGGAAAAGACAGTATTTATATAGTTATCCAAGAAATAGAGGGACAGAATTGGGGTTATAATGGAAGCACTTTTTAAAAATGGAATGCTTAAAGGTGAAAATGATGCGAAGATTTTTTAAATCCTTATTATTTCCATAAATTTGGGAAGTGATAAGGATTTTTGTTTCAAAAGGTCAAAAAATAAATTGAAATGATGGAGTATTAAGTTTACAATATATATGAAATATAAATGCAAGGTGAAGTGTTATGGAAGATAAACTTGATTTGAATGTGATAAAACCGATTGAAGAGGTAAAGTATTTATCTGCTGAGAATGCGTCGCGATATCGCCTCATCATGAGGTATTTTTATGAACAGTACCAGAAATTTAAATATTGGCTGTACAAAGAGGATGTATATGAATATGTAAGTCAATTTGATATGTTTGCTGACTATACAATGGAAAAATGTGAGCAGGACTTAAAAGCACTTACTGAATGGAAAAACCTTATTGCGACACAAGATACCAGTAAAGCTTCTACGATTGACGAATTTAAAAACAAAAAATTCAGGTATCAGCTGAGTCCATATTCTATTGAGATAGAGAGAATGACCATAAGGCTGGAAAGCATCGTCGGTTATGGTGGGTCACTACAGCCGTCTTTATTTGAAAGGATTTACCGCAATTTAATAAAGATAAATGAAATGGCGAAAAAAGAGGATTTACAGGAAATAAACAGATGGTGGGAAGACCTCAATACCGACTTTGAAAATATATATCACAATGCGACAGATTACATTGCAAGTCTTCAAAGCTCTAACGCTGATGAACTTATGAAGTCAGAGCAGTTTATCATTTACAAAGACAAACTTATAGAATATTTAAGAGATTTTATAAAAGACCTTCAGAGATTTTCTGTTGCCATAGAGAGTTTTTTGAAAAAGGTGAGTCCGGAGATTGTCAATTCCGTTGTAGATAAGTTATGCCAATATGAAATGAGTATCCCAAGAATTGACAGGGTTTTAAATGAAGAGGAAGTAAAAGAAGATTTGATGGATAAGTGGAATAACATATCTTTTTGGTTTACAGGTCATAATTTTGAAGACAGCGAGGCAGTAAGGCTTCTTAATATATCAAACGAAATAATCAGAAAAATAACAATGTATGCGGCGAGAATAGCAGAAAACAGGATGAAAGCTGCCAGCAGAAAGAATGAATATATTGCTCTTTCTAAAATGTTTGCAAAAGCAAGTAATATAAAAGAAGCACACCTTTTGTCTGCGGCGGTTTTCGGTTGCTTTTACACAAGGCACATAAAAGGTGATTTTGAAAGAAAGACAGAAAGTGTAAACCAGAGCGTATGGGAAGAACCGCCCTTTAAAGTGATTATAAAGCCAAAAACAAGGAGCTACAGTAATTCTGTTAAGACAAATGCGATTATTGATAGAAGTGCTGACAAGACGGAGATGCTGATGGACTATCTCAATCAGAAAAATATAGAAGATGAAATAATAGCAAGTTGCATTGTTGGCAATAGAATAAGGATAAAGGATTTACCTGTTGTAAAACCTTTTGTGAGGGCAACGATACTTAAATGGATAGGAAAAGCGATGGCAAGAAATGGCTTTATAGGTAAGACAGAAGATGGAAGAACATACAAGCTTCATATGCCAAAGAATGGTGAGAGGGCAATACTAAAATGCACAGATGGTAATCTTGATATGCCTGATATTGTAATTGAGTTTGTTGATTGAAGGTGAAAATATGGAAGAACTTCAGATGCTTCTTGAAAATTTTTGGATACTGAGAGAGGATAGAGAAAATTTCAACAAAATAAGAGATGCGGAGAATAAAATAAAACCTTTTGTTGAAGAAAAATTAGGATATAGATTGATTATAAACCCATATATTATTAAGTTGGAAAAAGTGCCGTCAGATGTTGAAGAGTGGATGGGGATAGATGCATTTCAAATGCCTATGGATTATGCATTTTTGTGTTTGCTCTTAGCTTTTTTGGAGGATAAAGGACCTGAAGACCAGTTTGTGCTGTCTAATATAACGGAATACATAGAGGCGCAGTATGATGGACCTGATAAAGTAGATTGGACGCTTTTTCAGCACAGAAAGTCACTTGTGCGGGTGCTCAATTTTGCTGTAGATATTGGCATAATTAAAATAGATGATGGTGACCATGAGAGGTTTTCAGAAAGTGAAGATACTGAAGTTCTTTACGAAAACACAGGCATTTCAAGGTATTTTTTGAGGTCTTTTAACAGAGAAATTACAGAAGACATGAAGATTGAGGATTTTTTGCAGGAGGATTTAAATCTTTCAACCCCCAAAGATGCGGTTATACAGAGAAGACACAGGGTGTACCGAAAACTTATTCTTTCACCTTCTGTGTATAGTGAAGGACCTGATGACCAAGACTTCATGTATATAAAAAATTACAGAAATACTATAGCGAAAGATTTAGAGGAGTATCTTGATGCAAAACTTCACCTCCACAAAACTTCTGCTTTTGTTCTCTTTAATGACAACAAATATTTAAAGTCCTATTTTCCCGACAAAAACAAAAACATATCTGATATAATGCTGCAGGTAAGTAAAATTATAAGACAAATGATTGGAGATGGAAAACTCGCCTATAATCCTGATGATACTATAGATATAACTGAAGCAGAATTTATAAATATTATTTTGAAAGTAAAGGAAAGATTTAGTGATGGTTGGTATAAGTCTTACAGGGAAATGAGTGAAAAGCAGCTTATAGAAGAGGTCATTGAAAACATGGAAAGCTTTAAGATGATAAAAAGAGTTGAGGAATTGCATTCTATTAAAATATTGCCTATGGCGGCAAAGTTAATTGGGGAATATCCTCCAGATTTTGAAAAAGGAGAAGGTGCAGATGAGTGAAAAATTAGCCGAAAGATGGATGATTAACAGGATTGGGCTTCTTAATTTTTGGTATTATGATGATGAAATATTTGAGTTTGCAGATGGAAGGCTTCTTTTAAGAGGTGCTAATGGTTCTGGAAAGTCAGTGACAATGCAGAGTTTCATACCTTTAGTATTAGATGGCAACAAAAGTCCTGAAAGACTTGATCCCTTTGGCTCAAAGGCGAGAAAGCTTGAGGACTATCTTCTTGGGGAAGAAGAGGTAAGTGGGCTTGATGAAAGAACTGGCTATCTTTTCATGGAATTTAAAAAAGAGAAAAAAGACAGCTACATTACAATAGGCATTGGACTAAAGGCGAAAAGGCATCAAAATATGGACTTTTGGGGCTTTGTAATACTTGACGGCAGGCGTATAGGTATCGACTTCTTTTTATACAAAATGGAAATAGGCGATGACGGCAAAAGAGCAAAAGTCCCACTTACCAAAAAAGAACTTAAGAATAGAATAGGTGAAGGCGGAGAAGTAGTTGAAAGCCAAAAAGAGTACATGGAAATGGTCAATAAATACATTTTTGGCTTTAGTTCTATCGAGGAATACGACGAGCTCATAAAACTGCTGATACAGCTTAGAAGTCCAAAGCTTTCCAAAGACTTCAGGCCTACTGTGATATATGAAATTATGAAGGCTTCACTGCCTTCACTCACAGATGATGATTTGAGGCCTCTTTCAGAAACCATAGAAAATATGGACCAGATTAAGATGCACCTTGATGTTCTTTACAGGAATATGGCTGCAGTAAAAAAGCTTAAAAATGAGTACGACAACTATAACAGATACATTCTTTATGAAAAGGCTGGGGATTTAGTAAAGGCATACAGCGATTTATACGCATCAAAAAAAGAATACGATAATTTAACTAAAGATATTGAAAATTACAGAAGTACAATAGCAAACTTAGGAAATGACATCATTTCTCTTGAAAGTGAAAGAGAAGCCTTAAAGAAAAAGGAAGAACAGCTTTCAAGTGGTGATGCTAAAAGAACCCAAAAGGAGTTATTAGAAGAAGAGGATCGATATAAGCAGTATTTGGAGGATAAGTCTAAAAAAGAAGAAGAACTCCGGAATAAACAAGATAAATATTATGGTTTAGAAAGAAAGATAAAAAACACTGAGGAACAAAAATACAAACTGGATAAAGAACTACAGGATAAATTAGAGAATATATCTTCAATTGCACAGGATATAGATTTCATGGAACATGAGTTTTCTGTAAGTGAACTTAAAAAAGTGTATGGAAAAGAATTTGATTTTACTTATTGGAAAAATGAATTAAAAAAGCATAAAGATAAAATAAAGCGTGCAATGAGTGCATTGAGAGAAGAAATAGAAGCAAATAAAAGGTATGATGCCGCACTTAAAGAGCAGGAAAGGCTTAAAAAAGAAAGAGAAGACAGGGCTAAAAAGCTTAATGAGGCAGAAAGGCTTTTTGACGAACAAAAAAGAGAATACGTTGAAAGAGTTTATAGTTGGTCGCAGGGCAATGCAGAACTTAAGCTTTTAAGTAGCCAACTGGAAGGCTTAAGCCGTGTCATACTGGCGTATGGAGAGGATAAAGGATTTGACGATATTTTGGCTTTTGTGAGAAAACCCTATGAGGAAATACTAAATGGAATTCAGCAAGAAATTTTAAGATTACAAAATCAAAGAGAGGTAAAAGAAAATCAGCTTCATGAGAAAGAAAAGTTATTGGAGGAATGGAAAAACAAAAAAGATCCTGAGCCTGAAAGAGATGAACAAGTCATAAACAACAGAAAAAGGCTTAAAGAAGCTGGAATTCCTTACATTCCTCTTTACATGGCGATTGATTTTAAAGAGGATGTGGATGAAGAGACAAGAGGCAATATAGAAGCTGCGATAGAAGACATGGGGCTTTTGGATGCTCTTATCGTTCCCAAAGAATATTTTGAAAAAGCTCTTCAAATGGACAGCAATATGGCGGATAAATATGTTATGCCTGGAAGCTTTAATATGATGTTAAATGTATCTCAATATTTTAAAGTAGTTGACAATGAAGAAGGAGTTTCACCAGAAGATATTTCGGATGCTTTAAGCAATATATTTGTATCCGAAGAAAGCGGGACAACCTATATTGATTCAAATGGCACATATGGAATAGGAGTAATAAAAGGGAAAGCGCGGGATAAAGTTAAATCAAAGTACATCGGGAGTGAGTCTAGAAAGCGCTACAGAGAAGAGCTTATTAAATCTATACAAGAAGAAATACAGGCTATAAAAGCTGAAATATCTGCAATCGATGAGGAAATAAATGCAAAAAAATCAAGGATACAGAGGCTGGATTACGAATATTCGGCATTTCCCGGGAAAGAAGATATTGAAGAAGCATATAGATATTTAAAAACGGCAAAGGCTGATTACGAATACACCTCTCATAAACTGGATGAACAGCTTTTTACAGTTAAAAACTGTTTTGAGGACCTTCAGAAAAAGAAAGCTGTTGTAAGAGAATTGACATCTGGCATAAACATACATCCAGATATTGATACCTATTCTTCTGCGTATGAATATGCGGAAGAATACGCTTCAGGGCTTAATGAAGTAGAAATACTATACAATAAATATGTTTTGCAAATTTCAAACGAAGAAATGTTATTGCAGCAAAAACAAGATTTAGAATACGATATTGATAACTTAAAGTACGAAATAGACGTACTGGAAAACAAAATACAGAGTTCTGTTAAGAAAATTGAGATGCTAAAAGAGACATTAAAAGAACTTGGACTTGAAGAAATTGAGAAAGAACTAGAGTTTTGCCTAAAAAGGCTGGAGGAAATACCTAAAGAGATTACAAATAAATCAGCCGAAAAAGCAAAACTTGAGGAGCGGCTACAGAGAAGCTTAAAAGACCTTTTAAACATTGAAGAAGAGATTCATCTTAAAGAGGAAATTTACAATATTGTTGAAGAGGGTTTAAAAAAGGAATTAGCACTTGGCTTTGTCAAGCAAGACGTTGAAATGGAGGATATGTTAAAATTAAGTAAAAGCATTCTTTCTGAATACAAAGGCTTTTTTGACAAAGCGGGCTTTGACAGAGAAAAGTTTACAGAGAGACTTCAAAATGTGTATTTTGAAACTCGCAACGAACTTTTAGAATATGGACTTTCAATTGGCAATATCTTTGACGAAGCTTGTGAGGGAGACAATGAAAGAATAAAAGAAGCAAAGAGTAAGCAGAGAAGACTTAATATTACGGCAAATATAAATGGTAAAGTTGTTTCATTATATACGCTTTATTCTAATATTGAAGAGGATATAATGGCGAATGAAAGCCTTTTAAGAGAGACGGATAAGATTCTTTTTGAAGAGATTATAATGCACAATGTGGGAATTAAGATAAGGGCAAAGATTTTTAAAGCAGAAGAATGGGTAAAGAAAATGAACAAACTCATGTCTGAAAGGGATACTTCCAGCGGACTTAAGTTCTCTATTGAGTGGAGAAGCATTCCTGCTTCCAATGAAGAAGAACTTGATACAAAGGAACTTGTAGATATTTTAAAATCTGATGCTGATATGCTGAAAAAGGAAGTCTTCGATAAAGTTGTAAATCATTTTAGGTCAAAAGTAGAAAGAGCCAGGAGGGCAATGGAGGAAAAAAACAATACAGAAACTTTTCACAAGATTATGAAAGAAATATTAGATTACAGAGATTGGTTTGAGTTTAAGCTTTACTACAGAAAAGAAGGGGAAAGTCGCAAGGAGCTTACTGATAATGCCTTTAATAAGTTGAGCGGTGGAGAAAAGGCGATGGCCATGTATATACCTTTATTTTCCGCGGTTTATTCAAGATATGAGGGAGCATCGCCGACTGCACCTCGCATAATATCTCTAGATGAAGCATTTGCAGGAGTTGATGACACAAACATAAGGGATATGTTTAAACTGATTGAAGATCTAAGGTTTAATTATATAATGAATTCGCAGGTTTTGTGGGGAGATTATGATACTGTTCCCAAGCTTTCAATTTATGAACTTGTAAGGCCAAAAAATGCAAAGGCTGTATTGGTCATGAAGTATTTGTGGGATGGAAAAGTAAAGCACCTTATACTTCCTGAGAAAGAGGAGGTTGCTGCTCTTGAGGTGGGTGCTATAAATGAATAAAGAAGAACTTAGATATTTTAAAGAAAAAAAGGGATACAAGAGGATTTTTGAAGGTATACGGGAAAAGTACAGAAGTTTAGGACGGCTTGGAGGCGTTGTAAAGCTTGATAATCTTACGGAAGATGAAAAAGAAGTACTTACAAACCATTTTAAAAAAGACTATAGGACAAAAAAATCTGCATCCATTGATGTAGCAAAGTTTGAAGAGTCGCTAAAAAATACGCGATTTGAGGAGTATACGCTAAAAGACATACTGGAATACTATTTTGGCGAAAAACTCACCAGCAAAAAAGAGGATATGGAAATATTGGCAAAAGAAAGAGAAGAGTTCTTTAAAGAGCTCTTCTCTAAATACCAGGAATGTAAGTGCATTGATTGGCTAAAAAGTTTGTATGAGGGAACCGCTGTAGGGGTAAGGACAGTAAATCAGAGGTATTTAAATGATAGAAATGGGCTAAAAAAAGATATAATGTATGTATGTGATGCTATAAATAATTTGCCTGTTTATAAAGGAGAAAAGAAAAGACTGCCGGTGTTTTCTTCCCAGATTGCACGTAATCCTCACTATTTTGATTCAAATACAGAAGCTGGAAGTATGTTTATAAACGCTTTATGCACTTTAATGGGGCTGAATGAAGTGAAAGGAAGTGAAGAAATATCAGAACTTTATTACAACGTTGGTATTTTGATAGATGAAATATCCAATTATGTCACACTCTCAGGACTTTTGGCATATGAGGGCGATACGGAAAATCAAGTATTTAAGGCTGCTTATGAAAGTAATCAAGTCTTGCAAGTTCCTCTTTTAAATTTGAGCAAAATTGAGAGAGTCGTAAGCCCTTCTAAGAAAGTGTATGTTGTAGAGAATCCTTCAGTTTTTACATCTTTAATAGATGCCACAAGCAAAGTATTTCCTCTTGTATGCACATATGGCCAGCCAAAACTTTCTTCTCTCCTGCTTTTAGATATGCTTTATAAAGAAGGGACAGAGATATATTACTCGGGAGATTTTGACCCAGAGGGGCTTATGATAGCAGATAGATTATACAAAAGGTATAAAGACAAGTTTCATTTTTTAAGGTACGATGTAGAAGATTATTTAAAATCTCTTTCAAATGAGGTCATAAATGATGTAAGGCTTAGTAAGCTAAATAAGATTGAATCACCTTTACTTTTTGATGTGGCAAATGAGATGAAAATAATAAAAAAAGCAGGGTATCAGGAGCTTATAATAGATGATATTATAAATGATATAAGATTGATTGAAGAAGGTAAGGGGGGTGGTAAAATTAAGGTAATAAGTATGCCTTCTTAAAGAGGTGTCTGTAGTGGTTCAGAGTTGCGGTACTTTTAGGGAATGGATATGATCCTATGGACAAACTTGCTTTAATTGGCGATTTGGTTTCAATATTTAAAAGAAATGATATAGATTTGGTAGTATTAAATTCTGCAAATCCAGTGCTTAAGCATCAAGTAATAAAGCACGGCAAACTTATTTTTGAAGAAAATGAAGATGTAAAGGTGGAATTTGAGGTTAAAACTCTAAGAGAATATATGGACATGGAATATTTTAGAAAAGTGCAGATGGATGTTATTAAAGAATGGGTAAAAAGTGTTGTAGGTGATAATAGAATTTAAGGTACAAACGGGAGATATTTATGAGGTCATTTCTAGTTAGAAGTGTAAGAAAGAAGGGGATAGAGGTGTATAAGGCAAGATTAAAATGTGAAGTAATAACGCCTGTGTTTATGGCGGGAGCAGATGGAAGGACACCGGAATTAAGGCCTTCTGAGTTTAAAGGGATGATGCGCTTTTGGTGGAGAGCAGTAAAGGCAGAGGATGATATTGCTAAACTTAAAAAAGAAGAAAATGGAATTTTTGGTGGGACAGGAGAAGGAGAGGGAAAGAGCAAGGCAACAGTAAAAGTTTTCTGTGACAAATTTTTTTGGGAAAAGGCTTTACGAGTGAAAGAAGCAGGTATAAAATATCTTTTATATTCTACTATATTGCCAAATAAGGAGAGAGGATACATAAAAGAAGGCTCTACTTTTTATATTGAGATTAGTACCTTTGAGGAAAAGTATTTAAATTATGCTTTGGCTTCACTATGGTTTGCCATATATTTCGGAGGTTTTGGAACACGAAATAGAAGAGGAGGAGGCAATATCATAGTAACAGAGGTGGACGAGCACGTTTCTATTGATTTTATTCCTAAAGGGAAAGATTCTGATGAAGTGGCAGAATGGTTGGTAAAAAATTTTGAGATAGCGAAAAAGATTATCAATGGTTCAGACAAGACCTATTTTGCTTCAGAGTATAGCAATCTAAGTATCTCGCGGCTTATAATAAGTAACATTGGCTTTACTTCATGGAAAGATGCACTTAATGATATTGGGACTATATTTAAAAATTTCAGGGTAAGGACTGAGGGACAAGTATTTGAAAGCGCTGTTTTTGGTCTTCCTGTAAGGCATCGCAGTGGTGGAACAGTTATTGGTGTAAAAATTGAGAAGAAGTCAAAAGAAAAATTCCAAAGAAGAACTTCTCCCATTATAATAAAGCTTATTAAGGTGGAAGGAAAGTATTATTGGAGTGTAATAAGGCTTGCTGGTCAGTTTTTACCAGAGGGTGCTGTGTTAAAATTTAATGATAAAACTCAAAAACCAGAGTATGCTCTTATTGAGGAGTTTTGGGCTCAATTGAAGGAGAGAGGGGAAGAAAAAATATTATCTATTCCCGATTCTATGAAAGAGATAGTAGACAAGATAAAGGAAAACATTGATCCCGAAAAGATATATTTGTATGGATCAAGAGCAAGAGGAGATTTTAATAAGAAGTCTGATATTGATATAGCAGTTGAGTCAGACAAAAGTGTGGAGGCCATGGATATGATTGGACCTTTTGACATTGTCAATCTGAAAAAAGTCAATAAAGAATTTAGAGAAAAGATATATAGAGAAGGAGTTTTACTTTATGAGAGAAAGGGTTGAGAAATTTTTTAACGATTTTGCAAAAGCTTTTGAAAATCTTAAAAAAGCGACGGAAGTAGCAAAGGATGACTTGGATATAGATGGAACTATTAAAAGATTTGAGCTTTGCTATGAGTTGGCTTGGAAGTTGATGAAAGAGTATCTTGCAGATTTAGGAATAATCGTAAAAAGCCCTCGTGAGGCCTTTAAACAGGCTTTTATTAACGATCTTATTGAAAATGAGGAAGTTTGGCTAAAAATGATTGAGGATAGAAATTTACTTGTTCACACTTATACTCATGAGCAGTCAAGGGATATTTTTCAGCGAATAAAAGATGAACACGTCGCTGAATTGGGGGAATTTTACAAATCGATACAACAAAAAATTGAAAATGATGAATTCTAAAGGTGATTTTTGTAGAATAAAATGGTATAATTATGAATATAATAGCAAAATTGTTTTGTTCTTGCAAAAGGAGAGAGGGAGATGGAAAGCGAAGGGATATTGTCAAATAGTGAAATCGAAAAGAAAATAAAAGAAAAAGTAGAAATTTGGGAAACGAAACCAGCAAAAGAAGCAGAAGATTATTATTACCAGGAAATATTTCCTTTGGTAGTAAAAAAGTTTCATTTAGAAACTGATGTTTCCTTTAAAGAAAAATATGAAAATTTGATTTTGTCATTAGGATTTTCTTTTGAACCTCTCGTGCTTACAATTTCTTTTATTAAGCCCAAGCAAGTCTTGTTTTTATACACAAAAGACTCAAGAGAGAATCTTGACAAAGTAATCCAATGGGCGGGATTGCTTCCTTCCCAATACGTTGCCGAAGAGATTGAAAAAGACAATCCGGTAGATATCTACCGAGTTTTAAAGAAAATTTATGTAGAAAAATGGAATAAACCCGATAAAACTGCCATTGATTTTACAGGTGGTACTAAAGCTATGTCTGCGGGGATGGCAATGGCAGGAGCCTATTTGAAAATCGATTTGATTTATGTTGCTAGTGAATACAATAATAAAATGCGAAAGCCATGGCCAGGTACAGAAAAGTTAAAGGTCGTAGAAGACCCTTATGAAGTTTTTGGGGACTTGGAAAAGGACAAAGCTATAGCACTTTTTAATAAAGGCGATTTTGCTTCAGCGTATAAAATTTTTTCTGAGTTAGAAGAAAGAGTTGCTTATAGAGATTATACTTTCTACAAAATGTTATCACAAATCTATTCTTGTTGGGATAACCTTTCTTTTAATGAAGCCATTGAGGGATTTGAAAAACTCTTTAAAATTTTAAAAAGTTGGAAACCAATTGATAAAGATATAATTGGCTATAAATATGAAGAAATATTGTACAAGCAGCATGAACTCATTAAACCACTAAAAGAGATTGACTTAAAAGATAAAAATAAGGAATGGGAGTACGTTACAAATAAGCATGTATATATACCTCTTCTTTTTTCAATTTATACTAATGCTTTAAGGCGAAGTTATGAAGGAAAATATGATGTGGCAATTCTACTATTGTATCGCATTTTAGAGCTAATCGCACAGGTCAGACTTGCAAGTTATGGTTTTTCTGTTTCTCTTCCAGATTATTCAAAATTGCCCGTTGGTGGAAATGAATTATTAGAAAAAATGAATGAAAATATTAAACCTTTTAGAAAGCGTTCCAAAAATTTTAAAAACTATTCCGAACTTCCACAAAGCAGTATTTCATTATTTGATGCTTATGTTTTATTAAAAGCTATTGAAGACAAATTGGTAAAAGATATAGAACTAGGTTTGATATATCGTAAAGTTAAACTGAGGAATAAATCAATTTTTGCTCATGGATTTGGCATTTTAATGGAGAAGGACTTTAATGATTTTCATGAAACAGTAAAAAAGATTCTTATTCGTTTTTGTGAAATAGAGAGAATAGAATTTGAAAAGGTATGTAAGGACTACAAATTTGTTCTATTAGAATGAATCAAATTTAAAGGAAAGGGTGGTTATATATGTTTAAAAAAGCTAAGCCATTTTTTATTTACACTGAAACTCCTACCCATGTGGGAAGTGGTTCGGAGTTAGGATATGTTGACCTTCCAATTCAAAGAGAGAAACATTCTGGATTCCCTAAAATTGAATCCTCAGGGTTAAAAGGGGCTTTGAGAAGCGCTTTTAAAGGGGATGAATCTTTAAGAGAAAATGTTGAGCATATATTTGGGCCAAAAGATGGTGACCTTTATGCAGGAGCTATAGGCTTTTTAGATGCTAGAATTTTGTTGTTTCCTATAAAGTCGGCAAGAGGAATTTTTGGTTGGATTACTTGCCCCTATGTTCTTTCAAGGTTTAAAGAGGAAATAAGTTTGTGCGATAGAAATGAGCTAAAGGAATTAGAAGGTATTGAGACTATAGAGCCTAATTCTATAGTTGAAGGTTCTAATCTTAAGCTCCAAAATAAGGGAAATAACAATGTAGTTATATTAGAAGAATATTCTTTTAAAGTAAAATCAAATAATAAATTGCAACAATTTTCTGAATGGCTAGCAGATACTCTTTTTCCCAAAAGTCAAAATGGACAAAATGATTTCTACAGTGTTTTTAGAGAAAAGATGAAAAAAGATATAATAGTAATTTCAGATGATGATTTTAGAGATTTTACAGAGATGTCTACAGAAGTTATAACTAGAACAAGAATTAATCCAGGCAAAGGCACTGTTGAAAATGGAGCTCTTTTTAATGAAGAATATGTTCCGGAAAATACACTATTTTATTCGTTGGCATTGGCTTCTATGCTATTTATAGATGAGGCCGAAAAAGAAAAAATAAAAAAAGAAGAAAAATCAAAACCAGATGAGGATTTTATACTGGATTATTTCCTTAATGGAATAAGGAAACATGAAATTATTCAAATTGGCGGTAATGCTACTATAGGAAAAGGTATTGTCAGAATTGGTGCCTTAGATAGGAGTGATATTAAATGACCGACAAGGATTCTATAAAGACAACAGTAAATGAGAGGGCAAAGTTTGCCTATGAATGTGTTAAAAAAGTAGCTACTTATGAAAAAGAAGAGTTTAAAAATAATTATAAATCCTATGCAAAAAAATTAATGGCAATAATAAAAACAAATGGTCTTGGTGCTACTTTGGCATTTATGAAAGCAAAAGGTAGTAGTGCATACCAAGAACTATATAACAATATAGATAGTTGGCTTAAGTCTGAAAATTGTCCAGTCAGTAGTTTATATAGTAATTCAACAGCAGATATGGTAGAAAAAATTATATCACTTGAAAGTGATGCCTATCGAGCTATTACAAAAGAAGTCATGGAATTTATAAATTGGATAAGAAGGTTTGCTGAAGGGATGATTCCCGATGATAAATAGTAATAAATTAAAAATACCTTTCGATACGAGCTATTACTTGAAAAATGCTATGGAAAAGGTTGAAAATTTTAACTTATTATTCAACAAATACATAGAATTTAATAAAAAGAGCGAAGTAGAGAAAAAGAGGATACCTGAAGCAAAAAAAGAATTTTTTGATAGCTGTATTCAATTTACAAGGAAGCAAAAATACATTATAGATAAATATAAGTTGCAAGGGTATGAAGTAGCTACTTATGAGTTTAGACCTTATGATAAAATTGTTGTTGGGCTAGGGCAAGAGTCTGTCAGAGAGGTTTCTATGACTCTTCACTGGATATATGGAATTCCTTATATTCCGGGACAAGCTATAAAAGGGGTAATATCTAACTGGATTAAGTTCAGGGATGAGGAAAATAGTAATGATGATAATTTTAAGAAAATCTTTGGTACTGAGGGTGAAAAAGGAAAAGTAATTTTCATGGATTCATATCTTGCAAATGATGATTTTTATTTAAAACAGGATATAATGAATCCTCATTATTTCGAATATTATTCGCAAAGCAAAAATCCTTCAGCTCCTTCTGATTGGCAAAATCCCAAACCTATTTTCTTTTTAATAGTTGAAAATGCCATTTTTCATATTTCCCTAATTTTTTTAGAAAAGGAAACGAAGGATTTAAAAATAGCAAACAAGACTATGGAAGAATGGATGATAGAGGCATTTAGATATGGGGGAATTGGAGCAAAGACATCACTGGGTTACGGCACAGGAGAATTAACTTTAATTAGGGAAAACGAGAGAAATGCATAGAGTGGAGTTGTGATCTTAATTGGAGATTAATTTGGACAATTTTAGAAGTAGAGCAAGAAGAGGAGCAGATAAAATAGTTTTTGGATAGAAATAGCAAAAGATAATGGTGGTGAGTGCTTTTTTAATTTTGGTAGGAGGGAATTACCAATGAGTAAGAAAGAAGAGTTATTTGAAAATAAATTGAAAGCATATTTTCATGATTCTCCAGATAAGCCATTTATTTTGTTAACAGGTGAAAACCATGAGAAAAGAGCTAAGGAAATATCTAAAAAAATAGATATTCCTTACCACAAAACTATTGCTTCAGATGTTTTAGCTTCATTTATGGAAAGATATTATATACCTAAAGATGCCAGTAAAAATAAAAATTTACAAGTTGTTTTTGAAGAACAACCTGAGTTTGTTCATCCTCTTGCAGCTAATCGATATAATAATTTTGTTATAGAAAAAGAAGTGTTTAAAAAGGCTGTAGATGAAGCAGTAGATGAGTTATCAAAACTAGACTTTAAAGATAGTTATAAAAAATTTGTGTATTTATGGCGTTATTTGAAAGAGCTTTTAAAGAAACATACGCCAAGTGAATATAGAAAATATTGGGATTTAGCTCCTGCTGATACTCGATTTCCTAATCACACAATATTTGAGCATTTGAAATTGGCATCTGCGGTGAATGCATATTTTTATAATGAATTGAATTTAAACAATATGACACTATTTATTTTTACAATAGGTCCTGTTCAAGAATATATTGTGCAGGCAAGGAAGACACAAGACTTGTATTGGGGAAGTTATATTTTGTCTTATTTAACGTGGGTGGCAATAGAAAAAGTTATAGAAGCTTATGGACCAGATTCTATAATATTCCCTGAACTTAAAGAACAGCCTTTGTGCGATTTTTGGATAGCAAAGCTATTTAATAACAGTGCAACTACGACTAAAGACCTTAAAACTCCTACTCTTCCCAACAGATTTTTTGCAATTTTACCAACAAAAAATGTAGAAGAAATTAGGTTACTAAATCTTAAAAAAACAGTAAAAGATGAATATATAAAAATCGGGGAATATGTTTTTAGTCATCTTGTAAAAAGCAATGATGAGCAAAAAAAATTGCTTTTACGCCAATTATCAAACTTTCCAGATGTGTATTGGGTGGCGTTGCCTTTAGAAAATGGGGATGTAAACAGGCCTGATTGGGAAATCCAATTGGATAAGATAAAGGATTATTTTAACAGTGATGAGGTGGAAGAGATAAAGGATTTATTGAGATATATTAAAGATAAAGGTGAATACGGGCCTAACATTGGTAATATTTATGGGTTACTTTATTCTTTTATGGAGAAAATGATGGGGACAAGAAAAGGCATAAGAAACTTCAATCAATATGAAGAAATAGGGCGAAAATGTTCTATATGCGGTGAGCACAATGTTATTATCTACAGGTGTACGAGAGAAGAAGATGAAAAGATAGAAAAAGGGAAAGAAAGTTATAAGATTAAACTTCTTAGAGAACAAAATGCAATAATCAAAAAAAGTGATGATAAAAGTATTACTTATAAGTATTTAGCACAAGGAGAAGGGTTGTGCAGCAGATGCCTGACAAAAAGGGCGGCAGAAATATATTTTAAAGATATGTTTGGGAAAAACAACATAGAAGAAAGTTTTCCCTCTACTGCAGAGATAGCATTACTAGATATAATTAACAATTCAGATAATGACCTAAAAACAAATATAAAAAGATACAAAGAAGTATTCAAAAAGTGGTGCGGTGATAACTTTGATTATGAATTGTTGTATGAGGAAAATCTCAATGAAAATTATTTTAAAACTTATGATTTTAATTCAAAAAGATTAGGCAAACTTAAAGAATTATTAAAGAGTATTGATAAAAGAATTAAAGACATAAGACTGAATAAAAAGAAATATTATGCCGTTATAAAGCTTGATGGCGATAACATGGGGAAATGGTTAGCAGGAGAATTGGCACCCTATATGTTAGAAATGTACCACAGTAAATTGCAGGGTTTTTTACCAGAAGATTTTAAAGAAAAAATCAAGGATAAAAAGCGACTAATGACACCAGCTGTTCACTCTTTAATTAGTGAGGCACTTAAGAACTATTCTTTGAAATATGTAAAAGAAATAGTGGAAGAGACAAGAGCAGGAAAAGTAATATATTCTGGCGGAGATGATGTATTTGCAATAGTAAATCTTAATTATTTATTAGATGTTATGGTAAAACTTAGGGCGGCTTTCAGTGGGCACTTAATTGTTAATAATGAGATAATTCCAGATTTTACAATAGATGCCGGATTTGTGGAACGAAAAGAGGAAATTGATGTGATGATGGGAAACAAAGCCACGGCGTCAATGGGGGTAGTTATAGCTCATTATAAAGAAGATTTAAAAAATGTTATAGCTTCTGTAGATGAGGTAGAGGAAGAATATGCAAAAAAAGTAGAAGGAAAGGATGCCTTTGCAATAAAACTTATTTTGCATTCTGGTGAGAATTACATTGCCAGAGCCAAGTGGAATTATGATGATGCAAGAAATAAAGAAGGAACAATAGGTTTATTAAAAGATATAAATTCCTTTTTTAAAGAAGACAAATTAAGTATTTCTTTTGTTGGAAAATTAAAAGCAGCTTTGGAAAGGCTAGATGTAGATTCTCTTCCACAAGGCATTTTTATTAGTGAGCTCAAAAGAAATATTAAACGTTCATTGAATGAGAACTTAAGTAAAGATGAAAAAGAAAAAGTTGAAAGAGATTTATACATTTTACTATATTCTCTGTATAAAGAGGTAAAATACGACAATTTTATTAGCCTCTTAACGATATTAGCTTTTTTGAATCGAGGAGGTGAGAAATAAATTATGCTTTTTGAAGTATCCCCTTTGGATAATGTATATTTTGGCAAAGGACATCCTTTTAGTGCCGGATTTGAAGGTATCGGTAGTGGCATATTTCCTCCAGCACCTTCAGTTTTTTATGGCGCTTTTGCTACTTATTACCTTTCGTTGAATGGTATAAATCCACAAAATTTAGAGTTTGTTCAAAAAAATTTAAAAATAAAAGGAATATATTATAAAAATGGCGAAGCGTGGTATACATTAGTACCAATGGATTTAGTAAAAAATAAGGAAGATAAAGAGGAGAATAAACTTGAATTTCTTAGGGTAGGTAAACCTCTTGTTGAAACTGATTTAGGCGATGGACAAATAAATTTGTTATATTCGCCGAATAAAGTGGAAAATGTCAAAGGGCTAATTGATGATTTAGCTATGAGTAATTATTTAAAAGGAATAAAAGAAAACATATTTTTTAAACCTTTCAATGATTTTGTTACAAAGGAAAATAAAATAGGAATAAAAATAGATTATGATAAACGTTCCAGTAAAAAGGGATATTTATATAAGACAGATTATATAAAAATGGCGAAAGATATAAAGAATTCATTGGAGTTTGTTGTGGATGTGGAATGCAAGGATTTCTCTTTTCCTGATACAGGACTGGTGAAATTAGGGGGGGAAGGTAAAGCTGCGAAGGTAAGCCGGGTAAATGATATACCAAAGTTTTTAGAAGAAAAGTTTACTGAGGAGGTAAAAGAAATTATTACAAAAACAGGAAAATTTAAGTTGATATTAGTAACTCCTTCTATATTTCAAAATGGATGGAAACCAGACTTTTCTAAGTTGAATATAAAGGTAAAGCTTATTGCTGCTGCTATAGGTAAACCAATTAGTATTGGTGGATGGGATATGAAAAATAAAAGACCTAAAGTCATGTCAAAAGCAGTTCCTGCTGGCAGTGTATATTATTATGAGATATTAGAGGGGCCAATCGATAGCCTAATAGAAAAAATATATGAATGTGGAATTTCTGATGCCAGAGCTAATGAAGGATTTGGAAGATGTTTGATGGGGGAATATGATTGGTTAAATTAATTACTACTGTTGCTATATCACTTTTTAACAACTATAGCAAGGAAAAAAGTATATAGATGTGTTTATTGAACTGGAGCCATATATTGTAATAACGACTATAGGATTAGCGAAAAGTACATTTTATGCTGTGTTTATTATCTACAACAATGGTAATAAATTTGTCGTCGATCCCTAATAGTGCAAAAACATCTAGGGATAGACGACATTTTTATTTTGCAAGTTTTCATAAAATAATTGATTTCATTAGATATTATGGTATAATAAAGTCAGGAAACTTGACATGAATTAAAAAAGTGTAAATTATTAATGTGCTATTTATGCATGTTATAATGGGTTTTTAGCCTACCTATAAGGAATTGAAACAAAACTTGGAAAGAAAAACCATAATAAAAAGGAGGAGGTTTTTAGCCTACCTATAAGGAATTGAAACACATAAGAGCATAAAGGGGGCAAGCAAGAATGATTGTTTTTAGCCTACCTATAAGGAATTGAAACAGTACGTTTTATGGTGTACTATTGTGGCAGGTCCACCGCGTTTTTAGCCTACCTATAAGGAATTGAAACTATCGCTGCCTCCTTTCTCCTTGGCTGTAATGCTTCGTTTTTAGCCTACCTATAAGGAATTGAAACCGTATAGATACTTTGATAAACTTACAAGAGGATTGGTTTTTAGCCTACCTATAAGGAATTGAAACTTTGGTTTTTATTCTTGCGTCTCTCCTTGGCCCGCAGTTTTTAGCCTACCTATAAGGAATTGAAACGCAAACTTGGAGAGAAAATGCAAGGGGATATTGGTGTTTTTAGCCTACCTATAAGGAATTGAAACCAAGGTACTTTTACTCTAATAACTGGCCCTGTTGGGGTTTTTAGCCTACCTATAAGGAATTGAAACATGTAGACAAAAACGAAGTTAATGTAGACATTATGTAGTTTTTAGCCTACCTATAAGGAATTGAAACCCTGTAAAGCGGTTATAATTTTTTATTTCTCCTTCATAGTTTTTAGCCTACCTATAAGGAATTGAAACCTGTTTTACCTGAGAGTGTGCCTGTTCCTAATTCTGAGTTTTTAGCCTACCTATAAGGAATTGAAACAAAAAACGATACACTTTAATACCATAACACGACAAAGTTTTTAGCCTACCTATAAGGAATTGAAACAAAAATTTGCGATAACTGGAACGATAAAGACAGTTTGGTTTTTAGCCTACCTATAAGGAATTGAAACAGAAGAAACCCAAGAACAGCAGAGCGAAAGTGAAAAGTTTTTAGCCTACCTATAAGGAATTGAAACCCTTTTACGCGAAGCAAAAAATACTTTTCTCCGTCCTGTTTTTAGCCTACCTATAAGGAATTGAAACTTTAATGCTTTCAGGGAACAGCTACATTGAAGCGATGTTTTTAGCCTACCTATAAGGAATTGAAACAAAGAAAGGAGAATACGTAGTGATTTACTTTAACATGTTTTTAGCCTACCTATAAGGAATTGAAACACTCGACTGCCTTTGCAATAATATCCACATATACTTGGTTTTTAGCCTACCTATAAGGAATTGAAACGCATTACTGTTGTATATGTATATTTTCGGGAAGATTGTTTTTAGCCTACCTATAAGGAATTGAAACATAATAATTATTTTTTAAAAAAACATAAAAAAATAAGGTTTTTAGCCTACCTATAAGGAATTGAAACTCTCCGAGGAAGAGCCCGTACACATGCATAGGCTCGTTTTTAGCCTACCTATAAGGAATTGAAACATTACAAATATGATAAAATTGAGATAACTAATGCTGTTTTTAGCCTACCTATAAGGAATTGAAACTCCTTCTTTACTTTCGATTGTGCCTTTTGTGCGTTTTGGTTTTTAGCCTACCTATAAGGAATTGAAACTGCTTTCACCTCCTTTCCCCTAAGCCATTGTTCTAAGTTTTTAGCCTACCTATAAGGAATTGAAACAAAATCCTAATGAAAATGTTTCAACCCCTTTTGCTTCGTTTTTAGCCTACCTATAAGGAATTGAAACTCACACTCGCAGTACCTCACTACTCCGTCCTTGCACGTTTTTAGCCTACCTATAAGGAATTGAAACAGCAATAGTTTGTTGATATGCCAGGCTTTTTTGAGCGTTTTTAGCCTACCTATAAGGAATTGAAACTACAATATCGCCAACGCGATCACCAACCTTCTATCGTTTTTAGCCTACCTATAAGGAATTGAAACGCAATGTATTTGTCGATAGGCTCGGCAAAATTCGTGGTTTTTAGCCTACCTATAAGGAATTGAAACACCCATTCGATGTCGGATCGAGTAGCGTGTTGAGTAGTTTTTAGCCTACCTATAAGGAATTGAAACATGTTCAATTAGTCCAGTTAGGTGTACAAGGACTTGTTTTTAGCCTACCTATAAGGAATTGAAACCAAACTCCGAAATGGAATATCCCATCTCAGAGAGTTTGTTTTTAGCCTACCTATAAGGAATTGAAACTACCTGAAAGAGAAACAAGAAGGGCAGAAATAAGGAGTTTTTAGCCTACCTATAAGGAATTGAAACAGCTTCTTCCCTGTTCTGGCTGTAAATTCTTTTGCAGTTTTTAGCCTACCTATAAGGAATTGAAACTCCTTGCTGCTGGCACTGGTCGGCCGGGTACCACAATGTTTTTAGCCTACCTATAAGGAATTGAAACTACTTTTGTACAAGGTGCTTCACTCTTGCATGAATGTTTTTAGCCTACCTATAAGGAATTGAAACCAGCTTTGGTGGCGACGAGGCAGTAGAGGAACAGGCGGGTTTTTAGCCTACCTATAAGGAATTGAAACTGAAAGTGATGATTTGGAGCGAATAAAAGAATTGCAGGTTTTTAGCCTACCTATAAGGAATTGAAACCCCTCCTCATCATCAACATCTAATAATTCCATAATTTCGTTTTTAGCCTACCTATAAGGAATTGAAACCTAATTCCAAGTGCTTGTGCAGTTTCCTTGACAGAGTTTTTAGCCTACCTATAAGGAATTGAAACCAGTTTCCATAATTTCCTTGACTTTAAAATATTTTTCCGTTTTTAGCCTACCTATAAGGAATTGAAACTTTCTTCTCAGGAAATTGTATGTGCCCAGAGTGCGCGTTTTTAGCCTACCTATAAGGAATTGAAACGTACTAGAAATTTACTACACAGACGGAACCTGCTCGTTTTTAGCCTACCTATAAGGAATTGAAACGGAAAAGATAGATTAAGCTTCGTATACATGTATGCGGTTTTTAGCCTACCTATAAGGAATTGAAACACGGTTCAGCTGAGATGGGCCTGTCTGGTTGGGAAGCAAGTTTTTAGCCTACCTATAAGGAATTGAAACTGTACAAAAGGCAAGGATAGCGTTAAATTCGGCATTGTTTTTAGCCTACCTATAAGGAATTGAAACTTGACCCCGAATATGTAAAAGTCCTTGAAGACTTGAAAGTTTTTAGCCTACCTATAAGGAATTGAAACCCCTTTAACATCCGGTATTTCATGACTTATTTCTGTGTTTTTAGCCTACCTATAAGGAATTGAAACGGTCGTTACGATTGTGTTTCCGACTTCTTTCGCTTGTTTTTAGCCTACCTATAAGGAATTGAAACAAGAAAAAAATAAAAAAAAATCGTAATACCTGCTTGGTTTTTAGCCTACCTATAAGGAATTGAAACCAATTATATTGAATATGTAATGCACATTTTACAAAAGTTTTTAGCCTACCTATAAGGAATTGAAACCTGTATGTTCCTGCTATAGCAAGTGTATAAAGATCCGGTTTTTAGCCTACCTATAAGGAATTGAAACCTTTGCTGTCTGACAAGGACAAGGTCACCTTCCTTCAGTTTTTAGCCTACCTATAAGGAATTGAAACGTCTTTGTTGTAAATCGCCTTCTATGTTTATTGCATGTTTTTAGCCTACCTATAAGGAATTGAAACAAGATGGAATTATCTCTCCGCGGGCTTACGAAACACGCGTTTTTAGCCTACCTATAAGGAATTGAAACGCATTGATTTTTGCTAACCAAATAGGCAAAAAATCTAGTTTTTAGCCTACCTATAAGGAATTGAAACAAAATTGCACTAACGAAAAAACAATGACCTGTCGGGTTTTTAGCCTACCTATAAGGAATTGAAACGCTTTTAATTGATATTCAACAAGCTTGTTTTGTACGTTTTTAGCCTACCTATAAGGAATTGAAACCTATCAATTTCAATTCTTATCTCTTCCCCTAGCACTGTTTTTAGCCTACCTATAAGGAATTGAAACCAGAATTTTTTCAGCAGTTTTTTTGAAAAAAATTTGTGTTTTTAGCCTACCTATAAGGAATTGAAACAAGTGTATCTCTAACTTCTGCCATCCTTTTGGAACCTGTTTTTAGCCTACCTATAAGGAATTGAAACTATAGATAAATTTGCAGACGAATACATTTTAACCATAGGTTTTTAGCCTACCTATAAGGAATTGAAACCTGTAAAGTCTGCGTCAATAGGTTCTTGTTGTTGCGTTTTTAGCCTACCTATAAGGAATTGAAACGGAAGATAAACCATTTTCTAAAGGGCAAGCATGGATGTTTTTAGCCTACCTATAAGGAATTGAAACCGTCCTCGATGTAATAATTTTCTAACTGTGTCTGCGGCGTTTTTAGCCTACCTATAAGGAATTGAAACAGGGGCTAAAGGAACAGGCTGCTTTCATGTATGCCAGTTTTTAGCCTACCTATAAGGAATTGAAACTAATATATCGCCTTTGAATTTAGTCAGCTCTCGCAGGTTTTTAGCCTACCTATAAGGAATTGAAACAGTTACTACCACAGAATACATTCCTTATAACGTTAATGTTTTTAGCCTACCTATAAGGAATTGAAACAACAAAATAAAACCTATACAAATACTTGAATTTCTGTTTTTAGCCTACCTATAAGGAATTGAAACCATTCGTCGATGACTATGCATGGGGTTTCCCAATCTTTGGTTTTTAGCCTACCTATAAGGAATTGAAACAACAATAAAACATCATTATCGCCTTATTCATGCCATGTTTTTAGCCTACCTATAAGGAATTGAAACTTTCGACGAATTGGCAGATAATGACGTGCAAAGACAAGTTTTTAGCCTACCTATAAGGAATTGAAACAATTTGAGGGCATGGATGAGCTTATAAAAGCTGTGGGTTTTTAGCCTACCTATAAGGAATTGAAACTTTTTTGCTTAACTTGGAATAAAACCTGATAATAGTGTTTTTAGCCTACCTATAAGGAATTGAAACAACGTCAAAACAAAGCAAGGACAGAAATACGTAGAGTTTTTAGCCTACCTATAAGGAATTGAAACTGCTAAATTAACGAAAGACGATTCAACAGGAGTAACGTTTTTAGCCTACCTATAAGGAATTGAAACTCGAAAGAATACGTAACCTCCAACATAAGATTTGCGGTTTTTAGCCTACCTATAAGGAATTGAAACAACTGCAAAACTCAAGGGAACTTTTGTTTGCAGAGTAGTTTTTAGCCTACCTATAAGGAATTGAAACAGAAGATGGTAGAAGAAATATACGATGCAGTATCTGTTTTTAGCCTACCTATAAGGAATTGAAACATTACTCCAGAGTTGTAGTTACCTGTATCTCGGATCGTTTTTAGCCTACCTATAAGGAATTGAAACAAGTTATAAATAACTCATTAGAAGCACCCTCAAAAGTTTTTAGCCTACCTATAAGGAATTGAAACGCGGATAGAAACGCTGCTGATAAAATTGCAAATTATGTTTTTAGCCTACCTATAAGGAATTGAAACCCGAGAGGGGAAATTCCTGATATAACAGGAGTTACCCAGTTTTTAGCCTACCTATAAGGAATTGAAACAAGCATGATAGCTTTTACCACTACCAACA
>Ga0224486_100164_pt1 | contig 29761 bp, 28 predicted proteins | sample TexhydDE_CT_test_FD_172013 | JGI IMG/M metagenome (GOLD analysis project Ga0224486, IMG submission 172013) | Fracking water microbial communities from deep shales in Oklahoma, United States - hydraulically fractured wells DE_CT_test ... | reverse complement strand
GCAGAAGGAAAAAAAGAAAGTACACGGAAGAAGACATAGAAGAATGGTTAAAAGTTTCGTTACCGATACTGGAAGGCCCATTTGCGAGCAAGTCATGGATAAAATACGTTTTAAAGGTTATTAGCGGCGAGGTTGGCTATAAAAATTTTACCCTCATAAAATCTTGATACGGACTTTAAAACATCTTTTATTGCATGGATAAGTAAATGTATAGTATAATGAAGGCAAGAGACGGAAAAATTTTCTCTGTGAGAATACAAAATACAAAAAACATTAAAATATAAAATGGCGTGATATTATTATTCCAAAGAAAGGAGGTTTTTAATTGATCATCGGTCTTGATATGGGAGGAACTAATATAGACGGAGTTATCGTAGAAAAAGGCAAGATTATAAAAACCATAAAAAAACCTACAAATAGAGATAATTTATTTAACTCCATCTGGACTGCCCTTAAAGAACTGCTTTCAGGATATGATAATACTAAAATAGAAAGGATAAATTTAAGCACCACTGTATCTACCAACGCCATAGTTGAAAATAAACTTTCTCCTGTAGGAATGATTATTCAACCTGGTCCAGGTTTGCCTTATGATTTTTTAGCCTGCGGTGATGAAAATGTATTTATATCTGGATATATTGATCACAGAGGTGAAATAATTAAAGATTTTAATTTGTTTGAAATAGAAAATGCCATTAAATTATTCAAAGAAAAAAATATTAAAGCTTATGCTGTAGTCACTAAATTTTCTATTAGAAATCCTAGCATTGAAATAAAAATAAAAGAAATTTTGGAAAATGAAATACCCAACTCTTTTGTTACCATGGGACATACTATATCAGGCAAGTTAAATTTCCCTCGCAGAGTGTATACTTCTTATTTAAATTCAGCAGTGCACAGTATTTTTAATGAATTTTTAAATAATATTAAAAAATCCCTAGAAAAAGAAGGAATAAATGCACCAGTATTTATATTAAAAGCCGACGGCGGCACTATGAATATCTCTACAGCAGAAAAAAAACCAGTAGAAACTATCCTATCTGGTCCTGCTGCCAGCCTTATGGGAATTAATGCTATGCTTCCTACCAATGAAGATGCAATATTACTAGATATTGGAGGTACTACTACAGACATATTTTTCCTTGCCGATGGAGTTCCTTTATTTGAACCGTGGGGAATAAGAATAGGTAAATATAAAACTTTAATAAGAGCAATTTATAGTGTTTCCATAGGTTTAGGTGGAGATAGTAGTATTTGTGTTAGAAATGGCAGGATAAAAATAGGCCCCCAAAGAGAAGGAGTGCCTTACGCTTTTGGTGGTCCCAAACCTACTCCTACAGATGCCATGATAACCTTAGAGTTGATAGATGAAAATGCATTTAGCCTCACTCAGGATAATGTTAAAAAAGCTTATGAAGCAATGACTTTATTGGGAAAAGAGTTAAATTTATCAGCAAAAGATATGGCAAAATTAATTCTCAGCACTATGGGAGATATTATTAAAAATAAAGTAAATGAACTTTTACATGAAATAAATAGCCGTCCCGTTTATACTGTAAAAGAATTATTGTACGGGAAAAAAATTAAACCTAAGCTGATAAATATTATTGGTGGCCCTTCTAGAGTATTAGCCCCTGTACTTGAAGAAAAGTTTAATTTACCTTGCTATTACCCTAAAAACTATTCTGTAGCCAACGCTATAGGTGCAGCTTTAGCACGACCAACTACCGAAATTACAATGTTCGTTGATACTTCTAAAAAAACACTTTCTGTACCTGAATTAGGATTATATGAAAAAATAACTGGAAATTATACTCTTGATAAAGCAAAAGAAAAAGCTTTAGAATTAGTCAAAAAATCTGTTCTATCTTTGGGCGCTTCTATTGAGGAAATAGAAGCTGAAATAGTAGAAGAAAGTAGCTTCAATATGGTAAGAGGATTTTATACTATTGGAAAGAACATGCGAATTAAAGCTCAGGTAAAACCAGGACTTATCCAACAAATTGAGAGGTGAATGAGAATGATTAAAGCTAAAAATAGATTGGGCATTGTATTCTTTCCTGCTTTTGACTGGGCTATTAGTCCTACTCATCCAGAAAGAGAAGAAAGACTCCTTTATACTCAAGATCAAATTTTTGAAGAAGGAATTGAAGACATTGAAGGAGTTAAATTTTATAATCCAATTATTGCTGAAGAAAAAGATATTAACAGAGTACATTTTGTAGTGCCAGATGTAAAATCTGTAGTTACTCAATCTCACCTCATATCCGCCGGTGGAGCTATTAAAGCCCTTCAAGCAGTGATGGAAAAAGAAGTAGATAAAGCCTTTGCTTTAGTTCGTCCCCCAGGGCACCATGCTCAGAGAGTAGTTTATGGAGATAGAGGTTTTTGTATAATCAATGTGGAAGCAGTAATGCTAGAAAGAATAAGGCAAGAATATGGAAATTTAAGAGTCGCCATTGTAGATACAGATTGTCACCACGGTGATGGCACTCAAGATATCTATTGGAACGACAAAGATACTTTGTTTATTTCTCTCCATCAAGACGGAAGAACTCTCTATCCTGGAACAGGATTTATAGAAGAATTTGGAGGCCCAGCTGCTTATGGGTACAATATAAATATCCCCTTACCTCCTGGAACAGGAGAAGAAGGTTTTCTATACGTATTAGATAATGTGGTAATACCTATTTTAGAGGAATATAAACCTGATATAATAATAAACTCTGCTGGCCAAGACAACCATTATACAGACCCGCTTACCAATATGAACTTTACAGCTCAAGGATATGCAAAATTAAACGAACGACTAAATCCTGATGTTGCAGTTCTTGAAGGAGGCTATTCTATTGAAGGAGCTTTGCCTTATGTTAATTTGGGAATAATATTAGCTATGGCAGGTATTGACTACTCTAGAGTGCGTGAACCAGATTATGATGAAGAGAAATTAAAACAGCCAAAAGATATTACAGAATATATCAAAAAATTGTCAGAAATAGTATATAACCGCTGGAAAAATAAAGATGACTTGCGATTAAAAGAATTTAAAGATGTGAATTATGTAAAAAGACCTAGACGAGTGTATTATGATACAGATGGTATATTAGAAACACAAGTTCAAAATTTTAAAATATGTAACAAGTGCTCTGGAGTAAATACAATTGAGTCAAAAAGTGATAGAGGATATCATATATTTGCTATAACTATTCCTAGAGATGCCTGCCCTAATTGTATTGATGAAGGATACAAACTGTATAAAAATGCTTCTTCTCATTATACAAATGTGTATTTACAAGATAGAGTAAATGACGAATATTATTCTAAATAAAAACACTATCTGGTGTTAGTATATTATTGTAATAATAAGTCTCAAAAAAGTTCAAAGACTAAAAAAATCAATAAAAGCGCTAAAAATTAACTCAAAAAGCGCCCAAGGAGAATTATGGGCGCTTTTTTCAAGATTTTACTAACCCTTTTATCAACCTTATGACAGGATTTAGCTTTTTCTTTTCTCCGATGTATTCAAAAAATTCTTTTTCGTTTAGTATAAGGATATGGCTGGATTCGTTTATGCAGCCGGGGCCCAGCATATTTAGAGCGAAGTCTTTTTCTTTAGGATCTTTGAAAAGCTCGTTTATTTCTACGTAGATTGTGCCATCAGGCCTTATTTGAAAGAGTTCTTTGTGATGTTTATATTTTTCCTGCCACCATCTTTTTCCTCTCTCTTCGTAGTCGTTAAAAGGCTTTTTGGGGAACCATTCGGGGAGGTCCATTTTGCATTCTCTGTAGTATTCTTCAAAAATTTTTCTAGCCGCGTATAGGTAATCATTTCGCAAATACAGAGGTTCTCCCTCTCGTATTAGTTCTCCCATTCTATAAGTAAAATCTTTGAAAAGGGTACTATTTATTCCTCTTCTAATTTTAGTGAGATGCTCCTGTGATTCTAAATTGTATCTTTTGTCAAACTCGCTATCTATCTGCAAATAGTAAATTCTTCTTAAGATTTGCTGGGGTACATTGAATTCGTTCATGTTAGTAGTGCAGATCATTACAGGATGCTTGCCTTTCGCATTGTTACTTACATTTTTTATGATATTTTCACCAGTTCTACCTGTAAAAAAGGAAATTGGCATTTCATCAACTAAAATTGGGGCTAGATATTCACTGCCAAAAAATCCTTCTAAAAGTTCTCTGTCTGCTACATTTCCTTTTCTTATGGTGTCGTATGAGATGAAATAGGGTGGGTAGTTTCCTAAAAGCATTCCTATTATTTCTAAGGCAGTGGTTTTTCCAGAATAAGCCCTTCCTCCGAGGACTAAGAAAATAGGCACATTGGCTCTGTAACTCTCTCCTCCATATTGTATAACTAAATCTTCTCTAATCTTCCACAAATAGACAGACATAAAGGCGTAAAGTATAGCTTCCATAACTTTCCCCAGGTGTTTATCTTCTTTTGTAACGGTGAATTTTCTATAAGCTTCAACAAATTCTGTTATTAAAGAAATGTGAGTTTTGATTTCGTCTTTTTCAGCTTTTTGTGAAAATTCTGCTGTTTTATTGTCTTCTGATACAATATAGATTAGGTCATTTTTGTCCCAATATATTAACTTTTGGCGAACTTGCAATTGGTCTTCTTTTAGTGAGTTTGACACCAGAGTATCTACTACTATATTCATTTTTCTTATCTCTTGAGGGGGTTTAAGTCTATAGACTTTTCCATCTTTTTTTGTGATTGCGGCGATGATTTGGGTCTTTTGCCTTACTTCATTTGCCTGAAGTTCAGCTTGATACTGGATATTCTGAGGGGATGCCTTCCATTCTTCAAAAATTTCTTGAGAAAGAGGGACGATGTGGTAAAGGTTTCTTGCGATTTCATTGGTAACTATATTTGCTTTTTCTTCTTTATCCAATACAATTGTTTGGGCTTTTTCCTGCTTTATCTTTTTCTTTATCTCCTCTGGTACAAAGTCAAAGCTATTTGAAAAAAGCTTCTTAAACCACTCTAAATATATTTTAAAAATCTCAGGCTGGTTATCAAATATTGCTATGTTTTCATACTGTTTTTCTCCACTAAAGGCTCTTTCAGTGAGATTGGCAGATCCTATTATCACACGAGTATTGCCAGTATCAGGATTTTCTAAAAGATAAAGCTTTGTATGTATTGGCAAATTAGTATTGCAATACCTTATTTTTACTTTATCTTCCGAGACTCTGGTTTGCAACTCAGCGTCAAATTCTTTGATGAAGTCAATTCTTTTATTTACATCTATTAAAAGGGAATAAACGCTGTTAAAATTTATTGCCTGTTCTGCTGAATCAATGCCGAGTATAAATTCTACTTCTTCAAATCCTTTTACAACTTTAGCGAAGAACCTGGGGGAGGAAACGTATGAAATCGCCATAAACTTTTTAAATCTATGGGAGTCAAAAATTTCCTCAATCGATAGATTTGCTTGTTCACCGTTGAGCACTATAAAAAGGGTGCTTTCCTTTCCCTTTACAGGGCCTATATCTAAAGTCATCTGTTCTGCCATTGAGATACCCCCTAACCTTTGCTTCACAGTCTATTTTATCATAATTTTGAGATAATTGCTCAATTTTTTAAAAAATATTTGGAAATTCTACAAGAAAAGAAGGATTTAGGCTTTTGTTGTAGAATTATTAAAATACAGAAGAAAAATGTCGAATATTCTAATCGAAGAGTTCATTAAAGAGAGGAGAAATTGTGATGGAAAAGAAAAAAGTAGCAGTTTTCTTGCTCTCTTCCTCCTTGGTATTATCTATGGCTAATAATGCTTATGCTGCTACAATACTGAAGTATGGGATGAGATCTCCTGAGGTGAGAAAGCTTCAGGAAAATTTGAATAGACTGGGATACTTCGTAACTTCTACTCCTACAGACTATTTTGGACCGGCTACTTTAAATGCTCTTATAAAATTCCAGAAGGATTCTAATTTGGTGCCTGATGGAATATACGGACCTTCTACGGAGAAAGTTCTTTTGGAAAAACTGAATGCTTTTTCTGGTAAAAATGTAAGTAGTCCTCCTCAAACTTCTAATACATCTAATTCATCAGCTACTCAAACAGTCGCACAAGCTACATTTTCAAGGACATTGAGATATGGGATGCAGGGAGAGGATGTAAAGTTTCTGCAGAGTATTTTAAACAAGCTGGGCTTTGATGTAGGGACACCTGATGGCATATTTGGTTTTAAGACTCAAAATGCTGTGGTGCAATTTCAGAAGGCGAATGGATTAGTGGCAGATGGAATTGTAGGGCCCGCAACTCAAAAAGTGTTATTGCAAAAAGTTAATGCCCCTTCTCCTTCAAGAGGAGATGAAAAAAGGGAAGAGGTTCAGACGACATTGCCCTCTAGCTCTAATGGAAGTGGAAAAGGTATTTCTAATGGAGATGGAAATGCTATTTTCAATAAGGTATTGAAATACGGAATGATAGGAGAAGAAGTGAAGCTTTTACAGCAGTATCTGAATAAATTGGGATTTGATGCTGGTGTCCCTGATGGAATATTTGGTGGAAAGACGAGACAGGCAGTTATAAATTTTCAGAAGTCAGCAAATCTTGAGGCAGACGGGATAGTAGGTCCTATGACATGGCAGGCACTTATTTCGAGGTTGAATGTGACACTTCCTTCCAGAGGAGATGTAAATAGAGATAATCCCCAAAATCAAAAAGAAGACCAGATACAATTTCCTACTCCTTTTACAAGGGAATTAAAGGGAGGACTCCAGGGAGATGATGTGAAGCTATTGCAAGGAATGCTTTCAGAACTTAAATATTATGATGGAGATGTAACTGGTACATATGATGATGTCACTTCAAATGCAGTAAGATCTTTCCAACAGTATTATTCTTTAAATCCTACGGGAATTGCGGATGTCGACACGTTAAAAAAACTGTTAGAAGTGGATGCGCAAGTGAAGGCGGTCAAGGGATTTTATGTTCAAGGGAAAGGCGGATATGGCCACGGTGTTGGAATGACGCAGTTTGGCGCAAAGGGGATGGCAGAACAGGGATTTAAGTATGACGAGATAATAAAATACTATTACACAGGAGTGGATATAAATAAGGTAGACACTTCCAATGTCAATGTGAAAGTAAAAATTAGCTTGGATGTTACAAGTCAGGATATAAAGATTACAAGCAGTCAGCCATACAATGTCATATACAAAGTAAAGGACGATAGCACAGGTCAGATAATTGAAAAACAGGAGACTTTTTTGCCTGATTCTGTAACTTCTATAAATTATCTAGATGGAAATATTTTAATTGCAAATTCGCAATCTCCTGAAATAAGAACTTCGGTAGATATGGTCAGGATTGTACCTACTAACGATGGGGTGCTATTTTACGTTAACAAGGCAAGGCCTTATGAGGGAGAATTTAGGATATATCCAAATCCAAACTCTATCCCTTCTGGTTTGGACTTAATAAATGTGCTTCCGATTGAGAAGTATTTGAGGGGAGTAGTGCCAGCAGAGATGTCACCTTCTTGGCCTGAAGAGGCGTTAAAAGCTCAAATTCTTGCAGCTAGAACTTATGCCTTAGTGAGGATAAAAGATGAGAATATTTTTGACGTTTACGACACAACTCTTTCACAAGTTTACAAGGGTATTTCTATTGCTGATTCCAAGATTGACCAGCTGATTGAGTCTACAAAAGGGGAGGTAGTTACATACGGCGGAAAATTGGCGGATACTGTTTACAGCGCTTCTGCAGGAGGCTATACAGTAGATTCATCTTTTGCCTGGAAAAAAGATGTTCCTTATTTGAAAGGCAAACCTGACCCTTATGATACTTCTAAATACGCTACTTATTGGTGGAATGTGAGCATTTCTAAAAGTCAAATAGAAAAAGCATATCCTCAGATTGGCGCTGTTTTAAATGTTGAGATTACTAAGAAGATGTTTGACAGACCTGTGGAGATTAAAATCACAGGGACCAAAGGAATTATTACGGTAGGAAACGATGATTTTAGGAAGGCTATTGAAGATGCAGCAGGGCAGAAGCTTTTTGCTTCAGAGTATTTTGATATTGTGATTCAAAATTAAGTCAAGGAGCCTCCGAAGAGGAGGCTTTTTATATAAGTTGCTTTTTTGCAAAAGATAGAATATATTATAATTACAAAACTTTGGGTTGGTGATTGTATGGAAGAACTTACAAGAGATAAGGAAAGAGCTATTTTAGTTGCTATTATTTCTGCTCCTGAGGATGAAGAAACGCTTAATGAATTAAAAGAGCTTGCAGTGACTGCCGGAGCTGAAGTGATTGGGATACTGACCCAAAAAAAGAAGGGGATAAACAAGGCTCATTACATTGGCAAAGGCAAACTGGAAGAATTGAAGATGTTTGTGGAGAATCAGCAGGCTGATTTGGTGATTGTAAATGACGAACTCACAGGGACCCAGATAAAAAATCTTGAGGATGCTTTAGGCGTCAAAATCGTAGATAGAACTAACCTCATATTGGATATATTTGCCAAAAGAGCTCGCTCAAAAGAGGGAATGCTTCAAGTAGAGTTGGCTCAGCTAAAATATCGTTTGCCAAGACTTGTAGGCTTAGGAGGGCAGCTTTCCAGGCTGGGAGGAGGAATAGGGACAAGAGGACCGGGGGAGACAAAATTAGAAGTTGATAGAAGACATATCAGGAATAGGATAAAGGCTATAGAGGAGAAGTTAGAAGAATTAGAGAAACATAGAAATTTGCAGAGGCAAAGAAGAAAGAAAAATCAAATTCCCGTTGTGGCAATTGTGGGTTACACCAATGCAGGAAAATCGACTTTGTTAAATGCTTTGACAGGTGCTGATGCTTATGTGGAAGATAAATTATTTGCCACATTAGATCCAACTGCTAGAAAGCTTGTACTTCCTTCAGGCAGAGAAGCCATTTTGACCGATACAGTTGGGTTTATAAGAAAACTTCCGCATGATCTGGTGGAGGCCTTTAAATCTACCTTGGAAGAAGTGAAGTATGCGGATTTGCTGCTGCATGTGATTGATGTAACATCTCCTGACATGGATGAAAAGATAAAAGTTGTGGAGAAAGTGCTTTCTGATTTGGGAGCAATTGAAACTCCCAGGATAAATGTCTATAACAAGATAGACCTTTTGGAAATTGTACCTTCAGGGAATAACAGGGATATTTACATATCTGCAAAAAATAAAATAGGGCTTGACAGGCTTTTAGAGGCTATTGAAAGAGAGCTTTTTAAAGAGACAGAGGTGGTGAGTTTTTTATTCCCATACGAAAAAACGAGAGAGTATAATTATTTAAAAGAGAGAGGGAAGGTGATTGAGGAAGATTTTGATGAAAAAGGGATATCAGTAAAAGCTGAGGTTACGTGTGAGATAAAAGAAAGGCTTAGGAATTTTATTATCTCTTGATGGCGTTGTATTCTGCTTTTTCATGAGCTTTAACGTTTTTTACTACTTGTACAATTTTTTTGTAAGATTTTTGCGTTCCGTAAGTTACAAGAGGCCTTCCCAGCACAGGAAATTTTAGTGCGATTGAGAGGAATCCTCCAATTTTCATCAACCAATTTGTAGCGGCAGTTGTGTCTACTAATAAAAGACCTTCGTTGGTGTTAAAAAGATGGTAGTATAGGTCTTTTAAAGCTGGTTCTATGAGCTTTTTTGCATTTTTTACTCCCATGGAGTATACATTATTGCCGTATTCGTCAGTTCCAATTAAGACTATATGACCTGGGTCGTTTTGTCCGTTTAATTTATCAAAAAGAGGTATGCCTTCTATCTGCTCTCTAGATGGAGTTTTGTCTTCGGGCAGTTGACCTGTGTGGATATAAGCTGCTATGACAGAAGTATGTGTGCCTCCATAACAGTGATAGATTATGTGCATATAAAACTCTCCTTCCTTTCTCTTGCAGTACTTATTGTCTGTGATTTTTGCTTTTTTATACTGGAAAAAAGTAATTTTAAATGTATAATTATGGTGACCGGTGGAAAAAATAAAAATAAAATTAAAAATTAAGCAGGAATTTGAGACTTTTTAAAGAATATTATAATAAAAGAAAATGTTTTAGGGGGCTTGAAAATGTTAATAAGAGAGTGCGCTGGAGGAGTTGTATTCAAAGGAGACAGTGTATTTATCCTCAAAAATGAAAAGGGGGAATGGGTGTTACCCAAAGGGGTCATTAGAAATAATGAACTCCCCATTGACGTGGCCATAAGGAGAGTGTGTGCTGAAACAGGTCTTAAGTCAGTTGAAGTCCTTTCTACTGCTGGTGAGACCAGCTATGAGTTCTATTCTGTAACCCGTCAGCGTCCCGTCTTTAATAAAATCACCTGGTATCTCATGACGACGAGTGAAGAGGAATTTAATATAAGCAAGGAGGACGGCTTTGTTGATGGAGGATTTTTCCCTATAGACAAGGCATTGGATATGATTACCTACAGTCAAGATAAATCGCTTGTAAACGTTTCTTACTTTAAATACAAAACTCTCACAAAAGCGCTGGCTTAAGGTTGTAAAATAGAAAGGACTTTGATTTTTAAAGCCGGCAACGGCTTTATTTTTTGGCTATAATTTGGTATAATGACAAACGGGGTGTTAATTTGGGCAAAATTTATAAGACTCTTCTTGGATACGGAGTTGCAGAAGTTGAGATAAAAAAGTCAAAATTTATAGGGCATGCAAGTCCTGTAGCCTCTGAGGAGGAGGCTATAAAGTTTATAGAGAAAATAAGGGCTGAACACAGACTTGCTACGCACAACGTGTACGCCTACGTAGTAGGGGAAAATGATGAAATACAGCGGTTTAGCGACGATGGTGAGCCTTCGGGAACAGCTGGTATGCCTGTCTTAAACGTGATAAAAAAACAGGAACTGAAGAATGTAGTTGTTGTGGTCACAAGATATTTTGGAGGAATATTGTTGGGAGCAGGTGGTTTAGTCAGGGCATACACAAAAGCAGCTAAGATGGGGATCGATGCGGCAGGAATAGTAGAAAAGATTCCGGCTAAGGAGCTTGAACTCACTTTTGATTATAATCTGCTTGGAAAAATTCAGAATGAACTTTTAAGAAGAGATTATTTGATAAAGGATATCTCTTATGCGGATAAGGTTATTATTACATTGCCTGTCGTAGAAGAGAAAGTTTCAGAGTTTAAGAATTTTATCACTGACTTGACTGCCAGTCGCTGCGATATAAGAGTAAAAGAAGATGTGTACCTTTTTAAAAAGGATGGAAAATACATTTTGTAAGGGGAGATGGAGAAGGTTAGGAGGTAGTGAAAATGGATTGGGACTATGTAGAGGACGCTATGAAGAGAAAAGTATGGGCAGTTGTAGGTGCGCTTCCTCGCGAGACAAAGTACGGTTTTCAGATTTATAAAACCCTCAAATTAAATGGATATACTGCTTATCCTGTAAATCCTAAGTTTGAAGAAGTAGATGGAGACAAGTGTTATGATTCTCTTTCTAGTTTACCTGTAGTTCCAGAGGTCGTAGATATGGTTGTTCCACCTACAAGAGGAGAAAAATACGTAGAAGAGGCTGCTAAGTTAGGAGTAGAATTTATATGGTTTCAGCCGGGATCTGAAAGTGAAGAATTGATTGAAAAGGCTAAAGATCTAGGATTAAAGGTTATACACAATACTTGCGTGATGTTAGAAACTGACAAGAGAAAATAAGAGGGGATTTCTCCTCTTATTTTCATTTTCGTGGCTTTGAGAGGATTTCATATATGCCTATTAAAAATAGCAAAATTGCAAATATTTTCTTAAGAAGAATTGCTTTAGTTACAATAGCTATATTGGCACCTACTAGGCTACCTATTATTCCACCTGTGATTATGAGTGGAAGTATGGAGTATTTTATGTTTCTCTTTTTTAAGTGATATATAAGGGCAATTACAGCTGTGGGAATGAAGGAGAGTAAATTTACGCTCTGAGCTGTATGCTGTTCTACGCCCATTATTATAGTGAGAGCAGGAATAAGTATTGTGCCTCCTCCTATCCCCATTCCACCAATAATTCCTGAAAAAAGGCCAATTAAAAATAGCTTCATTGCACCCACATCCTGAAGGCGGCGGTTATCATTATTACACCGAAGATTTTCCTCAAAAGTGGAATTGAAATTTTGTTGAGAAAATACGCTCCTATAATTCCACCAAGAGTTTCTCCTATGGCTACATTGACTGTGAGGGGAAGGTCTATTATTTTGCTTTGAAGGTAGATGAAGCTACTTATTACTGTTAAGGGAAGGATTATGGAAATTGCTGTAGCATGAGCCTTATGGTCCTCTATGCCCAGCAAAAATACCAGGGCAGGGACTATCAATGTTCCACCACCAGCTCCCAAAAGCCCGTTTATGAAGCCTGTTGCAGTTCCTATGAGAAAAAGTTTTTTGTTTTTTGACATTCTATCACCTTGCCGTCTTTTTGCTATTAGTTTTCCTCTAAAAATTTTAACTATTCGAATTTCCATTTGACAGATTAAGTTTTGTCAGTTTAAAATGGGTATAGCAATGTATGTATGGAGGTCTTTAAAATGGTGGCAAACAGTATTCTTGATTTGATAGGGAAAACCCCTGTGGTAAAGTTAAATAAGGTGCCTGATAAAAATAGCGCTGAAGTGTACTTGAAGCTTGAGTTTTTTAACCCTGCCGGCAGCGTCAAAGACAGAATTGCCCTTGCTATGATAGAAAAGGCAGAAAAAGAAGGGATATTAAAAAAAGACAGTGTGATTGTGGAACCCACCAGTGGAAATACAGGAATAGGGCTGGCAATGGTGGGGGCTGCAAAAGGATATAAAGTTATAATAATCATGCCTGACACCATGAGCATGGAAAGGCGGATGCTTTTGGCTGCTTACGGGGCAGAGGTGATTTTGACTCCTGGAAAACTGGGCATGGAGGGAGCTATTAGAAAAGCGGAAGAGTTAGTTAAGCAGAACAAGAACTATTTCATGCCCCAGCAGTTTGAGAATTTGGCAAATCCTCTCATTCATGAAGAGACTACTGCAAAGGAAATAATAGAGGATTTTAAGGAAGGTTTAGATGCTTTTGTAGCGGGTATAGGTACAGGAGGGACTATTACAGGAGTTGGTAGAGCCCTTAAAAAAGTTTTTCCAGATATAAAGATTGTGGGGGTAGAACCTTACTCTGCCGCAGTTTTATCTGGAAGAGAACCGGGTCCCCACAAGATTCAGGGAATTGGAGCAGGCTTTATACCCAAAGTCTTGGATAGAGAAGTGCTAGATGAAGTGATACCAGTGAAAGATGAAGATGCCTTTGAAATGACTAGAATTTTGGCCAAAAAAGAAGGTGTTTTGGCAGGGATTTCTACTGGTGCTTCTTTGTGGGCAGCGCTTAATGTAGCTAAGAAATTAGGAAAAGGGAAGAAAGTCCTTGCAATAGCGGCAGACAGCGGAGAGAGGTATTTAAGTACGCAGATTTTCAGAGAATATTAAGGAGGGATGTTTATGGCTGGACATTCCAAATGGGCTAATATAAAGCACAAAAAAGAAAAAATGGACGCTAAAAAAGGGAGAATCTTTACTAAACTTACAAAAGATATCATAAAGGCGGCAAAAGAAGGAGGGGGAGACCCCGAGACTAACAGTAAACTGAAATTAGCAATTGAAAGGGCAAAAGCCTTTAATTTGCCCAGTGAAAATATTCAAAGGGCTATTAAGAAGGGTACTGGTGAATTAGGAGGAGCAAAGCTTGAAGAGGTAATTTACGAAGGATATGGCCCGGCAGGTACAGCTATAATTGTTGAGGCTTTAACCGACAACAAGAACCGCACAGCAGGTGAAATAAGGCATATTTTTGACAGAAATGGCGGCACTCTGGGGGCTGCTGGATCTGTCACATGGATGTTTGACAAAGTAGGAGTTATAGTAGTGGAAAAAACTGATTCCGTAAATGAAGAGGACTTAATGATGGTGGCGATAGAGGCCGGAGCGGAGGATTTTTCGGCGGACGAGGGAGAATTTGAGATTATAACTGACCCTTCTAATTTCCAAGAAGTAAGGGAGGCTATAGAAAAAGCAGGATATAAAATTTCTGAGGCAGAAATTACAATGCTTCCTAAAAACACCATTAAGCTAAGTCCTGAAGACTATGAGAAATTCGAGAAATTGATTGACAGACTTGAGGACAATGACGATGTTCAGAATGTTTACCACAATGTAGAATTAGAAGATGAGGAGGAATAAAAAGAAAGAGATAGAAAGCTAAATATGCTCTATCTCTTTCTTTTCTTTTTCTGTAAGTATTTTATGTAAGTCAAGGTTGATAATCAACCTTCCGTTGAGGTTGATGATAGAAGTTATGTACTCTCTTCCAATTCCTTTTATTATGTCTGGCGCTTCTTGTATTGTGGAATCTTCAACTCTTAAAACTTCTGTCACTGAGTCTACTATGAACCCTACAGACCTTTCTGTGACATTTACCACAATTATTCTGTTGTTTTCATTTTTTTCTGAAAGAGGCAGATTAAATCTTTTCTTTAGGTCTATTATGGGGATTACTGTGCCCCTTAAATTGGTTATGCCTTCTACAAAAGAAGGTGCATCTGGCACTTTGATGATGGTCTGAAGCCTTATGATTTCTACCACCTGATTGATGTCTACGCAAAAGTCCTCGCTGTTTAATTTAAATACAACAATTTGCTTTGGCATTTCCCATCTCCTCCTTCTTAGATATTATTCGATATTTTTTGACAAAATCCTGCAAGAAGAATAAAATTTTTAAAATTGGTTATAATTACATAAAACAGGAGGAGATGTTATGAAAAAGATAATTTCCTATAAGATGGTTCCTATATATATTTTTGCTATCTTTTTGGGGGCGATGACAGGATACCTCATAAGCGTTAAACAAAATGAGATGGAAAGAGAAGCAAAAAGCGCAAAGTATGAAAAACCATTTTCCATTCAACAACAAGCTCTTGCTGAAAAAACAGATTTCCATAAGAAGTTAATTTTTGAGACAAAATACCTAGAGAATGGCGAAATTGTACGAGAAGAACAAAAGCTTACCCCTTCCCTTTATGGCAAATCGAGGGAGGAACTTCAGAAGATATACTCTGGTTGGAAGGTGATAAAATTTGATGATGAAGAGATAGTCTTATATAGAGAAAAAGAAGGTTTGCCGCCAGATTATTACATTATTTCTGTGGTTGACGGCTATGTGGTTTTGCTCAAAAGCGATGGAAACGGGCATAAAGAAATTGTAGAAAAGACTGACATTCCTCTTGAAAGTTTGACACCTTTTGATAGGGAAAGAGTAATGAAGAATATAATTACAAAAGATAAAGATGAAGCTTATCAGATACTGGCAAATTTAAGCTCTTAAAAGAGTCTAAGTCCCTGTTTTTGAAGGTAGGAAACAGGGACTTAATTTTGTCTTTGAAAGCCGAATATTGCCTTGATATCAAGGGAAGAAGATATTATAATGAGATAAAAGGCAATTTAAAAATGATATTTTTATTTCACAATAGGAGGTACTGAAGCTTATGGAATTTCTAACGCCTGGAGAAAGAGTTAAAAAAATAAGGAAAATGCTTAAAATGAAGCAAAGAGAGCTGCAGGCTGAAAATATTACAAGAGGTTTTATAAGCATGATTGAAGGCAATCGAACTACTATGAGCAGAGAAACTGCTTCTATCATCGCAGAGAAATTTAATAAAAGAGCACAGGAACTTGGTATTGATTTAAACATAGATGGTGACTATCTTTTAATGACTCCTGCAGAAGAGGCGGAGTATTACTGTATTCAGAAATTAAGTCGGATTAATACTACAGAAAATTTGGAGGAACTAAAAGAAATATTTGAAATTGCAGATGAATACAAGTTAAAAAGAGTGACTGCTTTAGCTTACATAAAAATAGGAGATGTGATGTATAAAAATCAACATTTCCAGGAGGCTTTTATCAACTACCACAGGGCCCTGGATATATTATTACTCAACAACATAAAGGAACAACTGCCCTATGTCTACAACATGTTGGGAGCTTGTAAAGTAGCCTTATTAGAGTATTCTGAAGCGATAATGTATTTTCAAAGGGCTTTAGAATGTGCAGAAGAGGTGAATGATATTGAAATAAAAATCAAAGCAAGTTATAACAATGCTTTATGTTATAGGCTCATTGGTAAGCCAACGGTTTTAATTGATTATATTGAGAAATGTTTATCTGTACTAGATAAAGAAAAAGATTTTGAGCACTATGTATATGCAAAATCAATAGAAGCAAACTCCTATAGAGACATGAAAGAATATGATAAGGCTTTAGAAATATTTAAAAGGCTAGTCGAAGAGATAAAAGACAATGATAACCCGCTATTGGGTTTTCTTTATACAAACATTGGGGAAATTTATATGGAAAAAAATGATTTTGAAAAATCAATGGAATATTTCAATGAAGCCGAAAAAATCAGGCGAGTAAAAGATAAAAATTTACTATCACATACTCTGATTGAAAAGGCAAATCTTTATATAAAAATGAGGCTATATAAAGAAGCACTTTCTTCATTGGAGGAAGGCCTTGAAATATCCTACAGAAACAAAGATATGGAATATATAGTAAAAGGCAGTTATCTTTTAGTAGAGGTATATAAGAAATTAGGGAACAAACAGGCTATCATAGAAACATATAAAAAGCTGGCAAACATTCTCCAAAATATGGGTAATAAAAAAGAAGCTTTAAAGGTTTATATAGAATTGACACTACTTTATATTGAGAATAATGATATGATTAATGCTAAATACTTTTTAGAAAAAGCCAAAGAAGTAGCCGAATAAAAAGCAATAAAAAAATAAAAAATATATTGCATTTTTATTTTTTTATGCTATAATAAAGCCAAAGAGAGGAAATATTTGAGAGGGGGATAGTAAGATGAGGAGGAAACTTAAGATGATACTTACATCACTGATACTCCTTGCCTATGTATATGGGGCTTTTATTTTAATTCCACTTGAAAATCCTCCTATTTGGGTAGGTTAAAAAGACAATAATATCAATAGCGGATTAAAATTGATCCACTTTCAATGGTTTTAACTTAACTTATTCTAACTTTCTTAATCTAGACCTTACTGATTGTCCTACTGTAAAGACTAATCTTTGACCTATCCTTTAGAGGGGTCAATTATACACCTATTAGTTGCCCAAAAGAAGTCTTTATATACTTTCAATCCTCTTAAAGAATGTTCTCTTCATGAAATTTATTTTTAATTAGAACTACCTGAAAACATTTGTTTAACAGAGTGATGAACACTTTGAAATATTTATTTGTTTAAATCATAATAAATGTCACCCGTCTCAATATCTTTGTTATGTTTTAATGTAGGAACCATTGCCATTAGGAAAGAAAAATTTAATAAGATGGTATTTTGTATTGCCCAGGGGATGATAAACACAAAAGAACTAATTATTTTAATTTAAGGGAAAGTTTAATTTCAATTATAATTAAAAGTCAGAATATGTCAATATATAGTAATCAAGGCTGATAAAGTAAGGGATAAGGGAAAAGAAAAGACAAAAAGAAGAGCTAAAAAAGGGCATAAATATCCTGTAGAAGTCAAATGTCAAAAAATGGCATGAACTAAATTCAGCAAAAGTTAAGCCGATTGCATCAGAGCACTAAGAGACTTAAACTCATCAAATTTACCCAGTTTAATAGCTACAATAGCGACAGTAAGCAAAGTGATATGGCCAAAAGTATTAAGGTTGCTGACAGAATTAATATTTGTAACATAAGCTTTTTCAAAATCCAGAGCTTTAAAGCGGAAATTATATCTTTCTGATTCAATCCTCAATTTATAGACAGCCTTAAAATATAGGGAGTCTCTATTAATAGAGGACCTATAATCAGAAGATATAATAGCATACTTAGTACAGCCTCTATGCTTTTTGCCATTAAAATATTTAGGATGCTTTATAGGGCAGGCAGAATCATCCTTAGAATTACAGAACTTGCAAACAAATTTTTGCTTAATAAAACCATCAAAATATTGCTTGCCGTCTTTGAGCATTTTAATACCCGCTTCATAAACCATATAACAATCATCAGTCAGTGGAGGATTTTTAGAATTACGCCAGTTTCGAGGAATAAAACGATGACCATGGAGAGTATCTCTAACAAAATCATAAACTCTCTTAACATCATACCCCTTATCGGCGATAAAATTAACGTACTTAAGGTTAAACCACTTATTAGTCTTTTCAAGTAAAGACAAAGCAACTACAAAATCGGGGACATCAGCAGGAGTAGTAGTTTCAGCGATAGGTATAAAGAGATAGCATCAACAATAATATGATTTTTATAGCCCCAATAAAACTTATATCGTTTATTAAAAGAATCATTAGAAGCAGAATAAACACCTGATTTACAATCCTTATCAGACTTAGGCTGAATTTATTTTTAGAAAAAGACTTAGGATTATTTAACTTAGTGTTAGCTTTAATAGGGGTAGAGTCCATGGAAATAAACTCACCTGAGATAATACCTATATTTTTGAGGATATTGACTTGATTTTGAAAGATAGTGGTTAAATAATCATGAGAGAAGTCATTAATAAAACGGCGGAAAGTCCAATAAGAAGAAAGAGGTTTAAGGATGTTAAAGCCACAAAGATGAGCAATGATAAGATTATTGTGGGAGATAATCTAAAAGGTCAGAAATTGTACCGAATCTTTCAGCTTGCATAACAATAAAAGCTCTAAACATTGCACGATGAGAATAACCCTTACGGCCAACACTAGAGGAAGGGAATTCAGGTATTGAAGACAAGTCTAGATTTTTAAACATAGAAGAATAGAAATCAATTTTAGACTGGGAAGTAAAGAGTTCAGGTATATTTAAAAGTAATTGAAGTTGGTACATGTAGGATTTCCCCCTCCTTAAAAAATATTTTCATGCGGTATATATAATAATTCGACAAATGGTAGGGGAAATCCTACATAAAAGATAAAAAATTCAAGAGCGATAGGAAAAAGTATGTCTGCAGAATCGCTTAAATAAAAGCTCTTGAATTTTGCACAAGTCTATACTTTTGTCAGAAAGGAGGTGAAAACATGTTAAAAGACAAAAAAATAAACCTGAGTTATCTTCCTTATGGTGATATTTGTAAACGTTCAAGAAGTAGTGTGATTTTCGATGTTGATTACGAAAGTTTTGAGCAAGAATTGCTGAAAGCAATCGAAGCAGAAATGGAAAAAGTAGAATTGGGGGAACATGAGACGGAAAAAGAAGAAATAGAAAGAGAAGAGATTTTATGAAGCAGAGGAGTATATACTCCTCTGTCCTTAATAATAACACTAAACAGGTGATTGCAAAATGAGATAAATATTAAATATTATAGTAAAAAAGTTACATTACGAGGAACAAAATAAAGTTGTTTAGCTTTGATTTTCATAGGAATTCCTCCCTTTCCTTTTGTAATTTGGGCTGTGATTTGGTCTTTTATGTGAATTTGTATAAATTTAACGAACATGGGAGGAATTCCTTTGAAAATATTTTGAAAATATACAACGAAGTTCCTTAATCCATAAGGATTGTGGGATTCTCCAAAGACTTAAAAAACTTAAAAAACATCATCAAGAAGAAGGGGGTTCTAATTTTGAAGTATAGAACGTCAAAATTTGTTCATTTTTTAAAAGGAAATAAAGAAGATGAATATATAATCTTTAATGCATTTACCTTAGATGTTTTTGTAGTAGATAAGACCGTAAAAGGTTTTATTGAGAGTCTAATTGATCCCCAGGAAATAGAAATTAATGAGATAACAAAAGAACTTATTGATAAAAAAATTATAATAAGAAATGATTTTGATGAGTTCGCTTATGCTAAAAAATATAGAGAATTAATAAGAAAAAAAGCTAAGGAATTACCTAGTCGCATAGGATTTATGCGAATATCATTAACTGAAAAATGTAATCTTAAGTGTAACTATTGCTTTGTTCGGAAGATTCATGATAAAAAAGGTGATATGCCAGTTGAAAAGTTTAGTGAAATAATGTTGTGGTTTATAAAAGAAAACAAATGTAGCAGGCCTGTAATTCAATATTTTGGTGGTGAACCACTGTTACGAATGGACTTGATTGAACTTGGACATTTGCTATTAGAAAAAGCCAAGCAGAATGGAGAAATTATTGATTATGTTGAAGAAATAGTTACAAACGGGACTTTAATGACAGAGAATTTAGCAAAGTACTTCATTTCTAATAATTTTAATATATCATTTAGTATAGATGGTTGGAAAGATATAAATGATAAAAATAGGGTATTTCCTGACGGGTCAGGGAGCTTTGATAGATTAATCGAAGGTGTTAATAATTATAAAAATGCTGGCGGAAAACTATCAGCTATTATTACATTCACGAATGACAATATAGACAAGGCGGAAGAAATCATACATTTCTTAGTAGAAAGTGTTGGATTCGAAGAAATAAGTATTAATACACCCCAACCGGTCGATAAAGGTTGGGAAGTGAATGGAGAAGAATTTGCAAAAGCAGTAACAGCAGTATGGAAATATTGCAATAATAATAAGATACCATTAAATCATCCAGGGAATAATGTAGCTTTTTTAATCAATAAAAAACTTCCACAGATGAATTCATGTATGAACTTAACGTATGGACAAAATAGTAATACTTGGGGGGTTTATGTGACTAGTGATTTAAAAGTTTCTAAATGTTTAGTTGGCTTTGATGAAAGTATTACATTAAAATTTTCGGATTTAAAGTTCCATAAAGGGTTTGAGACTTGGCATTTTAATGATAACAGTAAAGATATTTGTTTGGAATGCATTGCTTACAATATTTGTGGTGGTCCATGTCAGTATGAAGCTTTGGTTAGAAATGGTAAATTAAATCCAGATAAATGCAAGTTTTATAAATATATAATTAAGTGGGCTATTTTGCAATAGAGAGGAGGAACCTATGAATAAACGTATTTTTATTGATGATATCTGGAAAGTAAGTGATAATGAATTTATGATAATGGGCAGGGTCCAATCAATTATAAATTCTAACGTTGCAATTAAGGATTATTCAGGTACGATAATCTTAACACTGGATGCATGGAAGTATGATCTTAATGTAAATGACATTGTTTCAGTTGTAGTAGTAAAACAAAATGGTATAATCAAAGTTAAGGAATGTAATGTATTATCAACGGCATGTCGAGATGAGGAAACTACTTTATTAAGAAATTATCTTGACAGATATAATGTTGAATTTTTTCGAAAAATTAATAGTTTAGAGGACTCTGTTCGGGATTTTCTAAAAAAAGAGAAATTTATTGAACTGAGAAATCCTATTCTATGGGTACCAGTACAGGAATATGGGACAAAAGAATGGAGGATACAGAATCCTATTACCAAAGAAACACCCTATATTTTGTTACAATCTCCTAATATATTAAATCTTATTTCAGCTGTTGCCGGAATTGAAAGGAACTTCCAATTTCACCCGTGTTTTAGATTAGCTGAAGAAAATAGCTTAGCAAGAAATGATTCATTAATTGAATTTACTCAACTTGCAATAACGGCAGCTTTTTTAACTAACGAAGAAGCTATGAGATTAATTGAAGATATGTTTTTTTATATTATAAAAAAGCACTTTAATATCGAAATTGAAAAACCTTTTGAGATTCTAGATTATCATGAAAGTATGAAACTGTATTCTACTGATCATCCTGATTTAAGGTTTAGAAAATTTTATCGCCCAAGTTTTATAATTAACGGATATAAATACACCGGGCTGATAATACCTGCTTATGTTAACAAGAAAATAGAAGAGTTTCTAATAAATAAGACATATCAACAAGATAGAGAAAATTCAAATTTTTTCTCTTATGATGAAAATAAAACTTTGAAGCAAAAATTAGGTGATATTAAAGCAGATTATTTAATTGATGAATGGTTTGAAAATAATGAAATTGAGAAAGTTGGCTATATTCTATTATTACCTAGTAGTATTGAAACTGATATTTTCTATAATAGGATTAGTAAGACATTGTATCCAAAATTATTTGGTAAAGTTGAAAAGTATAAGTTCTGTTGGATTAAGAACTATCCCTTTATAAATGAATTGGAATATGATTCTCAAAGTTTGCATGATGCAATAGGGCAAAATATTTTTACTAAAAGGATAAGGAATTCCAATGATACAGAAGGAATCGATTTAGTGCTAAACGGTATAGAGATTGCAAGTGGTGGGCAGAAAGTAAACACTGCTGAAGAGTTTATTGAATCACTTGAACTTCTTAAAATTAAGGATAAACAAAAAAATTATGATTATTTTATAAAGGTTCTTAAGATGGGTGCTCCACCTCTATTTTCAATAGGAATTGGTTGGGAAAGGACTTTACTTGCATTATTTGAAACAAAAACAATAAGTGATGTTATGGTTTTCCCAAAAGATCAATTTGGAAATCCAGAAATAATTTCTATCTGTGAATAAATTAAAAATGTAAAAAATTAAGGTGATAGTTTTCTAAAATATGGTTAAGTTTTCTAAAATTATTATAAACACTCTCAATATACACAAAAGTGTGACAAAGATGTTTTTCATACAATATTGAAGGTGAATTACTGTTTATAGAAAATGAAAATTAGTATAGTGTTTTATGAATTTAGATTAAAGATGTAAAAATTTTTACATAACTATCTAAAATAAAAGTAAGTAAACTTTAGCAAACATTTTTAAAAAGTATATTAAACAATTTTTCTGATTAACTATTAAATATTCAAAGTATACTTGTCATGTGCGAAAATTAACTTAAAGGACGTGGTAGAATTGTGATTGATGAGTTAAGAAATAAATATATCGATGTAATAGCTAAACAATTTCCGAGTAGAGCGATATTATGGGGAAAAAACAATTATAATTTAGGCGATTTCTCAAAACACCAATTAGAAAATTATATAACTTCACTGAACGAATTAATTTGCAAGATTGATAGTATAGAAAATACAGAATGTATTAACGAAAAAGTAAGCTTAAAAAGAGCTATATTATACCGCAAATTTGAAATTGAGACTCTTGCTTTATGGAAAACTAAACCCCAATTTTATGCTGCAAATGCCCTTAAAGGAATTAGTATTCATTGGAGGAATCTAGAAGCAATAGAACATGGTTATTTTGATCAGGTTGCTGTTAAAGAAAAATTAAACCAATTATCATCTTTTTTTAATATAGCTTTATCAAATTTATCCGATGGTATGGTTAGTAAATTGGATATTCTATTAGCAGTTAATTTAATAAAGACAGAATGGAATAGTATTATTAAGAAAGCTCACCTAATTGGTTTGCGTGATAATGAAATAAATTATCTGAATAAGGTTGTACAGAAATTTATCGTAGACTTAAAAAATTTAAATAATGGTAATAATCAACCCTTTTTAATACCTTTAGGTAGAGAAAAATTTGAGAGATTATTATATTTGGAGTCTGGTTTAAAAGTTTCTAGTGAAAGTCTATTAGAAGACGTCAAAACAAATATTAAGGAAAATCATTATATTTTTAGTAACCCTAGAGAGAAAGCAATTGGAGTAGAATTCAATGACTTATTTGATAAAAATACAATAACCAAACTGGAGGAGTATTTTGGTGAACTATTAAACTGTGGTGATTTAAAAATATGTAAAACTAATATATTTTCAAACGTAAAGGGGTTTCATTATATAAAAAGCTATAATTTATCTTCAAAGGAACCAAAGGGAATTGCATTTTGTCCGTATGGCCAAAAAATAACAGATAGGCAAGTGTTGGGAATAGTACATGAGACATATCCAGGACATCATTTTTCGTACTGTGTACAATTTAAAAAAAATCGTTTAGCAAGTATCTTATATCATAATAGTATTTTTGAAGAAGGATGGGCTAAATTTGCAGAAGAAAAATATGTACAAATTAGACCTGAATTAAGATTGGAACATGCTTTTTATAATTCATTTAGAAAAATGGTCGTACTTGCTTTCGCAGCATTGAAAATTCACGCATTTGAAACTGAAATTAATAAAGTAATACACGAAATATCTAAAATATTTAATTACGATATTTCTACGGCAAAATCAATTTGTATTCAAGCATATGATGACCCAATACAAGCTATATCATACTTTTTAGGATATAATTATGTAAAATGGCAAGTAAGTAAATGCAATAAAAAAATAGATTTATTTATTAAAGAAATGATAGAAGAACATGACTATAACATGGAGGGTTTATCTTATGATGAAATTAGAAGAGTATAAAAAAGCTACCGTGTTATATGGGGTTCTCGGTTCATTGTATAACATGGCTGACAAGCTTTATGGAACAGTTTTTATACTTTTGATGTATGATAGAAATATAGGCTCGAATATGATTAGTGTTGTTTTTGCGATTTCTTCTCTGGCTTTAGCAGCATTTGATTACCCTACTGGAAATATTTCAGACAAGTATGGGAGGAAAAAGACCGCAGGTATTGGATTCTTATTTTGGGGAATTGGAATGATTGCATATGGGTACTCTACTGAAACTTGGGGTTTTATCTTTTCATCAATTATAATGTCATTTGGAATTGCGTTGATTTCAGGTGCCCTACAATCTTGGTACGTGGACTATCTTCATAAATTAAATAAACTGGATTATAAAGATAAAATTATCCCTAAGTTAACAGGGATAACAAGTTTTTTTGCAGCGGTAACTTTGGCAATAGGAACTGTATTGATTAAAAAAAGTTTAAATCTTCCAGTAGTTATTAGCGGTATAATTGCTTGCATTGCAGGTGTTATAGCTTTATTGTTTTTAGAAGACAATTATGGAGAAACTACTACTGATAATATTTTCGTAGATATTGTTAATAATACTAAGAAATTGGTAAAAGATAAAAATATGATGAAAATACTAATAAGAAATTTATTTGCGCATACAGCATTTATTTGTTTCATTTTGTCATGGCAAATTTATGGAGCAAATAACGTTGGATTAGATCCCAGCTTAAATGGAATTCTTTTGATAATTTTCATGTTATTATTTACCTTTTCAGGTTTTGTTACATCAAAACTTGTAGATTATTTTAAAGCGGTTTATATTTCAATTGTTGGAATGTTAATCGCTGTATTAGGATTAATCATTGTTTTCCTCATGCCCAACGTATACTTCTTTATATTGGGATTATGTGCTTTTGAGTTTGGACTAGGTATAGACCAATCTGCAAGTAACGCTTGGATACATGATTATATACCTAATGATAAAAGAGCGACATTTTACTCTGGTTTATCGGCTGTAAGATCTTTTTATGGTTTTTTTGTATCGATAGCAATTGGCTATTTTATTGAATATTTTGGCTATACATATGTTTGGCTGTTAGCAGCAATTGCAGAAATTTGTGCAGCAATTTACTTGCATGTTAATATTAACAATCTGATACCAGCTATTCAACCGATATATAGGAAATAACTAAGACTATGCAAATTTTAAGTAATCAAAACTAATGTACCTTTTATAAAAGAGTTTATTATTACACTTTTTGATTGTTTATTCGTATTTATTAATGATGAAATATTAAATAAATAACAAATGATGTAGAAATTTTCGTAATAAATATTGAATTCATAAAACTTATCAATGGTTATTAAATTTGGCAAGGAACGATGGAAGTATTTAATTTGAGGAAGGATAGCGATGGATGAGTGTAAAAAAATAATCATTAATACTTTAAATGAATTTTCTATAATATACTTAATTTATGCAGAAGAATTTATGTCAGAGTTTCAAAAATATATTTTTAGTATAGTGTTAAATTCAAACTTAAATATTAAAAAATATAGGTATAATAGTATAACAGAGTTTTCTGGTATACTTGATAAATTAAAAAAGGATTTACCTCTTAAAAAGAAAGTAAATATAATATATTTTAAACCAATCATAGATATAGATGTAAAACAAGGAAAAATATTTCATTCATGGCTTTTAGATTGTTTTTGTAATGATATCTATGTACTCTATGTAGAAACATTGGTTAATGAGAGGGTTATTAATTATAAAGATCAGATTGCAATTTTAGAGTTTAAGGCAGGACGTGAAGTATTTAAAAGTGTAAAAAAATACAATGAAATGCTGTTACAAGCATTAAATACTGCTAAAAAGCTGAGGATTATTTCCGAGACAGGAGTAGATATTTCATTTGAATTTGATAGAAAAGATATTTATACGGAAGCTTTTGATATCTATAATGAAAAAATTACACAATTTCCAGGAGGGGAAGTATTTTTATTACCACACTGTGAGACCGTTAATGGTATAATTGTTCAAGTTGTAAATAATAATAAATTTGTTATAAAAGTCAAAAACGGTGTTGCAGATTTAACTGATTGTAAGAAATTTATTAATAGGACTAAAGATTTATTAGTTGAAGTAGGATTTGGAACTAACCCGGCAATCCCTTCTATACCTACTTTGGATTTATATGAAAAGAAATTAGGAACTTGCCATTTCGGTTTTGGAGATAGTTTACTTTTAAATGGCTCAAATAAAGATGATCATCATTTTGATATAGTTGTACCTGAATTTAAAATGATTTTGGACGATAGTGTTTTATTTCAATTTAGGAGTGATGATTTTGAGACAAAGCCATATAGAGAGAATAACACTTTATTATAAACATAATTTATCCAAATGTTTTTATGTGAGTGTTAAATTTACTGATACTTGTAAACACTTTGAATTTGCTTTGCAAAATTATTTAACATTGATTGATATTAGAGATGATGTGTATAATAAAAAAGATTATCAGTACATAAATGGAAAGTATACTGTTAGCAGCAACACCGGATTCCGGAAATTGTTTCTAAAGTATAAAATAGAATATGAAGGTGATATTTTAGTTTTACCTCCTGATACGATTTTCCCCATTGTAGAAGATATAGGATATCCAATTCAATATGTTTTATATTTATTCGATGAAAATAATGAATTGTATATAAATCTTCCTCCTGATAAGGGGAAAAAAAGAACCTTCTATCATTTATATGATTTAGCTTTAATTTCTGAAAATTTGATAGGTACTCTAGATATATTAATGGAAAATGAAAATGTTTATTTAAGTGATCACATAAGTAAATTATATAGCAATATCAATATAAAAATAGTAAGTGTTTTACAAAAATTTGCAATATTATATAAAAAACTTACAGGGTTGACACTATCGGTACGAATTATTTCTTTAAAAGATATTAATATATTAGGCGTGTCTTATCCGAATTTGATAATTTTAAATGAAACCCTTTTGAAATATCCTATTACCATGCTGTATACATATATGATACATGAATTGATTCATCAATTTTTAGGAATAAAGATTCGGTTTACTGGAAGTGGACGATGGTTTTTATTAGAAAGCATTACAGAGTATTTACAATGTGTTTTTGTTAAATTAATAGGAGGTAATTCATTGTTTGATATTATGTTAAAAAAATGTGAAGAGTTATATCGTAGTAATTTTGATGCTTCTAAAAAAATATCTATATCAGAATATAATGAGAATAACAATGAACGTGAATACTTGGGGTTAATATGTGGTAAAGGTGTACTTGTAATTGATATGTTTATAGAAAAATATGGATGTAACGAAAAGACCCTTAAGAATATAGCTCTGGATCTGTTAAATTTTAAAGATGGGGTTACTATAGTTGACTTTGAAGGGATATTAATAAAATATTACGGTGATGGCGTTAAAGAGTTTTTTAAAAAATGGATCTATACTGCAGATATAGATATAGGGAGTGAATTTTTCTTATTGGAGAGGAGAAAGAGTGTATGATTAGAGTATTAGGGTTAATAGTGACATCAGATTGTAATTTGCGATGTAGTTATTGTGATTATAGTAATAAAAGGAGAGATAAGAAATCTAATTTATTAGTTGAAGATGTGGAAAGGTTCATTCTAGCTATGAGTGATTATATGAACCTCGGTGAAATAATGATCACAGGGGGAGAACCTTTTTTACTTTCAAATATTGAATATTGGATACTTACAATGAAAAAGTATTCTCCTAATATTAGCATTTTAACAAATGGTACTTTAATTGATTCCGAGCAAATTAGGTGGTTAAAAAAGCATTCTGTAACCGTGCATATAAGCATAGATAGCCTAAATAGTGAATATTCAGAGCTATACAGAGGCGGACATGAAAAATTATTATCGATTCTTTCAAAATTTGAAAAAGAAAATTATAAGAATTTAAAATTAAATATTACGATGAGCAGAGCAAATATTGAAGATGTTCACAAAATAATATGTTATGCGAAGAAAAATATGTTTGGCTATGCAATAAATTTACTAGATTTGCCTCCACAGAATGAACTATCTTGGTATAATGCTACTGAAAGAGAGCGCCATGAAGCGATAGAGATAATAAAAAAATATATGCCTCAACGCAATAATTTCTATGAAAAGTTGGCGAAGAGTTTAATATCGAAGAGACCAATAAAGAAAATACCAAAATGCATAATTCCAAGGAATTATTTCATTATTGATAGTGATGGTAAAGTATATCCCTGTTATCTTTATAAGAAAAGCATTGGTACAATATTTGACAAAGAATATGAAATTATAAATAATCATAAAAATTTAGTTAGTATAAAAGAAAAAAATGGCTATGAGTGTATTACTACAAGATGTTTTTCATTATTATAAGAAATATGACGAGTTCTCTAAATGTGTTAGTATTTCAGTTCTAAAACCCCCAAACTTGCTGTATGATTTTTGTTATATTCTCACATTGTTTGAGAACAATGCATCTAATTACCCTAAATTCTCTTTTGATTATACTAAGGTTCTAAGTGTTCAAAAATTGATAATTTTGTAGCATTAGAGTCAAAGTAGGTACTAGGTTAAACTTTTTTAACTAGAATCACTCGATACAGGCGAACGTGCCGCTTAACTTTAACATAAGTGGTTAGATTGCAAAATGGAAAGCTGGAAAAGAGTGATAAAAGAGGTGCTCCTCATTACAGATTATCTCTGTGTTGGTTTAAAAGTTACTTTAATAAGCTACAAAAATATTGAATTGGAAGAAAATAGCTATATAGTTGATTTTAGAATATCAAGGGGACTCGATTATTATACAAACATCAAACAGTATTTTTGTAATCATTTCAAGAGATATTGGTTCGTAGGGGGTGTATGATTGGTTAAAGATATGATGAACTCATAGAAGAATGCGGATGTCTTTTATGCTGGGTGTGTGATTGGGAATGGGAATAGAGAGACTTTTACTTACTTTAGAGCAAAAGGGTATTAAAATTCTAAAGTCAAAAAGATCAGATCTATTTCTAAGGTTGTGTATGTGAAGATTCAAAAATTTTTTACTTTTATCCTTACGAATAAATTAAGATTTAACGAATTGAAAATAGAAACGTATACATGGTAAGAAGACTAAAGGCCCAAGTTGAATACGCCAATAAGTTAAATATTAAATTTGCGATGATAACAGAGGAAGAGGACTAAAAAGAAAGTAGGGTTAGATTAAAAAATTGGAAAGCGAAGAAAAAGTAGAAATTTTAATTGATGAGATAAAAATAAAAAAAGGAGGAATTTTGATGAGGTACCAGTTGGAAGGATTTAAAAGAACCCACATGTGCGGAGAACTCACTGTTGAAGATGTGGGAAAGTCTGTCGTAGTGATGGGATGGGTCAACAGCAGGAGAGACCACGGAGGATTAGTTTTTATAGATTTGAGGGACAGAACAGGAATTGTGCAGATAGTATTCAGTGAACAGGTTTC
>Ga0224486_100162_pt1 | contig 30057 bp, 29 predicted proteins | sample TexhydDE_CT_test_FD_172013 | JGI IMG/M metagenome (GOLD analysis project Ga0224486, IMG submission 172013) | Fracking water microbial communities from deep shales in Oklahoma, United States - hydraulically fractured wells DE_CT_test ... | reverse complement strand
TTTCCCTTGAAAATCCTAGGTTCTGTTTGGGCTGTCCTCCTTTGGCTCATCTGGATTATTTATTTAAAAATCTCTTCTTGACATATTACCAGATTGCTTATAGATAGCCCCTACAAGGTCTCTGGCATAGCCAGGATAGCTGGTCACCTTTTTCCCGTCAATCACTCCTGCCTTGCAAAGCACAATAGGTCCTGCACATATGGAGGCAATCATCTTTCCTCCATCGGCAAGTGTCCTTACCAGGTCGGTAACCCTGGGATCATCCCTCAGGTTTGTGGCTCCAGGAAGTCCCCCTGGTATGAAGACACCTCTGTAATTCAAGGGCTCCCTTATATCATCTATCATAAGGTCTCCAATCACCTTGATGCCATGGGCTCCCTCAACCTGCAGGTCCTTTTCCGTGGAAACCATGTTCACTTCAATCCCGGTTCTCCTTAGGTAATCAACAACCGTAAGGGCTTCAACCTCTTCAAAACCGTTGGCAAGCATAACTAAAACCTTATTCACCGTGATCACCTCCATTCACTGCATGCATCTGTCCCTCTTCTTATACCTAAGCCATCAGTCTTTTTTCCCCTTCAAGTGCCCTCAGGGGAGCAATATCCATTGTATGTTCAAGGGTTCCCATAAACTCTCCATTTTCATCCCTGACTGCAAAATACTGGATAAGGACAAACTTGTCTCCCATTTGAATCCAGAAGCTCTCCGAATCCTTCTTTCCACTCTTGAAATCATTCACAAGCTCTTCCACTATATGGGCGCTCTTTGGAGGATGACAGTTCTCAACTGTTCTTCCTATAATGGCCTTTGTTCTGGCGAAAATTCTCTCCTTGCCCTGAGAGAAGTACTTGACGATGTTATCCTTGTCAACAAAGGTGAAGTCTCCTGGGATGTGGTTAAGCATCAGTTCAAGCTCCTTGGATGAAAGTATCCCGGTCTCAAACTTCACAAATCCGCTTTCTGTGATTCCCTTGTCCTCTTCCTTCTTCACAACATTTACCCTTTTTAGCTCCCATTCCTTTTGGGGAGGTATGACTGCATAACCAATTTCCTCAGACCCTTCGTACACCTTGATCCACTCGTCCTCTGTCAGGGTATCCAGGGTCATTGGAAAGAGGATGCTCTCCTCCTTGAATATCATATCAATAGCCTGCTCAGTTGCTGCAAGTATCTTCTCCTTGACCAGGTCCTTGTTTCCTGAATACTCCACAAGCTCTTTCTTTGCAGCCTTGATCTTGTCCCTTATCTCATCGTCCACTCCCCACATTACCTGTGGAGGTGCGGTTATTCCCGCCTTTTCCAGATATGGAAATATCAGGTTTTCCTTTCTGCTGTAGTGCTTGTCTATGTCCCAGAGAAGATTTATGTCCTCGACAAGCTTAAACCTGTTGTCATCGGAATCATCCTCCATAAACCTATGAAGGTCCTCTGGAATCACTTCCTCCATTATGTTTGTCAATGCCATGTTTTCCTGACGAAGTGTATAGACCGGATGTCCGGGGACCTCCTCAGGATGATGTATCTCCTCGATGGAGCCCTTGAAAACCTCAGCATGGACGTCACACAGGTTCTGGATTTCCTCAATGGGCAAGCCATCCTTAACAAGCTCAACCTCCATCCTGGATATATCAAGTGGGGATGTACCTTCAAGAACATCGGCGAACTTGGCCTTCACCTCCTGTACAGTCTTACCCTCGTGCAGCTCCTTTATTACCTCCTTAAGCTTCTCAAGCTTCTCCTTGTCATATGGTTTCTTGCTTCTATTGTCAATCAATTCGCTCATCATACCACTCCTTTTCGTAAACTTTAATATATATACCCTTAATTCCATCCATAACACAATAAAAGGGCCTTCCGGCCCCTTATTGACTGCTACTATTTGAATTCCCTAAGCACTCTTACAGACTCATCTATATACTGGTCTGCAAGGGCTAGTATTCCATCATCCACTATCATATCGTTGTCCCTTATTGCTATCCTGTACTCACCGATCATGCTGGATGTCACATAACCGTCATTGGCTGCTGTGCTTTCGTAGGATTCGTATACATTGTCGAGAATCTCTCCGCTATCATAAGCTGCGATAGGGGTGTTTGGAAGACCCTTGTAATAGGCGGTTAGCCTGTTTTCATAAAGCTCAAGAAGCTCTTCCTGTCTGGGACCGGAAATGTATCTGTTCAGGTAGTTTTCTATCCTCAATATCCTTTCTGCAAGCTCATCAAATGTTATTGTCAAGGCTCCGTCGCTAAATGGAGGTTGGTCTGATTCAGCTGCCATGATGTCGATGTATTCCTTCCATTCATCGGTTACCTTTTCCTGATACTCCTTAAGGCTCGAATAGTCTATGACTGCCTCAACCTGTCCTTCTCTGCTTATGAGCCTGTAATGGTTGTCATATGCATCCTGGACTGTAGCTCTGAGATCAACATCCTCAATCTCCCCAATCATATCCGGTGATAGGCTGAAATCCTCACCGAAAAGTTCCATCAGCTCTTCTTCAGCATCAAACTCCGCTATGTTTTTGTTTACAACATCAATTTCCTTCTTAAGTGCATTCTCAAGATTGTCAAGCATATAATTTCCTTCCAACTCTCCTAGAGCTGGGAGATTTTCATGCATGAACTGCTTGATGTTGCCCACTGAAGCCTCTCCTTCTTCAACAATGGCTCTGAATTCATCCATTATCATTTCCTTCTCGTCTTCCTCCGCTTCCTGGACCGGCTCCTCCTGTACTGGCGGTTGAGCTTCAGGCTCCTGAACCTCCTCTTCATTATTCCCACAGGCTGCCAGAGCCATAACCATTACAAGAGATAGTAAAATCAACATCCATTTTTTGTTTTTCATGTCTGCACCTCACTTTCATTAAACATTCCCTTAAAACCTATATACCCAATAAAAGAGACCTCCCATATGGGAAGTCTTTACAATTCAATTACAATTATAGTGCACAGCCCTGTGAAATGTCCATTTCCTTGAGTTTCTTATCAATTGATGATATGACCCTAAGCTTGTTCATGCTCCATTTAGGTTCATGAAGGAGGGACTTGTCACCGTCGCCTGTAATTCTATGAACAATCATTTCTTCAGGAAGGATTGAAATCACCTGGGCTACCGTTTCCACATATTCCTCCATTGTCAGCAAGGGAAAGGGCTCCTCCATAAACATTGTATACAAATCCGTATCCCTTTGTATATAAAGTGAGTGAAGCTTTATTCCCCAGGTCCCTGTCCTTCCCACAAATCCAGCAGATTCAAGGATCATCCCCCTTGTTTCATAGGGAAGGCCTACTATCAGGTGGGTAACTACCCTTATTCCCCTTTTTGCAAGCTCCTCAACAGCATTTTCGTAGGTTTCCAGTGGGTAGCCCCGTCTTATTAGCTTTGCCGTATCTTCATGTATTGTCTGGAGCCCAAGCTCAATCCATAGGAAGGTTCTTTCGTTAAGCTGAGAAAGGTAGTCCAGCACCTCCTTCGGCAGACAGTCCGGCCTTGTGGCAATTGCTATACCAACTATACCTGGTCTGTCCAATACCGGTTCAAAGACCTGCTTCAGTTTCTCCACAGAGGCGTAGGTGTTTGTGAAGGATTGAAAATATGCTATATACCTATCAGTATTCCATTTGCTTCCAAGGAGCCTGATCTGTTCATCCATCTGATCCTGAACCGAGCCCAGTCGGGAGGCAAATTCACCGGCACCCATCTCTCCACAGAAAATACATCCCCGGTCACCCTTGTGCCCGTCCCTGTTTGGACAGCTGAAGCCTCCATCAATGGATAGCTTTGCGACCTTACCACCAAAGGTGTCCCTCAAGTATCCACTGAGATTGTTGTATCTTTTGCCATCATTCATTGTTAATCGTCCTCTCCCACAAAAAGGTGGGCCAAGGCTGACACCATCCTCTCAGTTACTTCCTGGGGCTTGTCCCAGGCAGCACCTTCTCCATATGGATGGTTGTAGAGGGCGTAAATCCCCCTGAAGCCCTTTGAATACAATTCCTCATAGCCTCTGGATAGGCTGCCGAACAGGCCGATTACAGGGATATGGTTTTTCTGAGCCATCTCAACGGTAGCCATCATCCCCCTGTGCATCCTCCTGGGATTCCTCACTTCCTTTGAACCAACTATTACAAGATCCGCTTCCTTTATTTCATCATCAACCCCTGTCATCCTTACAAATGACTCGATAAATGAAACTATATCGGCCTTAAGGAATGCAACGACTCCTGCACCGGTGCCTCCACCGGCTCCTGTCCCCTTGATTTTCTCCACATCAACCCCAGTGGCCTTTTCAACCTCCATGGCATAGTTCCTCAGGCCCCTGTCAAGTGATTGAATCATCAAAGGACTTGCACCCTTAAGGGGTCCGTAGCCATAGGCTATACCCCTTACACCTGAATATAGGTTGGTATAGTCGGTAACCAGTGTAAATCTGGATTCCTTAAGCCTCCTATCTGCATCTGTATCATCAATTTCCCTGATTCCATAAAGTCCGCTTCCGTTCAGGGTTATCGATTCACCTTCCCTGTTAAGGAATCTGTAGCCAAGAGCAGACAAAAGACCCACTCCACCATCATTTGTTGCTGAGCCGTGGGTGAAGATGTAAAAGTCCCTCAAGCCTCTGTCAAGTGCATCCTTTATCAACAGTCCCGTCCCGTAGGTGGTTGTAAGTAATGGGTTCCTCTCAACCTCCTGGAGTCTTTCAAGGCCGGATGCCTCCTTAAGGTCTATCACAACCTGGTCCCCTCCCATGATGCCGTATTTGGCATTGATCCTTCTGTAAAGGGGATCTGTTGTCTCAGCTGTAACTATTTCCCCTCCAAAAGCAGACACCTGAGCCAGGGGATTATCTCCCCTAAGCAATGGAAATCCGCTAATTTGGGCCAAGGGAATCGACTCCCTTAATCCCTTCTCAATATGTGCGACCGTATTCTCAGGATTAAGAACCTCTCCCAGGCCACAATGTGCAATAACAATCTTCATATCTCTCCCTGCTTTCTTCTCACTATTAATAATTTAAGTAGGTGGCATCTATATGACTAATGTTACCCTGAATATTATCTTTTACACTTACAAAAAAATAGCGGGGTTTCCCCCGCGTTTGGTTTACTTGAAGCTTTCCGCAAATCTCTTTCCAAAGTCTCTGCATTCATCCATGGCTTCGTCATCAGGATTCCACAGTGCCTTGATTCCGTCCTGGACGATCTCAAAGTTTGCTTCCTTGAGCTTGCCTTCAAGAATCTCTATGGATTCTCCGCTCCATCCGTATGAACCGAAGGCTGCCCCTTTCTTGTTCTGGAATCCAAGGCCCTTGACCATTTCCATCAGCCCTCCAACAGCATGCTGTATGCTCTTGTTGACAGTTGATGATCCTAAGAGAACTCCCTTGGATTTGAAGATTTCAGTTATTATATCGTTCTTGTCTGTTATGGCTGCGTTTATGAGCTTGACAGTAACCTCTGGGTCGGTCTTTCTTATTCCCTCCATAATTCCCTCTGCCATCCTTCTGGTTCCATGCCACATTGAATCATAGATTATGGAAATCTGATTTTCCTGGTAGCTGTCAGCCCACTCCAGATACTTCTCAACAATCTGTGCGGGGTTGTCCCTCCAGATTACACCATGGGATGTTGCAATCATGCTCAGTGGAAGCTCAAATCCCAGCACTTCCTTGATTTTCATGGTAACAAGCTTGCTGAAAGGTGTAAGGATGTTTGCATAGTACTTTATGCATTCTTCCCACAGCTCACACTGGTCAACCTTGTCATTGAAGAAGAATTCAGAGGCATAGTGCTGACCGAATGCGTCGTTGCTGAACAGGATATTCTCACCGCTCATGTAAGTGAACATGCTGTCTGGCCAGTGAAGCATCCTTGCCTCCACAAAGGTGAGGGTTGATTCACCTATATCCAGTGTATCCCCTGTCTTGACCTCAATAAAATTCCAGTCCTCATGATAGTGTCCCTGGAGTATCTTCTTGCCATTTTTTGTACAATACACAGGAGTATCCGGTATTTCCTTAAGCAGCAATGGAAGCGCTCCACTGTGGTCAACCTCGCCGTGTTGAGCGATTATGTAGTCAATCTCATTAAGGTCGATTTCCTTCTTGAGGTTGTCCACAAATTCCTTGGCATAGGGAGCCCACACGGTGTCTATCAAAACAGTCTTCTCGTCTCTTACCAGGTATGAGTTGTAGGAAGAACCCTTGTTTGTTGAGTACTCGTCACCATGGAACTTTCTAAGCTCCCAGTCTATCTTTCCTACCCACTTCACCTTGTCAGTAATTTTAAAACTCATTGAAAAACCCTCCTTTTTATTGTGTATATGTTAAACCCCACTTATTTGGGGTAAAAACCCAACTACAAATAACTAATTGAGGTGATAACTTGAAATCTATTGAAATAATGGTCAAGGAACATGAAAACATCCGCAGGATGCTAAAGGTCATTAGGGAGGTCTCCTACAGGATCATGACCGGTGGTGACTACGACCTGGAAGACCTTCCCGAGATGATTGACTTTGTAAGGAACTATGCCGACAAGCTCCATCACGGCAAGGAAGAGGATATTCTCTTTGAGGCCATGAATGCACAGATCGAAAAGCTTGCAAAGTCAGGTGCCATCACTGGAATGTATATAGAGCATGACCAGGGTCGTTTGTTCATTGCCAATCTGGAGGCAGGCTACAGGGCCTTCAAGGAAGGTAATGACCATGCCAGACTTGACATAATAGGAAATGCGATTGCCTATACAGACCTTCTTGACAGGCATATCGAGAAGGAAAATACAGCCCTATACAGATTTGCTGAGAACATGCTGCCGGACGAAGTCAAGTCAAAGGTGGATTCTGACTGTGACAAGGTCGAGAATGAAGCTGTCAACGCAGGTACACAAGCCAGATATCTTAATATGCTCCAGCTTATGGAGGACAAATACAGACCTGAATAGAGCCCGAAAGGGCTTTATTCTATTTCCTCAAGCCTATCCATGTCAATGACATGGATTTTTCTGTGTCCCTCAAGCCTTATTATTCCAGCCTCCTGAAGCTGTCCCAGCTTCCTGCTCAAGGATTCCTGACTCATGCCAAGGTGTGAAGCCCAGTCTCCCTTTGTCATCTGCAGGTGTACAAGTCCGTCCTTTTCCATACCAATAATGCTCTTTGCGATTCTCCTCTCCACCGATGACAGGCTTATATCCTCAACCAATGTTTCGGCCTTTTCAAGTCTTTGACTAAGCTCCTCCAGGATCTTAAGGGCAATTGAAGGAAATCTTGACATCAGCCCCTTAAGGTCCTGGCCGTCGATCTTGCACATTATTGTCTTTTCCATGGCCACTGCGTTGTCCTTTGTAAGCTCCCTTGAAAATAAGGTCAACTCCCCCATAAACTGTCCCGGTCCAAGTATCCTAAGTATCTGCTCCTTGCCGGACTCGCTGAATCTGGTAATCTTGACCCTTCCCTTGTGGATGACATAAAGACTGTCATGTCTGTCTCCTGCATGGTAGATCGCTTCACCCTTTTGGATGGTCTTTTCAGAGGTGATCATGGCAATCTCAAACATCTCCTCCTTGGTCAGGTTGCTGAATATGGGAACAAGCTCTATGCAGTTTTGATTTTCCCTTTCATGGCAGTTGCATTTCATTTTTATTCTCCAGTCTGTAGCACCTTTTTCCTGGTTCTGCCCTTATCTCCGTATGCCAGCAGTCTCACTGCGTTTATTATTACAAGCAATACACTTATCTCGTGAACCAGCATTCCAAATGAAAGGTTCACTGTCTTTACCAATACTCCCATGAGTAGAAGCGCTGCAACTCCTATGGCAAAGTAGATATTCTGCTTCATGTTTGCAACAGTTGCCCTGCTTAGGCCTATTGCATGGGAAAGCTTCCTTATCTCCTCAGACATCAGTACAACATCAGCTGTCTCCATTGCCACGTCCTTGCCTGCTCCCCCGATTGCGATTCCAAGATCAGCAGATGCAAGTGCAGGTGCGTCGTTTACTCCATCTCCAACCATGCCAGCGGCCCCGTGTTTTTCCTGAAGCTCCATTAGAACCCTGACCTTGTCCTGGGGCAGCAGCTCGGCGTAATAATCATCAAGTCCAAGCTCCTGGGCTATTGCCTTTGCTGCCCTTTCATTGTCCCCGGTAAGCATGACAACCTTCTTGATTCCAAGGGATTTGATATTCTGGATCAGAAGTCTTGCATCTTCCCTTACAACATCGGCTATTGCAATTATACCCAGAATCTTCTTATCAAATCCTACCATAATTGCAGTCTGTCCCTTATTCTCCTCATTTTGAAGTATTTCTTCGACCTCCCGAAGATCGTAACCATTCTCGGACAGGAGCTTCCTGTTACCAAGGAGGTATTCCCGGCCTTCAATTCTTGCCCTTATTCCCTGCCCGGTAATTATTTCAGCTTCTTCAACGGTTCCTTCGTATTCACCCAGACTTTCCATAGCATGATTTATAACAGCTCTTCCAAGTGGGTGCTCAGAGTAGCTTTCTCCTATGGCTGCTATCCTTAACAGCTCATTCTTTTCGATACCCATTGCAATGACTTCTGTAACAACCGGTTTTCCAATGGTCAGTGTGCCCGTCTTGTCAAAGGCCAGAACCTGGAGCTTGCCAAGCTTTTCCATTATTTCTCCACCCTTTACAAGAACACCATGCTTTGCTCCGTTTCCTATTCCAGCGACTATGGATACGGGTGTTGATATTACAAGTGCTCCAGGGCACGCTATTACAAGCAAGGTAAGCGACAGGACCAGGTCCCTAGTGAACAGATACAATAGTGCTGATAAGACTATTATCCCAGGCGTATAGTACCTTGAGAATTTCTCCAGGAACTTCTGGGTCTTGGCCTTCTTGTCCTGAGCCTCCTCAACCATTTCAAGTATCCTGGCAAAGGTGGTGTCGTCTCCAACCCTGTCCGCCCTTATCTTAAGATAACCAGACTCCAGGATTGTACCTGAAAAGACCTGGTCCTCCTCAGCCTTGGGAATCGGAAGGGACTCTCCTGTAATTGCGGCCTGGTTTATATATGCGTTTCCTTCAATGATTGTCCCATCAACGGAAACCTTCTCTCCAGGTTTTACTATGACGGTTTCTCCTTCAAGTACGTCCTCAGGATCAACTTGTACCTCCTTGCCCTCCCTGATGACCCTGGCCGTGTCAGGTGCCAGGTCAAGAAGTGCCCTTATGGATGACCTTGTCTTTTCAATGGTCCTTGACTCCAGGTAATCCCCAAGCATAAAGAGGTATGTTACCGCTGCAGCCTCCCAGTACTCCCCTATGAAAAGAGCTCCAGTAACAGCTATTGTGACAAGTGCATCTATACCCACTATCCTATATTTAAGTGCGGCAAATGCGTTCTTGAATATGGGAAGACCTGCCACTAATGCTGTTGCAAGCATAAACGCTATTGTCACGGGTGCATATCCTGAAACTTCCTTTAGAATAAATGCAATCACCACAAGAAGAGTCGCAAGGATAACCCTGTGTTTCTTACTTATCTTTGGCATAATCTTCACCTCCGGTGATTACTTTTCCTTCAATACCTCAAAGCCAAGCTTTGCAATATTGTTCTTAATGGTTTCCGAGTCCACAACATTTTCATCGTACTCCAGCTTGATCTTGGAGGAGTTGAAAAATACCTCGTACTCCTTAACCCCTTCAGTCTTCTTAAGCATCCCTTCAAGCTTCATTGTGCATGATGGACATGTTAGTGTGTCCAATTGATATGTTTTTTTCATTTCATTTCCTCCTTCTTTTTCTTTGTTGATTCAATTATAGAATAGTTTACCCATTAAAGCTTTGACCTAGGTCAAAATTCATTAAAAACATATGACCACAGCACTTTCCATGGAAAGTGCTGTGGTCAACCGGTTCACATCTTTGTTTAAGTTATCTGTTGTTGTATTCTATTATATGGTCCACAAACTGGTCAACATCCTCCTTGGTGATGTCATAGGATGTGACGAACCTGACCTGACCCTGGACAGGGTCTGTCACATAGAACTTGAAGCTCTTTGACAGGTGGTCAATAAGACCCTTGTCCATAAAGGCGAAGACCATGTTTGTGCTTACGGGAGCATAAAGCTGGACTCCATCTTGCTGGGATAATCTCTCTGCAAGATACTTGCCCATCTGGTTTGCATTTCTTGCGTTTTCAATCCACAGGTCATCCTGGAGATAGGCTATAAACTGAGCGCTCATATACCTCATTTTTGATACCAGCTGCATGCCCTGCTTTCTGTAGAATAGGTATCCCCTACCGAACTCCTTGTTCAAGGAAACTATGGCCTCACCCATCATCATTCCATTTTTTGTCCCTCCGAAGCTTAAAAGGTCTACCCCTGTATCAGTAATCATTTCCTTTAAGCTGGTTCCCAGAGCTTCAACTGCATTTGCTATTCTGGCTCCATCGACATGAAGCAGCATATTATTCCTGTGGGCAAAATCCGCAAGCCCCTTTATCTCATCCACCGTGTACAGGGTGCCCATCTCTGTTGTCTGGGAGATTGAAATCACCTTTGGCTGGACAGAATGCTCATCTCCGATTACCTCAAGCAGTGGCTCTATGTCCTCCATTAAAATCTTGCCTTCCCTGTTTGGAACCTGGATGATCTTATTACCAGCAAACTTTTCCATAGCCCCACACTCATCTACATTTATATGTGCTGTTTCTGCTGCCACAATTCCCTCATAGGCCCTCAATAGTCCCATAAGTCCGATAACATTGGCGGCCGTTCCAGTTGTAACAAAGAAAACATCTGCTTCGCAGCCTAAAAGCTCGCGGATTCTTTCTTCAGCCTTCTTGGTTGTCTCATCCTCTCCATATGCATGGGCGTAGCCTTGGTTTGCATCTATGATAGCTTCCATTATTTCTGGATGAACACCGGATGTGTTATCGCTCTTGAACATTTTCATCATTATTCCCCCATTCCTTTTACTCCATTATACAACAAGAAGACCGTTCTCTCTATTTTACCTGCCAATAATGTTGTATAATCAACCTAGACGAGGTGATAGAAGATGAACTCATACCTAATTATCCTTTTACTGGGATATTTCATAGGATGTCTGCAGTTTGCATACATCTATGGGAAAGTTGTAAAAAAAGTTGATATCAGGACCATTTGTAACAAGAATGCCGGCGCAACCAACGCTGCCCAGTCCCTGGGTATAAAGGTAGGAGTCGTCATTGCCATATTGGATATTCTAAAGGCAATTGCAGCCGCTGCCCTTGTTAGATATCTATTCCCGCAGCTTATGTCAACTGATGGCATGCTTCCCCTCTATGTGAGCGGGGCGGCTGTTGTTTTGGGACACAACTATCCTTTCTTCATGAACTTTAAGGGAGGCAAGGGGACGGCCTCCACCGTGGGAATGCTCTTTTCAATCAACATGGTACTGGGTTTTCTAAGCATTCTGATAATACTGGTTCTTACAATCCTAACTGACTACATCATCTATGGGACCTTGGGACTCCTGATTCTTCTGGTTTGGTCAACAGTTTATTATGATTTTGGTCTGGCCTGCCTGATAATTGCCCTTATAATGTCAGTACAATCCATATACAAGCATATCCCGAATTTCAAGAGAGTTTTTCGCAAAGAAGAGAAAGGACTGCGTGCAACCATTAAAAAACAGCCATAGGACTAGACCCTTTGGCTGTTTTTTTAAAGATTATTTTCTTTTCTTTTTCTTTTCGCTGGCTCTTTCGATCTTAACCTTGTGGCCCTTTATCTTCTTGCCGTTAAGGCCATTCATGACCACATCAGCATAGTTACCCTCAATCTCCATAAATGTGAACTTGTCGTAGACATCAATGTTTCCAATAAGCTTCTTGCTAAGTCCAGTCTCCTGGAAGATAGCTGAAAGCAAATGTCTTGGGCTTATTCCCTGCTGTTTTCCAACATTTACGTGTACCCTTGCACTTGTACCCTTTGACTTAAGCTTCTTGCCTGTGTCAACCATATCAAGCTCCTGGTGATTTTCCATAAGCTTGTTTTCCTCAAGATACATCTTCAATAGGGCACTTGCAATGTCAAAGGAATTGTATTCCTCTTGAAGCAGTGTGTCTATCATGGAAGAGTGCTTTGCAAGATCCTCGGATTCTATGGCTTCCCTTATCTTGCCAAGAATGGTATCAGTATGTTGTTCCTTGATGTCCTTCAGGGTTGGAAGGTCTCTTCTTTCTATCTTGGTCTTGGTGTACTTTTGAATATCCTTGAGCTTGTAGATTTCCCTTCCTGAAACAAAGCTAAATGCGGCTCCGTCCCTACCGGCCCTGGCGGTTCGTCCTATTCTGTGTACGTAGTATTCCTCATCCTGGGGTATGTCGTAGTTTATTACCATGTCAACATCGTCAACATCCAATCCCCTAGCAGCAACATCTGTTGCAACCAGAATATCAATTGTTCCTTTTCTGAACTTGCCCATTACGTTATCACGCTGATTCTGCTTTAGGTCCCCGTGAAGGGCGTCCACTGAATATCCTCTGGATTGAAGCTCTCCTGCCAGCTCGTCAACCTTTCTCTTGGTGTTGCAGAAAACAATTGTAAGCTTTGGATTATTGATATCGATCAGTCTGCTTAAAATTTCAGTTTTCATGTGCTGCTTAAGCTCAAAGTATGCCTGCTCCACTCTTGGAACCGTCATTTCCTTGTGAACTACCTTGATGAACTCAGGATTTGTCTGGTATCTTTCAGCAAATCTCCTGATTTCAGGTGGCATTGTAGCTGAGAAGAATATTGTCTGTCTCTCTTCAGGTATCTTGTTTATTACAAGCTCAATGTCATCTCTGAATCCCATGTCAAACATCTCATCCGCCTCGTCAAGTATCATCATACTCAAGCCGCCAAGCTTCAATGTTCTTCTGTTTATGTGGTCAATAACCCTCCCAGGGGTACCTACCACTATCTGAACTCCCTTTTTAAGAGCCTTTATCTGTCTGTCAATTGGCTGTCCTCCGTAGACCGGTAGGATGTTCAAGCCCTTCTTGAATTTACCCAGCTTGCTGATTTCCTGGGACACCTGTATTGATAATTCCCTTGTTGGGCACAATATCAGTGCCTGTACTGACTTATCATCTGTATTGACCTTCTCCAATATGGGAATGCCAAAGGCAGCCGTTTTACCTGTTCCTGTCTGTGCCTGTCCAATTATGTCCTTGCCTTCCATTAGTAATGGGATGGCCTGTGACTGTATCGGTGAGGCTTCCTCGAAACCCATGGTCTTTACAGCCTTTTTGATTTCCTCTGACAATTGCATTTCTTCGAATCTTAGTTTTTCCATTAAAATAATTTTCCTCCTTGTTGTTAACCTTATCAAGTATATACGCTAGGAGGTAAAAAAGCAAATTATTTTTTAAGTTTTTTTAATAATTTGCATTTGTAGCTCCTTTTCACTGTATCGAATTGCATCATTTGACTAATTTAGTTAATTATTTGACAATTCAGAAAATGACTTGTAATTGATTTCCCATTGTGTTAGACTATCTCTTAAACATGGTTTTTTATGGGTCCTACTTAAGCTACATTACATAATATACCAAACTTGCAGGCTTTAGTGTACCCACTTAAAAATTTTCATTTCACTCACGGGGAGGTGTGTGCTGAAAACGTTTGCAATATAAGCTATTATTAATTACTAACTATCTTTAGGAGGGATCTTATGCAACAACAAAGAGAAAATTGGGGATCACGCCTTGGCTTTATAATGGCCGCAGCTGGATCTGCAGTGGGCCTTGGAAACATTTGGCGATTCCCATATACTGCCGGTGAAAACGGTGGTGGAGCATTTATACTTATTTACCTGGCATTTGTATTTGTAATCGGTTTGAGCGTTATGATCGCTGAATTCTCAGTGGGTAGGAGCACAAACCTTGCAGCAGTTGGAGCATTTAAAAAGTACAGCAGCAACTGGACATTCGTAGGCGTCCTTGGAGTCTTGTCATCCTTCTTCATCATGGGATTCTATCCTGTAGTTGGAGGCTGGGCCCTTGCCTATATCGTAAAGTCCTTTACTGGACTTATGAATAGCGCAGAGGCAATACCAGAAATATTCAATGCATTCATTGGAAACCCAATTGAGCCGCTGGCTTGGATGCTTGTATTCCTTGCACTGAATGTTGGAATTGTTGTTAAGGGAGTTTCCGGCGGAATCGAAAAGGCGGGCAAGGTACTTATGCCCTTGCTATTTGGACTCTTGGTGCTTCTATCAATCAGAAGTGTTTCACTTCCTGGAGCTGGAGCTGGACTTGACTTCCTTCTTAAGCCTGACTTTTCAAAGGTAACTGGAGAAACATTCCTGGCAGCACTTGGACAGGCATTCTTCTCGCTTAGCCTAGGAATGGGAGCCATGGTAACCTATGGTTCATACCTTAGTAGAAGTGAAAATCTTCCACAGAACGCCTTTATCGTTACAACCCTTGATACACTGGTAGCACTGCTTGCAGGTCTGGCAATATTCCCAGCACTGTTCGCATTTGGACTTGAACCTGCTGCTGGACCTGGACTTGTATTTGTTGTTGTTCCTACAATATTCGCAGAAATGGGCGGACTTGGAACAATATTCTCTGCCTTGTTCTTCATAGCCCTTGCTGTTGCAGCCTTGACATCCTCTGTTTCACTTCTTGAAACTGTAACGGCATATTTCATCGACCAAAGGGGAATGTCCAGAAAGAAGGCAGTTTACCTTATGGCAGCAGCCATGGTGGTTACAAATATACTGGCTTCATTGTCACTTGGAGTCATGAGTGGGGTTACAATCTTTGGAGCAGGCTTCTTTGATTTCTTCGATATCCTTACAGACAAGATCTTCCTTGCAATTGGAGGTATGCTTGTATCATTGTTCGCTGGTTGGGTAATGAAAAAGGATGTTCTGGAAAAGGAGCTTACCAACGGTGGAGAGGAAAAGTTTGGCCTGTTCAACTTCTGGTTCATTTTGGTTAAGTACGTCAATCCAATTGCAATATTCTTTGTTGCAATCGCAGGAATTGTTTCAATAACACAGACAAGCCTAATGATTTTCGGACTTGTTCTCATAGCAGCACTTGCAATATTCTCAAAGAAACTTGCATAGTATTGCCAAAAGAAACGCTACTGGTGAGATAACAAATCTCCTCAGTAGCTTTTTTACTTGTCTATATCAACCATTCTCCCAGCAGGGACCCCATCAGGGTCACCGCTGCCTGAGCGGTCTGGTTTTTGTTGTCAATCAAGGGATTGACCTCTACAAACTCTGCACTTACCATCTTGCCTGTTTGAGCAATCAGTTCCAGCCCCAGGTTACTTTCCCTGAAGGTCAATCCTCCCGGAACCCTGGTTCCAGTTCCTTGAATGTAGGCTGGATCAAGGCTGTCCACATCAAAGCTTACATGGAAGCCATCCGTGCCGTCGGTGGCAATCTCTATTGCTTTTTCCATTACTATTGTCATTCCCCATTTATCTATTTCATGCATTGTAAACACTGTTATACCAAGGTTCTTAAGTACCTCCCTCTCACCGGCATCAAGATCTCGACAACCAATAAGAACAACATTTCTTGGGTCCACCCTGTTCTCTTTTCCACCAATTGAGGTGAGCCTATCATGACCCATGCCAAGACTTACAGCAAGCGGCATTCCATGGATGTTTCCTGAAGGGGATGTTTCCCCGGTATTCATATCCCCATGGGCATCAATCCAGATGATTCCAAGGTTTTTCTTATGCTGCAGCACACCTGCGATCGTTCCAATCGCCATACTGTGATCTCCTCCTATCACAAGGGGGAATCTCCCTTCAGCCATGGCTTCATCAACCGCCTTGCAGAGCTCCTCATTCACCCTTGCAACCTCATCCAGGTTCTTAAGGTTTGTTCCAGGTGTTGTGGATACGGCTTTCCTATCAGCCACAATATCTCCCTTATCCTCAACCTGGTATCCTATCTTCTCTAGCCTTTCCACCACTCCTGCATATCTAAGTGCAGCAGGTCCAAGGCTTACTCCAGGGGTCCCCGCACCCAGGTCCATTGCAACACCTATCAGTGCAAGCTTTTCACTGATTGTTGGTTTCATGTTTCCATTCCTCCTCTTTTATCTTTTGTAACTCCTATGATTTAAATATTCCATACTAATTGTAAGACATAAGTAGTCCTGTGTAAACGTTCTCAAAGAAAATATTAGGATAAGCTTTAAGAAATGTAGTCAACTTAACTATACCCTTGGCTGACTTTTCATAAACCAGGGTCGGACCTATTGGGTCCAGGATAAAAATATTTCTCAAATCGTTTAATTTTTCCCTTCAGTCATGTTATAATCATCTGAGTAATTAGTTGAAAGGAGCATATAATGAGTATTTTAACTGTAAAGAATCTCAATCACAGCTTTGGTGGTCGTGAGATTCTGAAGGATGTCAATTTCCGCCTCCTTAAGGGGGAGCACGTAGGACTGGTAGGCGCCAATGGCGAGGGAAAATCATCCTTTATGAACATAATAACTGGAAAGCTTGAACCTGACGAGGGTCAGATAGAATGGGCCAAGAGGGTAAGGGTTGGCTACCTGGACCAGCATGCCGCACTTCAGAGGGGCATGACAATCAAGGATGTGCTCAATACAGCCTTTAAATACCTCTTTGATCTGGAAGAGGAGATGCAGAACCTCTATATGAAAATGGGGGATGTGGATGAGGATGAGCTTGCTGAAATGCTGGAGGATGTTGGAACCATACAGGATATCCTGGACCACAATGACTTCTACATCATTGATGCCAAGATAGATGAGACCTCAAGGGGACTTGGACTTACCGACATCGGTCTTGACAAGGAGGTTGACCAGCTCAGTGGCGGTCAGAGAACTAAGGTTCTGCTGGCCAAGCTACTCCTTGAGAAGCCTGATATCCTTATGCTTGACGAGCCTACAAACTACCTGGACGAAGAGCACATTGAGTGGCTAAAGAGATACCTGAAGGAGTATGAGAATGCATTCCTGCTTATCTCCCACGACATTCCCTTCCTGAATGAGGTTATTAACCTTGTCTACCATGTGGAGGACCAGGAGCTTAGCAGATATGTAGGCGACTACGATGACTTCCAGAAGGTATATGAGGCCAAGAAGGCACAGCTGGAGGCAGCCTACAAGAAACAGCAGCAGGAGATTGCAGACCTTGAGGATTTCATCCAAAGGAACAAGGCCAGGGTTGCAACTAGGAACATGGCCATGTCCAGACAGAAGAAGCTGGATAAGATGGATGTGATCGAGCTGTCAAAGGAGAAGCCAAAACCCAAGTTCAACTTCAAGGAAGGAAGGACTGCCGGGAAGGAAATCTTCAAGACCAAGGACCTTGTAATAGGCTATGATGAGCCCCTTACAAAGGCACTCAACCTTGTTATGGAAAGGGGTCAGAAGATTGCCCTTACTGGAGCAAACGGCCTTGGAAAGACAACACTTTTAAAGTCGATTCTGGGTCTTATCCCCTCCTTCTCCGGAGAGGTTGAGCTGGGACAAAATCTGGAAATCGGATACTTTGAGCAGGAGTCCTCAAGCGACAACCAGAATACCTGCATTGAGGAAATGTGGAGGGAATACCCTGGCTGGACCCAGTTTGAGATAAGGGCGGCCCTTGCCCAATGCGGCCTTATGACCAAGCATATAGAGTCGAAGGTTATGGTTCTCAGCGGTGGCGAACAAGCAAAGGTAAGGCTTTGCAAGATAATGAACAGGGAAACCAACATACTCCTGCTGGATGAACCAACAAACCATCTGGATGTGGATGCAAAGGAGGAGCTTAAGAGAGCTCTCAAGGCTTACCGGGGAGGAATTCTGCTCATATCCCATGAGCCTGATTTCTACAGGGAAGTGGCCACCCAGGTGTGGAATTGTGAAGGCTGGAGTACAAAAATAATCTAAAGGGAGGCTTGCCTCCCTTTAGATTATTTTTTGAACAAATTCAGGTATTCACCATAACCTTCCTCCTCAAGCCTGTCCTTTGGGATAAACCTTAGGGCGGCACCATTTATGCAATATCTTAGCCCTCCCTCCTTCTTTGGTCCATCCGTGAAGACATGACCCAGATGGGAATCTCCATGTTTACTCCTTACCTCTGTTCTTATCATCATGTGGCTAAGATCCTTTTTCTCCTTTATATTCTCCTTTTCAATGGGCTTTGTAAAGCTGGGCCAGCCGCAGCCTGCATCGTATTTGTCCTTTGACGAAAAGAGCGGTTCTCCGGATACTATATCCACATAAATACCGTCTTGCGAGAATTTGTCGTACTCACTTGTAAATGGTCTTTCAGTGGCATTTTCCTGTGTGACCTTGTAGGAAATTTCACTAAGTTTTTCCTTCAGATCTTCCTTTGAAGGCTTTTCATATCTATTTTCACTCACTTATAAACACCTCCTGATTTGATATATACCCAATATGTCCTCTTTAATATAGTTTGAATTTTCTGTTATTTGTGAATCCTTAAGATACTCTGCAAATGTTTTCACGCCTACATTTACACGTTTCCTGGCGCTCATCCTCCTCTAATCCAAGCTCCAACCCCATCAAATGCACGTTTAAAGGCAAATTATTTTTGTTGACATATACTAAATTCATAGTATATAATAAACTTACAACTTGATGACAGGTTGCAGGTTGTCGGTTTAGGCGTTAAAGGAAGGGAGGACATATATATGGTGCTTGGAAAGGGCAATTTATTAAAAAATAAACACACCAACATGGAGCTTGAAGAGTATAAAATGAAATTACTGGGAAAAGATAGGCTAAGAGAGGTCATTGATCTTCAGCAACATGTATATGATAATCTTCCAAACAAGGATGTTCTCTACATGGATTCATACGAGGACATGCTTTCGGATATAGAGGAAGGTGCGAGGGTAATCGGTGTACTGAACAGCAGAGACCGCATAATCGCATACAGATATATAGCATTCCCTGGAAGGGATAAGAGAAATATGGGTTATGATATCGGACTGAACCCGGATGAACTGGACAAGGTTGTACACCTTGAGACCACGGTCGTGGATCCAAAATACAGAGGCAATGACCTGCAAAGTCTCACTCTTGGAGCAGCCAAGAAGATGGTTACCCAGGAAGGCTACAATCATTTCCTGTGTACAGTATCCCCGTATAATTTCTTCAGCCTTTACAACATAATGAAAAACGGCCTGAAAATAAAGGCCCTGAAGAGAAAATATGGATCCTCAGAGGATGGGGATGATGGACTGTGGAGATTCATCCTTCATAGCGACATGAAGAAACAGATTCTTAATCCAGTGGACCTTGTGATTTCCAAATGGGCTAACCTTGAGATGCAAAGAGACCTGATCGAGCAGGGGTACATTGGCTATGAAATAAACAAGGACAGCCAGCAGTTAAACTACATCAAATTTGAGGAAGCCAATATTTAAAGCTCGACTACGGTTAATTCCGTGGCGGGCTTTTTAAATTACTAGCAGGGGTGATTTCATGATAATTGAAAAAGGTAGGCTTGTCAGGGAAAGACACGGAGCACAGGAGATGGAAGACTATGTTGCAAGGCTTGTTTCCTACGAGGCTCTTGACCATATGGTTGATTTGATACAAAGGGTTTATGATGCATTGCCCAACAAGGAAGTGCTTTTTGTAGACTCCTACGAGGACATGAAGCAGGACCTTGATGAAGGCGCAAAGGTGATTGGAATTTATGGTGAGGACAATCAGATGATTGCTTATCGTTATGTCAGTTTCCCAGGATTGCAGGAAAGGAACCTTGGACGGGATGTGGGTCTTCCGGAGGATGCACTGCCAAAGGTCTGCCAGCTTGAGACCACGGTTGTAGATCCTCCATATAGGGGAAACAACCTCCAATACATGACCCTTTCACTGATGAAGCCAATTGTAGCATCAGAGGGCTATGAACACATGGTTTGCACAATATCTCCATACAATTATTTCAGTGTGAACAACATTATGAGACATGGCTTGAAAATAAAGGATCTGAAGAGAAAATACGGTACGCTTCCCTATAACAGTGATGGAATCTGGCGTTATATTCTCCACGGCAGAATAGACAGGGAAGAAAACCTTGCGGTTGATAAGATGGTAAATATACCAATGACGATGATAGAGAAGCAAAAGGAGCTTCTGGAGGCTGGATTCATAGGCCACAGACTCCACAGAGACCAATCATTGGATTATGTTCAATACTCCTCCTTATAGGAAAACTCCAGGTGATCCACCTGGAGTTTTCTTTTGTAGTATACATTTAAGGATTTAGTTTTTTCCCGAATATCAACGATAGAACAAACAATACGAGGAACACAAAGAAGAGTATCTTGGCAATTTCAGTTGCCGCTCCTGCAATTCCTCCAAAGCCCAATACCGCAGCTACCAAGGCCACTACAATAAATATTATTGACCATCTTAACATTTCACTATCCCTCCTAATCTGGTTATGTAATAGGAGCTATAGTTATTATATTCCCTTGGATTGACAATCCTAAACAAAATACCGGGACTAACGTCCTGGCCCATCCAGTATCTCTATCTCATCTCCAGGCTTTATTGTGCCGTCCCTGAGGACTTTTGTGAAAATACCCTCCTTTGGCATCACGCATTTCCCAACTGTTTTTGAAATGGCACAGCCCGAATGACATTCCTTGCCAATTTGGGTCACCTCGTGTAATGTCTCACCAATTCTCATTCTTGTACCAACTGGAAGATCATAGAGTACTATACCTTCTGTTGTAAGATTCTCTGCAAAATCTCCGTACTTGAGGTCTTCGGCGCCAGCCTCCCTCATCTTGTCGAAGCTCTCCTTGGCCAAAAGACTCACCTGTCTGTGCCAGTCTCCGCTGTGGGCATCACCCACAAGCCCATGGTCCACCTTGAACTCCCCATGTTCCACAGGCTCCTTGACCACGCCCTTCCTTTCTGAAACATTTACTGAAAGAACCTTCCCATAGCCCTTCCTTCTGAAGGTTCCAGACTTTCCTCCTGTCTTTTCCATAAGCTTTACCTCCTCTATTGTCATCTCCTTGTCCATGGCCTTGCACATGTCATATATGGTTAGCGCAGCTATGCTGACAGCTGACAGAGCCTCCATTTCAACTCCGGTCTTACCTGTTGTCTTAACTTGAGCACTTATTTCCACAAATTCATCGTCAACATGGAAACTTATGTCTACTCCTGTAAGAAAGATGTTGTGGCACATTGGTATTATATCGCTAGTCCTTTTGGCACCCATTATGCCGGCAACCTGGGCAACGCTTAGAACATCCCCCTTATGGACCAGACCTTCCCTAATTCTCCTTGCGGTCTCCCTTTTCATGGTTATTCTTCCATATGCAGTAGCTGTCCTCTTTGTATCCTCCTTGTCACCCACCTGAACCATGTGGGCTCTACCTTCTTCATTGAAGTGAGTAAGGTCCATTGTCTAACCTCCTATTTGATTCATGTTTCTGCTTATATATTCCTGATTTTCCAGATGATGCTCCTCTTCCTTGGTCAAGATGGCCTCCCTGATGGCCTCCCGGAGATCGCCGCCTTCCCTAAGGACACTTTTAAGGTCAATCTCCCTGTTGGAATGGAGGCACAGCTTCAATTTCCCAGTCGCCGTTAATCTTACACGGTTGCAGTTTGTACAGAATTTGCATGAAATAGGGTTGATAAGACCAACCTTTCCCTTCCCGTCAGGAAGTCTGTAGTAGGTTGCAGGAGAGGATGGATCATCCCTATCAATGGCAAGCAGTTCAGGAATCCTCCTGAGCACCTCCTCATTTGAGATGAATCTTGATTTTGCAAATCCTGCAGCCTCACCAATTGGCATAAGCTCTATAAAACGTACATCCATACTTCCGTCTCTTGTCATTTCAACAAGGTCAGGAATCTCATCATCATTGAAACCACCGATCAATACGGTATTTATCTTGATTGGCTTTATCCCCTTGGCTCTTGCGTTGGCAATTGCAGCCAGAACCCTATTGATATCTCCACCACGGGTTATTTCCCTATACTTTTCAGGATCGAGAGTATCAAGGCTTATGTTCAGTCGCTTCACACCAGCATCCAAAAGCTCATCAAGGTAATCATTGAGAACGATACCATTTGTTGTAAGGGTGACCTCTCTCACTCCCTTAAGAGCATTAACCCTTTTAATCAGATCCACTGCTCCCAACCTTACCAATGGTTCCCCACCGGTGAATCTTATCTTGTCCACACCCAGGCTGACGAAAGCCTCAGTTATCCTGTATATCTCTTCCAAACTGAGCATATCGCAGTGGGGGATCTTGTTTTTTATTCCATCCTCTGGCATGCAATACTCACAACGGAGATTGCACCTATCCGTTAGGGATATTCTCAAGTAGTTTATGTCTCTGCCGAACCTGTCTCTCATATGATCATCTCTATTCTATCCATATTATTTCACCCGTATTCTCAAATCCATACCCACCGAGCTCTTTTACCCTGTCCTGGAATTCATCCGATCTGATAAGTTGTACAAATTCCTTTATTTTATCCATCTCCATGGAATCACCATGTACCAGAAAATCATAGTCCTCATTTGCCAAAGGGACAAAATCCAGGTCCATTGCCTTGGCTGCAGACAGGACTCCCAGTCCTGTGGTTGCCGTATTGTTCTTTACAGCTGCCGCAACAGCCATATGGGTCGTGAACTCCCTCTGGTAGCCTCTGATCTTCTCAGACTCCAGACCCTCCATCTTCAGATGGTAGTCAAGAAGAACCCTGGTCCCTGCGCCCCTCTGTCTGTTTGCAAAGACCACATCTTCCCTGACAAGGTCCCTGCAGCCCTTGATGCCCTCCGGGTTTCCCTTTTGGACTATAAAGCCCTGATTTCGTTGCATACCCTTTATCAGAGCCATCCTCTTGCCGGGAAAATACTTTCTTACATAGCTTATGTTGTATTCACCGGTTTCCATATCCAAAAGGTGTATCGGCGCCAGATGGCACTCGTCCCTCCTCAGGGAAAGTATCCCTCCCATACTTCCTACATGGGATGATGCCAGCTTCATCATATCTGCAACCACATCCATCACCAGGTCATGGCTTCCGATTGAAAGAAGCTTGTCCCTGATGGATGAGATTGGCTTCAGAAGCTCCACCCTTATCATGTCACCTGCCTCGTAGCCTTCCACATTCCTCGGGATGATTCCCAGCCCATCTGCCTTCACCAGACTCATGCTGACCCCAGCCCCTCCTGAAAGTGGAGTAGCAACCAGTTTGTCCTTGACCATGCCCAGGGTTACACGGACCATTTCCTTGTTCTTGAGGGATGAAACCATCCTCCTGCTTAGCACGGCCTCAGTGGTTTCATATATTTCACCCTGATCTCCCATAAACTTCAGGATAAGAGGTTTTGCAAATACATCAAAGACCATAAACGCAGAAACCGGATAGCCGGGTATTCCCATCACAGGCTTACCATTTATTATTCCCAGGATTGTAGGTTTGCCAGGCTTCATTGCCACCCCGTGGACCACCACCTTCCCAAGCTCCTGAATCAGGTTAACTGTAAAATCCTTGGTCCCGGCTGCAGAGCCTGCATTAATTATGACCATGTCATTTTCATCCACTGCCTTTAGAAGCAGCTCCTTTAGCCGGTCGTAGTCATCCTCCATGGGCGGGTACCTTCTGGGTATCCCTCCCAGGGACTCCACAAGTCCCTTGAACACGTGGGAGTTTGAATCTATTATGGTCCCTTCCCTTACCTGGGATATCTCTTCCACGATTTCAGACCCGGTCGGTATGATTCCAATCCTTGGGCTCTTATAAACATTTACTCTCTCGATTCCTCCGGAAATAAGGGCTCCAATGTCCATGGGCCTAATTTTATGCCTGGATGGAAGTATCATCTCTGTTGCAACAATATCCTCCCCTATCTGTCTCACATGCTGATAAGGGTAGGCAGGCCTAAGGATCTGAACCTTACCCTCCTCCATTTGAAGGACATCCTCAATCATGATAACCGAATCATAGGGCTCATTTATGGGATTTCCCGTATTGACATATTTGAAGTCCACTCCCTCCACCAGTGTCAACGGATTACTTTCATTGGCCCCCTCAGTCATTTTTGAGGTTACCGCAATCCCATCCATGGCGGAAGCATTGTATGATGGCGAGGATACCTTGGCATATATCGCTTCCCAGGTTATCCTTCCAAGGGAATCATAAACAGGGATTTCCTCACTCTCCCCCTGGATTGAAAGCTCTTCCAGGTAGGTTCCCAAGGCCTTGTCCACATCTACATTGTCTATATAGGTATTTCTTTCCATAATCACATCTCCCTCGTTAAAACAGATATACCTCTCTCGTCTCGCCCTTGTCTATCCCTTCCTCATGTTCAGCTATTACAATGTAACCATCCGATTTTGATAGAAGGGTTATCATGCCTGACTTGCCAAAGCTGGGGGTGGCAAAGGTCTTGCCATCCTCCTCCCTCAGGGTAACCATGTGGTAGGTCTCCTTCCCAGGAGATGATGGAAAATTGTGGGTTGTTATTGCCTCAACCTTCCTAGGGCTCACCGGAGCCCTCATCAGGTCCTGGATATAGGGCTGGACTATGGCCTTGAAAACCACTATGGAGGAAACCGGATGCCCTGGAAGTCCAACTATCAGTTTCCCCTTGCCATCGCCGATGATTGTGGGCTTTCCAGGCTTGATTGAAAGTCCATGTGCCAGGACTCCCTTTCCCTTTAGGTCGTTTATCACCCTATGGGTGTAGTCCCTGGTACCCACCGAGCTACCCCCTGAAAGCAATACAAGATCCGCCTTCTGGATGGCATTTCTTACCCCGCTTAGAAGCAGGTCATAATTGTCCTTCACTATTTCACGTCCTGCCACCTCTCCGCCGATTTCACTTATCATGGCTGAAAGTGCATATGAATTTATATCCCTAATCTTACCCATCTGCAGCTCTTCATCCAGGTCGATTACCTCATCTCCGGTTGAGAGTATATATACCTTGGGCTTTTTGACTACCCTTACCTGACTTATTCCAAGACTTGCCAGGACTCCAATTTCATTGGGCCCAATCCTTCTGCCAGCTTCAAGGGCCATCTCTCCAGCCTTTATGTCCTCCCCCTTGAAAACCATGTTCTCTCCCTTGCTTATGGGCTTGAAAAGAAGCACTGTCTCCTGGTCCATCTTTTCTGTATTCTCAATCATTATGACTCCGGTTGCGCCCTTTGGCATCATTCCCCCCGTGGGAACATAAACAGCCTGTCCGGCCCTGACCTCATGTTCTGGGGTCTCTCCCATAAGAACCTCTCCCAGGACCTCCAGAATGCTTGGTATGGACTCTGTGGCCCCGTGGCTGTCCTGGACCACTATAGCGTAGCCATCCACGGTAGACCTGTCGAATTCAGGAACATTTATATCTGAAACCACTCCCTCAGCCAGCACCCTGCCCTGAGCCTCCAAAAGGCTTACGGTTTCAGATTCCATCTTATATTCTCCAAATTCCTTCCTTATGAGCTCCCTGGCATCGTTTACAAACACCACCTTAAAGAATTCCATATAATTCCACCTTTCATATGCAAAAAAACAACCTTCCAGGAAGGTTGTCCAATAAACATCTTCCTTTCCAAACGGGAGGCTTCAGGATTTCTCCTTTACCCAGCGGCATTGCTTCATGGCATCTGCTTTAGAAATCAATGCTCGGAAAATTGGTATATATATTCATTTTTTGTCCCCTTGCAAATCCCACAAGGGTTATGTTCAACTCCCTAGCAAGTTCCACCGCCAGAGATGTTGGTGCAGATCTTGAGATTACAGCAGGAACTCCCCGCCTGGCAGTCTTGATGAGCATCTCTGAGGATATTCTCCCTGTTGTCAGTACCAGTTTGTCACTGAAGTCCTGGTTGTTCATGTGTCCCCAGCCAAGTATCTTGTCCAGGGCGTTGTGTCTGCCGATGTCGTCCCTGTGAACCAGGATTCCCTCAAGGCTGCAAAGTGCACAGCTGTGAACCCCTCCTGTCTCATTGAAAAGCTCACTGTGTTTGTTGAATTCTCCCATTAATTGTATCACAGTTTGGGGGTCGATTCCCATGGTTTTATCTATTTTCCTGCTTTTGGAGGAGTCCAGAACATTATAGAAGGAAGACCCCTTGCCACAGCCTGAGGTTATGGTCCTCTTACCACGCAGCTTTTCCCTGAGGGGCCTTTCAACCATATCCCCCTGAATCTTAACCGTTCCCTTCTCAATATCCAAATCCATTTCCACTATCTCCTCAAAGGAGTCAAGAAAGCCCTCTGATATGAGAAATCCCACAGCCAGCTCCTGAAGATCTTCTGGAATGCACAAGAGAGTTATTATCTCCTGCCCGTTCAGATATAAGGTAAAGGGATACTCCCTTATGACCTGGTCAATAATGGTATCCATGCTATTCCCTTTGATTCTTATTATTTCAACATTCACTTTGTTTTCCATATCATGCTCCATTGCCCTCATTCCTTTGCAGGTACTCCTGAACGTCCTCCCTGGTATTGAGATTGAAGAACATGTTCCACTCAGGGCTGAATTTCCTAGCTTCCTTCTCCGGCACATAATCAACATGGTGTTCATCCAGCATTCTGTGGATTGCCCTTCCCCCTGAAGCCAGGAAGCCTTCAATATGTTTTACAAGCGCCTTTCCATAGAAGGCATTGAAGGGTTCAATCCACTCTCCCAACATTGTCACACAAGCCATATGTCCTCCAGCTGTCAGCCTGGTTTTCATATACCTCACATAGTCCATGTCGATGGATGGCATATCACAGGCGACAAGGTAGGAATACTCCGATGAAGCCATCATAAGACCTGCGTGTATCCCCGAGAGGGGACCCTTGCCTTTGATAACATCCCCAGTTATGATATCAGCAAGTCCAATATAGTACTCAGGCTTGTTGGTCACAATTACAATTTCCTCAAACTCCTCCCTGAGCTTCAGTATAAGGGTCTCCACAAGCATCCTTTCCTGAAATCTTATCAGCTGCTTGTCAAAACCCATTCTTGTGCTTTTTCCACCCGCCAGTATTATGGCCGTACCGAAAGTTTTCATACCTAATCCTCTTTTCTGGCGCACTCCGAATCCCTACCCGTTAGGATTTCCAGTCCATGTTCAACACTATCAAGGCAGAATTCCAGGGATTCCCGAACAGCCTTGGGGCTTCCCGGCAGGTTAATGATCAGTGTATTGTTCCTGATACCTGCGGTTGCTCTGGAAAGCATGGCCCTTGGAGTTATCTGCAAGCTGAAGTATCTTATCGCCTCGGTTATCCCCGGAGCCATCCTTTTACAGACCTCCCTTGTCGCTTCAGGGGTTACGTCCCTTTTACTGAAGCCTGTCCCACCTGTTGTGAGGATAAGCTCAACCTGTAGATTATCTGCCATATTCTTCATCTCTTCAGACAAAAGGTCCTTTTCATCAGGCAGGATTACCTGCCTGATGACTTGGTAGCCTTTGTTTTCAACCATTTCCCTTATGACCGCTCCGGAAAGATCCTCTCTCTGACCGGCTGCGCCCTTGTCACTGGATGTTATGATGCCAACTCTAAACATTCCTAACCTCCCCATGGAAGTGTCATATATTCCTTCATTCTTCTATCATACTCAGCTTTGAAAAGTCTTTCATGACCTTCCTCCCACTTGGACAGCTTTTCAAATATCATCCTTATTCCCTCATCATCAGCATTATGTGCTGCAGTCTCGTAGAACTCCTTGTAGTCCCTTTCGATGAGATAGGCCATCCTAAGAATTGTCAGGTCAGGAATGTCAGATTCCCTCAAGGTTGCCTCTATGTGCTCGGACTCTTCCCTTGCCTTGAAGATATCCTCTTCACGCCCCATCACCTGGTCACTTGTGTCAAAGGATTCGTTTTTCATGTAGCTTTCCAACTGGTTTTTTAGGTAGTCGTAATGCTCCATTTCAGTTTCTGCAAGGGTCAGGAACAACTTCCTTGTGGTGGCATTTGAAAACTTGTCCGCCTTTTCCCTAAAGAAATCACTCCCGTCAAGCTCCATCTGCATTGCATATCTTATAACCTGTTCGTATTTCATCCTATTCACCTCTACGCTTTCTCTATCCTTACTGCAGCTACCTTCAGTTCGGGAATCTTTGCAATTTCATCCATGGCTGTGTTGGTAAGGAGATTTGCCTTTCCATCAGAAAAATGGAATGGCATGAACACAACCCCATCATCAACTATGTCAGTAACAAGTGCTGTTGTTTCAACCTCTCCACGTCTTGAATACAGCTTGACCCTGTCACCGTTTTCAATGCCCAGCTTGTTGGCTGTGACTTCATTTATCTCAACGTATGAATGTGGTGCCAGCTTGTTGAGCCCATCCTCCCTACCGGTCATGGTCATTGTATGGTAATGGTAGAGTATTCTTCCTGTGGTAAGGATCAGAGGATACTCATGGTCTGTAATTTCGGCGCTAGCCACGTGCTCAGCTGGCATGAAAAGCCCTCTGCCCCTTGCGATTGCCGCCTTGTGAAGATATTTGGTGCCAGGTTGGTTCTCATCGAGAACTGGCCATTGCAGGCTTTCCTTCTCAAGCCTCTTGTATGATACTCCCCTGTAGGATGGAGTCAGGGTTGCAATCTCTGCCATTATCTTGGCAGGATGTGAGTACCTGGTCTTATCCCCCATTCTATTCATTATATCCATCAGGATCATCCAGTCAGCCTTAGCCTCACCAGGGGCTTCAATTGCCTTTCTTACCCTTTGGATTCTTCTCTCAGTATTTGTAAAGGTTCCATCCTTCTCTGCGAAGGCAGCGGCAGGAAGAACCACATCAGCCATTGCTGCAGTTTCTGTCAGGAAAATATCCTGTACAACCAGGAAATCCACTTGGTCAAGAACATGCTCTACATGGTTGGTATCAGGATCTGATACCATCGGATTCTCGCCCATTATATAGAGGAATTTCACCTGGTCCTCCTCAATTGCCTTGAACATTTCCATTATGGTCAGGCCAACCTTGTTTGAAAGCTTGCTTCCCCAGTTCTCCTGGAACTTATCCAGAACCTCCGGTTTGAATACCTTCTGGTAGCCAGGAAGGTCTGCTGGAAGTCCACCCATGTCGCAGGCACCCTGTACGTTGTTCTGTCCTCTCAGTGGGTTTACTCCTGCTGATTCAACTCCAACATTCCCGCAAAGAAGAGCCAGGTTTGAAATGCTCATTACAGCATGGGTACCTGTTGTATGCTGGGTAACTCCCATGGTGTAGTAGATACCGGCCTTTGCTGCCTCACCGTAGATTTCCGCAGCCTTTATGATATCCTCAGGATCCAGACCACATATCTCTGAAACCCTTTCTGGTGTGTAGCTCTTAACAAGTTTTTTCAGCTCTTCGTAATTCTCGGTTCTTTCATTGATGTAGGCCTCGTCCTGAAGCCCCTTTTCAATTATCACATGCATCAGTCCATTCAAGAGGGCGATGTTTGTTCCTGGCTTAAGCTGAAGGAAAACATCCGCGTATTCTGCCATCTCAATCCTTCTGGGGTCCGCAACAATCATCTTGGCACCAGCCCTTTTGGCCTGCTTCATGATTGCTCCGATAACCGGATGGTTTTCTGATGTGTTTGAACCGATGATGAATATAGCATCTGCTCCCTTAATTTCCTGTATGCTGTTTGTCATTGCTCCGCTTCCCAATGTGATTGCAAGACCTGCAACCGTTGAAGAATGTCAGAGGCGGGCGCAATGGTCAACGTTGTTGGTACCCAGGGTTGACCTGAACAGCTTTTGGAACATGTAGTTATCCTCATTTGTACACCGTGCAGATGTCAGACCTGCAAATGCATCAGACCCGAATTCACTCTTAACCTCTTTCATCTTGGAGGTGATTACGTCCAGTGCTTCATCCCAGCTTGCTTCGACCAGGACTCCGTCTTTCCTGACCAAGGGCATCTTCAACCTGTCCGGATGTGAAAGGAAGTTGTATGAAAACTTCCCCTTTACACAAAGAAGTCCTTCGTTGTGGGTATCAAAGGCAGGCTGAACCTCCACTATCTCATTTCCCTTTACCTTCATATCCATCTGACAGCCTACTCCGCAGTAGGAGCAGGTCGTCCTGACGGTCCTGG
>Ga0224486_100161_pt1 | contig 30076 bp, 25 predicted proteins | sample TexhydDE_CT_test_FD_172013 | JGI IMG/M metagenome (GOLD analysis project Ga0224486, IMG submission 172013) | Fracking water microbial communities from deep shales in Oklahoma, United States - hydraulically fractured wells DE_CT_test ... | reverse complement strand
CAAAGCCCCGGCCGTGCTCCCCGGCCCGGGCAGCTTCAATGGCCGCGTTCAGGGCCAGCAGGTTGGTCTGGTCGGCAATGTTCCGGATGATGTCCAGTATTTCTCCAATCTGCTCGGACATGCGGGCGAAACGCTCCACCCGCTCCACCGCCTGGCGGGTAATGTCGTGCATGGCCTGGATCTGGCGGCTGACCTCATCCATTTTCCGGCCGCCGTCTGCGGCCAGGGAAGCAGCCCGGCGGGCCGTTCGGGCCACCGTCTCCGCCCGCCCGGCCACTTCCTCCACGCTGGCGGAAATCTGAACCGCCGCGCTGGCCGTTTCCGTGGCCCCCTGGGAGATCTGCTCCGTGGCGCCGGAAAGCTGCTCGGCCAGTTCCGACGCCTGCCGGGCCTCTTCCGCCAGTTCCCCGATCAGCCCGGCCAGGTTCTTCCGCATCTGCTCAAAAGAGTTGATTAATTGCCCGATTTCGTCTTTTTTCACTATGCCACCCCGCCTTTAAGATTCCCGGCTGCAGAACGGGTTACCCTCATCTCTCAGGTCACCGCCGGCCACCCGCCCGGCCATAACAGCCAGATTCTTCAGAGGTATGGCCAGCACCATGCGGGTAATGAGGAAATTAATCTCGCCCAGAAGCAATCCGGCCAGTATGCAGGCTCCCCAGAACGACGGCCGGAAGACCATTTCGGAGGGCAATCCCAGGGCCACCACGAAGAAGGGAAATACCGCCCCGGTAAGCACTCCCATTATCATCATGGAAAAAAAGAGGACGCGGGACAGGCTGCCCACGGCAGCCAGCCGGCATAGCACTTTTCCTAACATAGAAAGCACCTCTAATAAATGTCATCGTTAATTTCCTGCATTTTCTTTATAGCTTCCCTGTTTTTTTCAATCATCCCGGCAATTTCTTTAGCCGAATCTGCCGACTGCCGGGCCAGCTTTTGCACCGCTGGTTACCATATCTTTTCCTCACTTTACCTTAAATCAGTTTCTCAACTGTCCGCTTTCTGCAACTCCCGGGCCAGCAGGGAGGCCAGCCGGGGGTGCTGCTCCTTGACCCGGGCCAGGTAAAGGAAAGTACTGCCCGGATAATCAATGGTTTCCTGCAGCAAAGCGCTTTCCAGGGCCGTACGCACCAGGGCGACCACGCAGTCGGGGGAATGGTTGTCGCGACACTGCCGGCACTGGCGGCAGGTCTCGGCAATGGCCCCGGCCACCTGTTCCGGGTAGTAGGGCTTAAAATCCTGAGCGGGAAGAAGCCTGGAGGCTCCGGGAATATCCAGGAGCTTCTTCTGTGCAGCAAAGCTTAATACCTTGCGGGCAAACCCCACCAGACACTGGGACGGGTTGCAACCGGCGGAATTATACAGGTCGCAGCCCTGGCAGATACGGTCAAGCTGTGTTTCCAAAGCCGCCAGGTTTATTTCTTCCACCTTAACCGCCATCTTTTAATTGCCACCTCCCCCACCCTGCAAAAACCTGGCAAATTCAGACGCCTCCTCTTCCGGTGCCGCCAGCAGCTCCGCGGGAGGCTGGAACTGGTTTTCTCCAACCCGGGCCAGGGTTTGACAGAGGCGCTCATGGGGCTGGGCCAGGTTACGGTAGCGTTCCAGCACAAAATCCAGCAATTGCATTACCTGCCCGGCCGTGACTTTGCGGGCAAGGGGAACACCGTGGACCGGCTTGACCGTACTTCCCCGCCCGCCGATGAAAACGTCAAACCGGTTCTGACCCGAAGCCCGGGCCCCAAAATCGGCACACTGGGGTTCCGTACAGCCCCGGGGGCACCCCGCCACGGCAATTTTAAAATCCTTGGGCACTTCCTGCCCCACGCATTTCTCCTGAATCGCAATCCCCAGACCAAGGGCATCGGCAATGGCCCGCGGGCAAAGATCCTGGTTTCCCGGGCAGGCTTTCACCGGCCGCACCACCTTGCCGAAGGGGGCCACCTTCAAACCCAGCGGCTCCAGGGCGGCCACCAGCTTCTCCACATTTTCCTCCGGCAGCAGAACCACCACCGTCTGGCGGGCGGTCATCTTCAGCCGGAACACATTATTTTCCCGGGCTGCCTGGCCCAGGCCAGCCCATTGTTCCGGAGTCATCACGCCGCAGGCGGCCATGATGTCCACCGCGATCAAACCGTTTCTCTGCTTGAAATACCCTTCACCCATTGGGGGAACACAACCTCCTTTTTATCAATTGATTGGATGGAATACTGCTGTCATACCCGCCACAACCTGCTCCTTTTTGTCCAGCGGGTACCTGATTAATGATATTTGCCAGAGCCAGGAATATTCCTTCTTAGAAATAATATTTTTTCTTATTACTAATAAGGTGGCCCCACCCTGATTGATATTTAAAGCTTTAAAGCCGGGCCGGTGCTAAACCGGGCCCGGCTTTAAAGGCGACAGAGCCCCGCTCCACATACTGGGAGCTATAGATTGCTCAAAGCGCGGTTCAGAACATCCAACCGCCGCTGCTCGCTATAGTCGTCCACCTCGTCGTAGACCAGAGCCCCGGTGGGGCAGGCCCGGACACAGGCCGGCACCCCATTTTCGTCCCGGCACTCCCGGTCGCACTTCAGGGCCATGGTGCCCTCAGCATTGCTACGGATCACACCGTACGGGCAGACCATGACGCACATCCAGCAGGCAGTACACTGCTGCTCGCCGCCCACATTGGTCACAGTACCGTCATCCTTCCTGTACATGGCTCCGGCAATGCAGGCGTCGATGCAGGGGGCGTCCTGGCAGTGGCGGCAGTTCAGGGGGGCTTTGTACTCACCCACCTGGTGGACAAAAATGCGGGCGCGGGGCCTTTCACCGTTCAACACGGCGCCCAGGAGGCTGCCGGCACCGGAGTGGGCCACGGCACAGGCCAGCTGGCAGGAACGGCAGCCCAGGCAGCGTTCGAAACGGACCAGAATTTCCTTGGGCATCCCGCTCACCCCCTAAATACCCAGAGCGGCCCGCCTGGCATCGATGTGGGCAATGATTAACTCAGCCGCTTTGAAGGGGTCTGTTTCCACTGCAAAATAGCCGCCCACCAGATCCTTGGCCTGCCCGGTGAGCAGATCCGCCACCACACTGCTCCCCAAAACGGGAGGTACGGTGCCCAGTACGGTGAAAATGCCGGAAGCAACCACATAGGCCCCGATGCTCACCGCCTTCTCCGACATCCACTCGGGTGCTGCCCCGGCCACCGGCAGGTCGGCAATGTCCACGCCCAGTGCGCCGGCCAGCGCCGCAGCCACGGTCAGTATCCGGCTGATATCCACGCAGGAACCCATGTGCAGTACGGGGGGCACGCCGAGCGCCCGGCAAACTTCCGCCAGGCCCGCGCCGGCCAGTTCCGCCGCCTCCGGCAGGAGCAGCCCTGCCTTGGCGCTGGCAATGGCTGCGCAGCCCGTTTCCACCACCAGCACATTCCGGGCAATCAGGGCCTTTGCCAGGTTCACGTGGCTGTGGTCCTGGGTGACTTTCGGGTTATTGCAGCCCACCAGAGCGGCAATTCCCCTGATCTTTTTGTTTTTCACCGCCTCGATGAGGGGGTCGAGGGTGCCGCCCAGGGCGTTCAAAAGGGCCTCCACACTGAAACCGGCCACGTATTCAGCGGTCTCCTCAGGAATATAGACACGGTTTTGGTCCCGGTTGGGATAATTTTCAATGGCCTGAAGGATAATCTTCCGGGCGGTTTCCAGGGCGTTGTGTTCATCTAATGGTATATGAAGGGCGCCCGGGAACTTTGCCTTGGGCGAGGTGGAAATAAACTTCGTATGGTAGCAGGCAGCCAGCTGGCCGAGGGCGGGCATGATGCACTGCACGTCCACCACCACCGCCTCCAGGGCACCGGTAATTATTGCCAGCTCCTGCTGAAGGAAATTGCCGGCCACAGGAACACCGTGGCGCATGAGAATTTCGTTGCCGGTACAACACATCCCCACCAGGTTGATGCCGCTGGCTCCTTTAGCCCGGGCCGCGGAAATTAGATCCAGATCTTTTGCCGCCGCCACCAGCATCTCCGACAGTACGGGCTCGTGGCCGTGTACGAGAATATTCACTGCCTCTTTACTAAGGACGCCCAGGTTGCTCCTGCCCCTCACCGGGCGGGGAGTGCCGAATAAAACGTCGGAAAACTCCGTGGCCAGCAATGAGCCGCCCCAGCCGTCGGAAAGGCTGCAGCGCAGGCCGTGCAAAATTAGGTTGGCCGGGTCGTTGTCCACGCCAAAATGGGTGCGGTGCATGGCTTCCACCACTTCCCGGTCAATCCCGCGGGGGGTGATGCCCAGTTTTTCCCATATCTCCTTCCGCTTCACGGGAACCCGGTTTATGCCCTGCAGGTAGCCTTTCCTGGTACCGAACTCCTCCAGCGCCGCTTCTGCCAGTTTTTTAGCTATGACCTGAACCGTCTCACCTTCGGTGGACAGGCCAAACTCCCGGGCCAGGGCCATGAGTTTACTCTCATCCTTAATGGTATAGTCCCTGATCTCCCCGGCGGCAACACCTCGAAGGGTTTCGACAATGTCCCGGCCGTGGTCCGAGTGAGCAGCCGCTCCGGCGGCAATCATCCTCAACAGGTTTCGCGCCACAATAATGTCGCCGGTGGCTCCACAAACTCCCTTCTGCGGGCCATCACCAAAGGGATCGATGCGGCACGGGCCCATATTGCAGTTCCGGCAGCAAAGCCCCAGTTCCCCAAAACCGCACTGGGGCTGCTGGGCCAGGTAACGGTCCCAGGCGGTTTCCAGGCCTTCATCACGGGCAACTTTAAGCATCTGCAGGGAAGCCGGATCGATGGAACGGGTATCCTTCATGGCATACCTCTCCTTTCGCAAAATTCGAAAATTTCCCGGATAAATTGATGGCCCTTACTCATACGAATTGTGAGCACCTTTATCCCTTTTAAAAAGCAAATCCAGAGCTACGCTCCCCACCCGGCCCTCCAGCAACTGCCGGCGGTAAGCCCAGGCCGGGCGGCCCGATTTCACCAGCGCCGTGTAGACCCCTGCGCCATCCACCCTTCCGGCCAGGATGAAGCCCGCCAGGCGCCCCCCGCTAAAGACCAGCCGCCGGTAGGTACGGCTCAGGGGATCATAATGGGCCAGCACCTCCTCGCCTTCCAGGTTCCCCACCGAGACCACGTCCACCCCCCCAAAGCGGGCGCTGTTCAGCCTGGTGAGAGGAGCCGGATAGGGACGGGCCATGCCCAGCATATTGGCCGCCGCGTAACGCCCCTGCTCAAAAGCCAGCGTCCACAGGGCCGAATTAACCTTTTGCCCGGTTAACCGGTCGGTTACCTGGATACAATCCCCCGCCGCATAAACATCCTCCAGGGAAGTGCGCAGGGAGCTGTCCACCAATATACCTCGTCCCACCCTGCCACCGGCCTTCTCCACCAGGCCGCTGTTGGGGCGCACACCCTTGGCCACTACGGCCAGCCCCGCGGGCAGTTCCCGGCCGTCTTCCAGTTCCACCCCCGTCAGGCGGCCTTTTGGCCCGGCAGCAAAGGCCTTTACCCGGGCGTTATAGATAAAATCGATACCCGCATTGATCAATTCCCGCTCCACCATGGCCGCCGCCCTTTCATCCAGTTGCCGGATGAGCAACCGCGGGCTGGTGACCACCACGGTGACCCGCCCCAGGCCTGCCTGCCTCAAGGCCAGAGCCGCCTTCAACCCCACCAGCCCGCCGCCCACCACCACCGCCCCGGAAACCCGTGGGACCAGGGCGGACAGCCGCCGGGCATCACGCAGGGTGCGCAGGGTACACACCCCTTCCAGTTCAGTCCCCGGCACGGCCGGGAGCACCGGGCTGGCCCCGGTGGCCACCAGCAGGCGGTCATAGGCCAACTCCCGGCCATCCTGCAAAACCAGTCTTTTTTCCCGGGGCCGTACCTCCACTGCCGCTACCCCGGCTAGCAGTTCCACCTCCAGCCGCCGGTAAAACTCCGCCGGCCGCAAGTTGATGGAATTTTCTGTACGTTTCCCCGCCACCAAATCCGGCAGCAGGCAGCGGGAATAGGCCCCCGCAGGCTCATCGCTTACCACCGTAATGCGGTGCCGGTAACCGCCCAGGCGGCGCAGGGTCTCCACGGCTGCCACTCCCGCCGCGCTGTTGCCGATAATCACAAAGCGCAATTAACCACCCCCTTATCCAGGATAAAATTACCATTTACCGCGAGGCTTTAGCATACCCCGCTCTCAACCTGACCTCAACCTAAACAATTACCACTTCATCCGGGAACCTGGTTAATCTCTCCAGCTCCCGCTCCCGGACCACAAAGGTATTCTCAATACCCACCGCCCCCCGGCCCGGAAAGATAAATTTGGGCTCTATAGCCAGCACCATACCCGCCTGCAGCTTATCCTTCGCCCCCCGGGCCAGCACGGGCAACTCGTTCAATTCCAGACCGATGCCGTGGCCCACAAAACGCACCTGCTCACCGCAGCCCATGAAGTGTTCCGCCAGGCCGGCAGCGGTGGCCATTTCCAGGGCCAGGTCGTATAGCTCCCCGCATGTTACTCCCGGCCGGGCCGCCGCCACCAGGGCATTCTGAATGTTTATCGCCGTCTCATGGGCTCTGAGCAGGTCTTCGGGCAGGTACCCCAGGGCAAAAACCCGGGTCATGTCCACCTGGTAGCCGCTGGCCACCCCTACGTAATCCACCATCACCGGTTCGCCGGGAGCAAGGCGGTGCCTGCCCACACCAAAGGGGAAGGCCGGTGTGAAGCCGGGCCCGCCCAGGGGGCTGTCAAAATAACTGGGCACCCCGCCGCTGGGCCCCGCCAGGAGACAGCCCCAGAAGAACTCCTGGTTGAATCCCCGCACCCGGATCAGGCCCATATGGCCGGCGCAACGGGCTGCCGCCTCCAGGCGGGCGGCCAGCTCAAGCTCGTCCATTCCCTCCCGGAGCATTTCCGGAATCCGGGCAAAGACACCGTCCATCATGGCCGCAGACTCTTTTAAAAGGCCGATCTCGTATGCCGACTTTACAGCCCGCAGTTCCCTGATCTGGAACGAGCAATCGACAATCCGGCCGGGGAAAATTTTTTCGTAACGGCGAAACAGGTTGACCGGCAGCACGTCCAGTTCCATGCCCAGCACCTCAGGTACCGCCAGGCCACGGGCGGCCAGAAGCCCGGGGATTTCTTCCGGCCTGCGCAGGGGCACCACTTCCGCCGGGATTAAAGCAGGATCAACGCGCTGGATGCTCCGGCGGATCATGAAAAGGGCACGACCCCGGGCCGGGATATAAAGGTGGGCATTCTGGGTGGTACCGCAAAAATAAACCAGATCCGCTCCCTGCAGGAGCAGGGCGCCATCCATGCCCTGTGCACGCAAAACCTCCTGAAAACGCTTTACCCTGGTTTCCAGCTCCGCCAGGGGAGGATAAGACATAATTTCCACCTTCCTTTTCAAGAGAAAAATCTCCGGCCGGTTATCCATTTTCCTGAAAAACACCTGAGAATTACCGCGTTTATCACGCCCATCTTTATCCCAGGGCACAGTGGTCCCCGGCAGTGACCAGGTCACCCCATATTTCTTCCAGCTCCCGCCGGCTGTTAATAAGCACCCCCGCCACATCCCCGTCCAGCATACCCTGCCCGGCCTGCCGGGCAATAATACGCTCTATCTCCGGCCAGGCCATGCCGGACCGGTACGGGCGGTCCTCCTTCAGAGCCGTAAAGATATCACTTACCGCCATAATCCTGGCCCCCGGGCACAACTGGGAACCGGACAGCCGGAAAGGATATCCCTGGCCATTTATTTTTTCGTGGTGGAAGGCCGCCCAGCGGGCCACCGGCAGCTGGTTATCGAAGGGCTTGAGCAGCCAGTAAGTATAGTAAGTATGCTGCTTGACGCGGTTAAATTCCTTTTCGGTTAAGCGCCCGGGTTTCTCCAGAATATCCTCCGGGACGGTCAACTTGCCCAGGTCATGCAGCAGGCCCGCCACCTCCATCAACAGGCAATCCTCGTCGGACATCCCCATGCGCCAGGCCAGGTAGCGGGCCACCGCAGCCACCCCCCGGGAATGGCGGTGGGTGAAAGGGCTCTTGGCGTCGATGACCCGGGCAAAAAGCCGGGCTATGGAAATGAGATCGGCAAGGTCAATGGTGGAAGCGTGCTCCCCCACCAGTTCCAGCAGGTTTTCGGTCAGGCAGGGAGCGGTAATATCCAGCCAGAAGCTTTCCGCCCTGGCCAGCTGCATAAAAATATCCACCAGGTCGGGATCAAAAACTTTTCCCGCAAGCAGCTGAACCTGCCTGATAATGGACTCTTTTTGATCCAGGACGTACTCCCCGTCGTTCAGTAAAACGTCCAGCCGGTCGGCCAGATGAATAATCCGGGCTGCCAGGGGAATACCGGCCTTTATATTCCCGGAAGGATTTCCCCCCTGCCAGCGGTCGTGGTGGGAAAGGATAATTTCAGCAGCAGGTGATAAAACAGCTACATCGGAAACAAACCGGTAACCCCGGTGGCAGTGATCCCAGGGTTGCTGCACGTCGAAAACTTCCAGGGCATCCTTTTCGGGCCAGGTAACCGCCCCGGCATCGTGAATGATGGCCGCTTTAAAAAGGTCAAAACGTTCATCCCCGGACATTCCCGCCGCTTCACCCAGGCGCAGGGCTATCAGGGCCACCCGCTGGTGATGGCGCAGTAAGCCCCGGCGGGTAAAATCCAGGGCCAGGGACAGGTTGACGAGCAGGCGGGCCAGGTCTATGACGGGCATACCCGGTTCCTCCCCACTGGTTGATTAATACACCCGCTGCAACCCCGGGGAACGGCTCGACCGCTGGCCGGCCGGATTGCCAGCGCCGGCGAAGACCTGCTCCAGTTGGAGCGCCGGTTTGCAGCAGACAAAACTTGCCGGCAATCTGCGTTACCGGGTTAAAAGTTCCTGCACCACCCGTTTCATCTCCCCCGGCGCCACAATGAGGGTGTGGCGCACCGGTTTTTTATCCAGGTCCTTCAGCCCCCCGGGTACGGGCATCCCGGTAACCCGGGACAGGATTTCCAGCAGTTCAAACTCCCCTTTCCCCCGTACCGCCTCTTCCCCCAGGATGGCTGCAGCCACGCTTTGATTGAACTTGAAGGGACTGGCCGTGGAGACAAGCACCGTCTTACGGGTATCCCCGGTGGCCTCTAAATAGCGTTCGTAAACATACATACCCACAGCGGTGTGGGTGTCCATCAGGTAACCATATTTCCGGTAAACCCGGCGGATGGTTTCCACGGTTGCCGGGTCACCGGCAAAATCGGACCAGAAAACGGACTGGATCTTTTCCAGGGTCTCCCCGTCTACCCGGTAGTGTCCATTTGCCTGCAGCTCCTCCATCCACCCCCGCACCCGCACGGCATCACCACCGGTAACATCATAAAGAAGGCGTTCCAGGTTGCTGGAAATGAGAATATCCATGGATGGGGAGATGGTCCGGTAAAATTCCCTGGTGCGGTCGTAGGTACCCGTGCGGATAAAGTCCGTCAGCACATTGTTGCGGTTGGACGCGCAGACAAGACACCCCACCGGTAACCCCATCCTCCGGGCATAATAGGCCGCCAGGATGTTGCCGAAGTTGCCCGTGGGCACCACAAAATTCACGGTTTCACCGGGCCTGATCTCTCCCCGGGCCAGCAAATCCGCATAGGCGGAAAAATAATAAACTACCTGGGGCACCAGCCGCCCCCAGTTTATGGAATTTGCGGAAGAGAAGCGGTAACCCTGGCGGTCGATGGCCTCAATTACGGCCGGATCGGTAAATATTGCCTTCACCCCGCTCTGGGTCTGGTCGAAATTGCCATCCACCGCCACCACATGGACATTGCCGCCCTCCTGGGTGACCATTTGCAGGCGCTGCACCTCACTGACACCCCGGGCCGGGAAAAAGACAATGATGCGGGTGCCGGGCACATCCCGGAACCCCTCCAGGGCGGCCTTGCCCGTATCACCGGAAGTGGCCACCAGGATGGCTATTTCCCGGTCTTCTCCCACCTTCCCTGCCGCCCGGGGCAAAAGCCGGGGTAACAATTGCAGGGCCATATCTTTAAAGGCGCAGGTGGGGCCGTGCCACAGTTCCAGCACGTAAAGGTGTCCATCCAGTTTTTCCAGCGGGGCAACTTCCGGTACGTCAAATTTGGCCGCACCATAAGCACCCTCAACACAATCCCCGATCTCGCCGGGGGTAAAGTCCGTCAGGAACATCTGCAGAATCCGAACCGCCCGCTGCTGGTAAGACATGCCGGCCATCAGCGCCAGCTCACCGGGGTTTACAAAGACTTCCTCTGCGGGCACAAACAATCCCCCGTCGGGAGCGATGCCCAGCCTGATGGCTCCGGCGGCTGTAACCGGTTCACTATTCCCTCTGGTACTCCGGTATAGCATGATCGCAACTCCTCGGCTATAAATTAATACCCCTAATTATTAGCTATAACAGCTCCAAAATCCTGCCCCTTAACGGGAGCATAAAAGGATGATTACTTAAAATTTACCAGGGAAAAGGAAAATTTCTACCCGTGAGGAATACAATACCTGTATCTCAGCGGGCGAAACCGGCTGGGACCAAAATTTTCAGGAGGGTAAAAATATGTATTTTATCCGTACTGTTACGGTGGCCCCCAGGTTGCCGGAAAAAATCTCCCGCCTGGATGAGCTGGCCCGCAACCTCTGGTTCAGCTGGAATCCCCGGGCCCAGGAACTCTTCCGGCGCATCAACAGTTCCCTCTGGGAGGAAGTAAAACACAACCCCGTCTGCTTCCTGCTCAACGTCAGCCAGGAACAGCTGGAAAAAGTGGCCAAAAGCGAATCTTACCTCCTGCTCTACAGCCAGGTAATGGAAGAACTGGACCGGTATTTATCTGCTCCAACCTGGTTCAGCCACCATTACCCCGGGCATGACCATCACGTCATCGCTTACTTTTCCGCGGAGTTTGGTATTCACGAATCCCATCCCACCTATTCCGGGGGGCTGGGATTGCTGGCCGGTGACCACTGCAAGTCGGCCAGCGACCTGGGCCTGCCTTTCGTGGGGGTTGGCCTGCTCTATAAAAGCGGCTATTTCACCCAGCGCATCAACCGGGAAGGCTGGCAGGAAGCCCATTACCCCCGCTTGAATTTTTACCAGATGCCCATCACCCCCGTTACCAACCCCGACGGCAGCCCGCTTTATGTTCCCGTGGAACTACCCGGCCGGACCGTCTACCTGAAAATATGGCGGGTACGGGTGGGGCGGGTACAGGTTTACCTCCTGGATGCCGATGTGACCGCCAACAACATGGCCGACAGGGCCTTAACCGGCCAGCTCTATGGCGGCGACCGGGAAACGCGTATATGCCAGGAGATCCTGCTGGGCATCGGGGGTGTCCGGGTACTGCGGGCCCTGGGCATCCACCCTTTGGCCTGGCATATCAACGAAGGCCACGCTGCCTTCCTGCTCGTGGAAAGGATCCGGGAGCTGGTCCAGGCGGGAGTGCCGGTTAAGGCCGCCGTGGAAGCGGTCCGCGCGGGCACCCTGTTCACCACCCATACTCCCGTTCCGGCCGGACATGATGTGTTCAGCGCTGAAATGATCGATAAGTATTTCAGTCACCTGTATAATCAGCTGGGTATGACCCGGGAAGATTTCCTGGCCCTCGGATGGGATGAAGAGCAAAAGGTATTCAACATGACCCTCCTGGCCCTGCGCCTTTCCAGCTACTGCAACGGGGTCAGCCGGCTGCACGGCCAGGTGACCAGGCGCATGTTCCGCCGCTTTTACCCCGGCATACCCATGGAGGAGATACCCATTTCCTCCATCACAAACGGCGTGCACATCAACAGCTGGCTTGCCCCGGAGCTGCAGGAACTGTTTGACCGCTACCTGGAAGACGGCTGGCGGCAGAACTGCTGCCACCGGCAGACCTGGGAACGGGTTTCGGCTATCCCGTCCGAAGAACTGTGGGAGGTACACTGCCGGCTGAAAGCAAAAATGGTCCGCATCGCCCGGGATAATCTGCGCGGCCAGCGCCTGCGCAACCAGGAACCGGCCTTGAGGGTCCGGGAGGTAGAGCAATATCTGGACCCCGGAATATTGACCATCGGCTTTGCCCGCCGGTTTGCCACCTATAAAAGGGCCAATCTGCTCCTGCGTGATAAGGAGCGCCTGGCCCGGCTGGTAACCCACCCGCAGCATCCCGTGCAGTTTATCTTTGCGGGCAAGGCCCACCCGGCAGACCGACTGGGACAGGAACTGATCAAGCAAATTTACGAGCTGACCAACCAGGAACCCTTTAAAGGACGGGTAGTCCTCCTGGAAGACTACGATATAGCCCTGGCCCGGTCTTTACTGCAGGGCGTGGATGTGTGGCTGAACACCCCCCGCCGGCCCCTGGAAGCCAGCGGTACCAGCGGCCAGAAAGCAGCCTTAAACGGGGTGATCCACTGCAGTATTCTTGACGGCTGGTGGCCCGAGGCCTACGATGGGGAAAACGGCTTTGCCGTGGGAGAAGCAAGAGAATACCACGATGACGAAACCCAGGACCGGGACGATGCCCACTCCCTCTTTGCCCTCCTGGAAGAAACCATTATTCCCATGTATTACGACCGGGACCAGAAGGGAATTCCCCGGGCCTGGATCGAGCTGATGAAACGGTCCCTGCAAACCATCCCGCCCTTTTTTAACACCGAGCGGATGGTGAAAGAATACTGCCAGCAGTATTATGTGCCGGCCATGGAGCGGAACCTGCACCTCAGCCGCAACGGCTGCGAAAGAGCACGGCATTTAGCCTCTTTTAAAGAAAGGCTCAGGGAAAACTGGTCCCTGGTGCATATCGAATCCGTAAAGGCCGGGGAAACCCGGGCTCTGGGCGTGGGCGAACCGCTGCCCGTTGAGGCCGTGGTATGGCTGGGCCCCCTTACCCCGGAAGAAGTCATGGTGGAGATAGTATACGGCAGAGTGGATGATAAATGCCCCGAAAGCTTTGAACATATGCCCGGAGCCTTCTGCCTGATTGATTCCCATTCCAACGGGCAGTTGAGCAACATAAACAGGACACCCATGACCGTGGCGGAGCAAACATCCACAGGGGCATACCTTTACCGGGGCAACCTCATCCTGCCCCAGGGCACCATAGGTTTTACTGTCAGGGTCCGCCCGGCCAGCGACGGCTTTGCCCATATTTTCGAGCTACCCCTGGTTGCCTGGGCCCCGCAATTTTAACCCGCAATTTTAAAAAGCAGGAAAAAGAAAAAGAAAGGTGAATTAAACAATATGGTCTGATCACTTGAAGACAGGAGGTATTGCTGTTATGAACTGGAACGAACTGCGGGAAGCAGCCCGGGAAAAATTGAAGGGGTACTGCCGGGTATGCCCTAACTGCGACGGCCGGGCCTGTGCCGGGGAAGTTCCCGGGATGGGCGGAACCGGCACCGGGGCATCCTTTAAGGCAAACATAGAGGCCCTGGCCCGTTACCGCCTGAACCTGCGCACGCTCCACGGGGCCAAAAATCCCGATACCACCCTGACCCTGTTCGGCAAAGAACTTTCCACGCCCATTCTTGCCGCACCCATGACCGGCGTCAGCTATAACATGGGAGGCGCCCTCACCGAGCGACAGTTTATCGGTATGATCATGAGCGGTGCCCGCCAGGCCGGCACCCTGGGCATGTCGGGGGACGGCGGCGATCCGGAATATTATAACGCGGGCCTGGAAGCCATCGCTGCCGAAGGGGGACACGGTATCCCGGTAATTAAGCCCCGGGAGCAGCAGGCCATCATCGAGCGCATCCGCCGGGCGGAAGAAGCCGGTGCCCCGGCAGTGGGAGTGGACGTGGACGGCGCGGGTCTGGTAACCATGGCCCTGTTCGGACAACCGGTAGGACCCAAAACGGCCGATGAACTCAGGGAACTGGTCAGCGCCACCCGCCTTCCCTTCATCGTTAAGGGCATTATGACCGTGGACGAAGCCGAACTGGCGGCCGATGCAGGGGCGGCGGCCATCGTGGTCTCCAACCACGGCGGGCGCATTCTGGACCATACTCCCGGAGCGGCCGAGGTGCTGCCGGCCATCGCCCGGGCAGTAAAAGGCCGGGTGACCATTCTGGCCGACGGCGGCGTCCGTTCGGGAGCAGACGTTTTGAAGCTGCTGGCCCTGGGAGCCGATGCGGTGCTGGTGGGCCGGCCCCTGGTAATCGGAGCTTTCGGCGGCGGTACCGGGGGAGTTAAATTTGTCCTGGAAAAACTAACCGGGGAACTGAAACAGGCCATGATCCTCACCGGATGTGCCTCATTAAGCGATATCGATGAAAGGGTGCTCCGTCCCTACCCGGGAATGGAATATTAATATGCTCCGGAAAGCGTCGTACCCGAAGACGCGGATAAATTGAACATGGAAAAGAAAGTGCGCTGGTTCCCCCTGCTGCCGTACCGCACCAGGCCTTCCCCCGGAACCAGCGCACTGCCTTTTAAGTGCGGCTCTTACCTCAGATCTTTTTTCCCGGCCAGGGCTTCTTTAAGCTTGCGGTAGGTGGTGTCCAGGGCTTCGGAAATAACCCGCACGTCCCCCAGAACAGGCATGAAGTTGGTATCCCCGGCCCAGCGGGGCACCACGTGAATATGGAAATGGCCCGGCACACCGGCACCGGCAATACTGCCCAGGTTGACCCCGATGTTGAAACCGTCGGGGTTAAAGGCCGCCCTCAAGAGGGAAACCGCCCGCTGGGTCATCTGGCCCAGCTCCAGCAATTCCCCATCCGTAAGTTCTGTCAATTCACCCACATGCCTTTTAGGAGCAATCAACAGATGCCCGTTGGTATAAGGATACAGGTTAAGCAGCACAAAGGTCTCCCGCCCCCGCAGGAGCACGTAATTGGCCTCATCTTCCGTAGAATGCAACTTCTCACAAAAAATACAGCCATCTCCTTTTTGCTTGCCGACGTAGACCGTTCGCCACGGTGCCCAGATCCGTTCCAAGCCTTGATTCCTCCCCTTCTCCTCCGGAGTGAGATTTGTTTTCTTCTTCCGCATGCCCGGACTTAGTTTTTCGGTTTTTCGTTCCTCAATTCCTTCCCGGAAACAATCATGGCGGGGTAATTTCTTCAGAATTATTTGTTCCACGAAACCGGCGTATCAACCTTGTTTTTCTTCTCCTTTATCGAGTAAGATGAAATTAAAAATTTAAGTCAAGGTGTTGCTCATGCCTTTCCCCCTCCTGGCCAAAAAACGCGCGGGCATGGAAGTATATCAAACCCTCGCCGGCCACACGGAAGACGCCCTGATTGTTCTGTCCCGTTACCTGCGGGAGCACCGCCCGGCGGTGCAGAGGTTGGTGAACGAGCAGGAGCTACCATTTACCTATTTTTGCCAGATCCTTTTTTGCGCCCTGTTTCTGCATGATATCGGCAAGGCCACCCGGGAATTTCAAGAACGGCTGATGAAAGAAGAACTCAGCCGGGAGCTTTCCCATACCTTCTTCAGCCTGCCCCTGGTGGAAACGGATCTGCCGCCGGAATACAATCTCCTGGTCAGGATCCTGGTGCTTACCCACCACACCCAGCCTTTCAACCACCTTTATTCCAGCTTCGAACTGCTTCCCCGGGTAAACTACCTGACCGAACAGATAAAAGACTACCTGCAAAACTACCGGGACCTGTATAACCGTTACTTCAAGGACATCTTTCCCCTTTCCGCCCGGCCGGTTTTCCGCCCCCCCGCCTGGATTACCGGAGCCGGTTTAAGGGAAAAACTGCAGGAGGAAGTGGCCCGGCTGCAGCAGGGGGTTGAACTGTGGGGAAACGCCGCGCGAACCAAAGCCCTGTATTGCTTCGCCATTACCCTTTTAAAATACTGCGACAGCCAGTCCAGCCGGGCATTTCACCGGGCCCGCCTGGCCGGCGGCACGATTTGCGGATCAATATTAGGGAGCGAAGTTAATACACAGGACGGGAATTCACAACCCCGTCACCCCGGGCCGGCTGACAACCGCCCGGCCTTTAACCGGCCGCCTCTTGTAGCGGCGGTTAAAACAGCCGGTGCTGCATCAGGCGACGGGTTTTTGCTGCTCCTGGCACCCCCCGGCTCCGGGAGGGTGACGCTGGCCCTAACCCGGGCCGCGTCCCTGGGGCGGGAAAGATGCCGGGAAAAACTGGTCTGGGTCTGCCCGGGACAGATCGCCTCCGGCTTCACCCGCCGCCGGCTGGCCCGTTTCTTTGGCGCGGAACAGGTGGCCCTGGTTCACGCCGCGAGTTATTACGGGAACGACCCCCACTCCTGGGGGCTGCCCCCGGAAACCAGCCGTTTCAACGGTACGGCCAGCAATTCCAGGGAAAGCATTTTTGCCTGCCCGGTAACGGTGGCCACCCTGGATCACCTGGTTTTTTCCCTGGTCCATGGATTACGGCAGGCCGATTACATCCTGGGCAACCTGATGCAGGCGGTGGTAGTTATCGACGGGCTGCCCGAGCCGGCAAGCCCGGCCTTTCCTTACGCCCTGGACGCCCTGGCCCTGCTGCGGAAAATGAAGGTCCCCCATCTAATTCTTGATACGGTAATGGCCCCGGCATTAAAAAAATACCTGGAGGGTGCGGGTTATGTGGTGGATGATCACGTTTCCGGGCACAACGGGCCTCTCTTTGAGCTGATACGCTGCCGGGACAAACAGCCGGAGCTGATCCGGGAATACTACCGCCTGGGCTTCAGACAGGTGGTCCATGCCCCGTCTGCCCGAAAGGCAAGGCAAATCGCCCGCCAGCTCAAATCGGCCCTGCCCGGGTGCCCGGTTTTCCTTTATCATTCCCTGTTCACCCACGAAGACCGGGAAAGGCTGGAAAGAGAAATAATGTCCCTGGGGGAAAAACCCGGCCCCTGGTTGTTAATAACCGGTGGAGATATTGATCCCGCCGGGCCTCCTCCATGCGATGTCGTGCATACGGGGAGTACCGGCCCCACCATTCTGCTGCGGCACAGTTACCCCCTCTGGCGCACGGATACCGACCCGACACGTCTGGAGAGCAGGAACAGCGGCAGCCCTGGACCCGGGGTGCTGGTGCTTCACTCTCCCCCGGAACTCGCGCAACCTTTGCCCGTTACCCCGGGCTTCCTGGAAACCATCCTGGAAGAGGAATACGTGCAAAATAAACACCTGCCCACCAACCTGGAAGAAATATTCCGCGCCTGTACCCTGTTCGGCCATTCGCCCCGGGAGGTACGCTTCGACCCATCCCCCCTGGTAAGCCTGTGGCCGCCCCGGGAGCGGTTAATCGACGTCATCCCGGCTGTATTGTGGCGGGAGGAGCTTTTTGCCCAACCGGCTGCCGCGGGGGGACTAAAAGTTAAGGTGCCTGCCGAATGGTTCTTCCAATATCCCCGCTTATTTTCCACCCTGGACACATCCCGGGAAAAGATCATCCTCTGTCACCTCGCTTACAGCCGGGAATGCGGGCTGGAGGAGCCGGAAAATCGATAATGGAGGTGGAAACACATGATTCTGGTTACCGGAGCTACCGGTCTGGTGGGCCGGCACATTGTCCCGGCACTGGTGCAGGCGGGTTACCGGGTGCGCTGCCTGGTGCGGGACAGGGAAAAAGCCCGCTCCCTGCTGGGTAACGAGGTTGAGTTCTCTACCGGGGATGTTACCGACCCCTCTTCCCTGGATGAGGCCTGCCGCGGCGCCGGGGCAGTGGTCCATCTGGTGGCGGTAATCCGGGAAAAGGGGCCGGTTACCTTTGAAAGCATAAACGTCCAGGGCACGCGCAACATGGTTGCCGCCGCCGAAAAGGCCGGCTGCCGGCGTTTCGTCCACATGAGCGCCCTGGGTGTGGGCCCGGACCCGGCCTACCGCTACGCCTATTCCAAGTGGCTGGGTGAAGAAGCTGTGCGCCGGAGCAGCCTGGAATGGACCATCTTCCGTCCTTCCGTTCTCTACGGCCGGGGTTTCGGCTTTTTCGACCGCATGGACCAGTCCTTAAGGATGAGCCCTCCCCCCTTTGCCCCGGTTCCCGCCGCTTCCACCCGCTTTCAGCCCCTGGCCGCCGATGACCTGGCCCGCTGCGTCGTCCTCGCCCTGAACAACCCGGCTTCCACAGGACAAACTTACGAAATCGGGGGGCCGGAGCACCTGACCTACGGCCAGATGCTGGATATCTGGCTGGCCAGCCGGGGCCGGCGGCGGATCAAACTGCCCGTCCCTCTGGCCCTGATGCGCCTTGTGGTCCCGGTTATGGAACGCCTGCTGCCCGATCCGCCGGTAACTTCCGTGGAGTTAAAGCAAATGGAGCTGGACAATATTACCGACCCGGAGGCTGTAGAAAAATATTTCGGTTTTAAACCCAGGACCCTGGCGCAGGGTCTGGCGGAGCTGAAATCTTAAAGTGAAACAATTTGCAGGGAGAAGAGCTAAGACAGCAATTAAAAATTTTGATACCATTGCCAGACCAAAATCGGGGCGTTATTTACACTAATTTTTTCTCTTAAACGGTATTTTATATGATAACGCCATCTGGTCCCCGCCGGGGGATTATACCAGGGGCTTTTTTCTTTTGGGGAACTTATTGCAGGCTCAATCAGTCCAGATATACAGGGGATGACAAAACACCAAACATAAAGGGATGGTGACCATGCGCAAGAAAATTGTGCCCCTTTTTATTGCGGGATGTCTATTCCTCAGTGCCTGCACCCACTTCCCTACCCCCGCGGCATTGATCAAGCCCCCGGGAGCGGGCGCCGGCACTGCCGCTGAAAAGAAGGCGGAAAATCAAAATGACCTGCTTAAGATTGTGCAGACCTTTTTACCCACCGGCGCGCACCTTTTAGCCCCGGAACCGGCGGGAACCGTGGACCAGAGCACCCGGAAACTGGTGGAAACCGGAGACTTAAACCATGACGGTCGGCCGGAAATTATTGCCGGTTACCGTACGAGCCAGGGCAGTGCGGGGGTGCTGGTGCTGGAAGAAAAAAGTGGCGGGTGGGCAAAGTTATGGCAGGAAGAAGGCGGATATAGTTTGGAACGGCTGCAGCTGGCCGACATTACCGGTGACGGCCGGGATGAATTGCTCATCGGCTGGGCCATTGGCGCCTCGGCGGGCAACGGCCTGGACATTCTGGCCTGGCAGGATGGGAACCTGAAAAAAATTGCCGGCACGGGTTACCACCGCCTGGAAGTGAAGGATCTGGCCGGTGCAAAACGTAAGGACGGCCGGCAGGAACTGGCCGTCTGGGTCAAGGACACCGGTGATGCCATGGCCGTAGATGTGCTGCGCTGGGATGGGAAAAACTTAATCCCCGCTGAAGATGTATACCCCGCCTATTTCCCGGTGGTGGTTGATTACTACCGGGAGAAGGTGCGGGAACACCCGCAGGCCAGCTTTTACTGGTACTACCTGGCGGACGCCCTGGTCAAGGTGGGAGAATACCGGCAGGCCCTGGAAGCAGCCGAAAAGGGAATAGCAGCAAATAAGGAAAATCCCCCTTCCATGTACGGCTTCCAACTGGTTAAAGCACGGGCTTTAGCCGGCCTGGGAAGCTACAAGGAGGCTGCTTTCACCTACCGGGAAATCGTCACCGCGGGTGAAAAAAACCTCCCCCGCCCGCAAGCAAACACCGGAAAGGACTACGAAACGCCGGGTTTTATAGGCGCCCATCTCTCCCCCCGCATGGTGGCCGTGGCCTGTTATGAAGCGGGTGAGGTCTACGCCAGGCTGGGACAGAAACAAAGGGCTGCCGATTATTTCCAGAAGGCCCTGCTCTACCTGCCCGGCTGGGATAAGCCCCGGCAGGCCCTGAAAGACTTAAACAATTAAGAATTCAATAGCCTGATGCTTTCTTAATCCGGAACCATTAAATGAAAATGATATTTAATTAACCAAAAAATATCAAGATGGGAGATGACCGGAGTGGACGTTAAGAAAACCTGTAAATACATTGCCGCCTGCCTGCTCCTGGGAGCGGCGCTGGTAACCGGTGCGGCCGGCTGCGGGCAGGAAGCGGGAACCCGGAAAACCCCTTCGCAACAGGCGCAGGAAAAGGAACGGGATGCCGCCGCCCGTTCCCGGCAGCTTTTCAACCTGTATAAAATGGACGGGGAAAAGGCGCTGGCTGCCGTCGACGAAGTTTATCATAGCCTTGCCTCGGAAAAGGAAAAAGCAGGCTTTATACAGGAAGCCGGCAACGCCGCCCGCTGGTCGTTAAAAGGCACCGCCAGGGATGCAGTCGTTCAGTGGCTGTGGAAAACGGCCGCAACGGACTCCCTGCCCTCCATCCGCCAGCAGTGCCTTTACACCCTCTATCAACTGGGGGTAAAGGAGGCCCTGAATAAATTCGTGGAAGATACGGACAAAAACGGAATGGCTGCTTGGCCAGTTGGAAACGACGATGCGGGTTTTAGCCGGCTGGACTGGCAGTTCCTGAAAGAGGCAGTCGAAAAGTACCCGCAAAGCTACCTGGCGCGGGGTATTAAGGCCTACGAAGAAGTACGGGGCGAACCTTACTTTGAGCTGGCGCGCCGGGAAAAATATCAAAAGGACTGGGGAGTGTATTCTTACGGCGATGAACAATACGATCCAGAGCGGGAGATCCCCGGGTGGGAAAAATTTTTGCAGGAATTCTCCCGCCACCCGGCCGCTGACGACGCCGCCTACCGCCTGGCCCGCTGTTACGAAATAGAGGGGCGCTGGGCCGAGGCCCTGAACATGTTACAAAAAGCCCGCACCTTGCCCGACGGGGATATGCGTTACCACGCTTCCGGCCGTCTGGTCTATGTCCTGGATGTGCGAATGACTTATGAGCAGTTAAGGGAACTGCCTTTGCAGGACCTGGATCCGGCTTTACGCCTGATGACCTCCTATTCCCTGGGCGTCAAGCAAATCCGGCGGGACGACTACCGGCAGGCAGCCGGTGCACTGGAAGAAATGCTAAGAAAATATAAAGAGGAGGGGAAACCGGCCAGCCAGGAACTCTTACCATATACAACCGCCGCCTCCCCATACGATTTCTGGGGCGCCGTGGAGAAGCAACTGGCCAGGGTGAAAGAGCTGGCCGGTCGCAAAGAACAGTGGGAAAAAACCCGGGATCCCGCCCGCCTGTACGACCTGGCGGCGGCCATCTACCACGACCAGCTCCTCTACTACAACCACCTCTGGGCGGGGGAGCGACAGTGGTACAACTGGCTCGGTTATATCAACGCCACCGCCTCAGGCCGGGCGCCGGCGGAAATGGCGGCCTTTGCCCGGGAAATGATCAACTACAACCACAGCCTGCCGTTTTTCCGGCAGGTTTACAGCCACCCCGCCTCCGGGCCGGAACTGAAGGCAAAGGCGCTTTACTCCCTGGGTTTATGTTACATCGGCCTGGACCAGTGGGGCCAGGATGCCTGGTTTGCCTTTACCCCCTCGGAAGTGAGACAAAAAATAATCTCCATCTACCGGCAGTTCCTTAATGAATATCCGGATAACTCCATGGCCGACGAGGCCCTGCTGGTCCTGGGCGCCTACACCGGGGACGCCGCTTATCTGGAAAGGATCATTCGCGAGTATCCCCGGGGCGACGTGGCTGACAAGGCGCAAAAACTCCTGGAGAAAATGAAATCACCTTTTTACGTAAACACACGCCCTTACGGGTCGGCCATGCCCTATAAGGTACTGGTTGACGGAGATGCCGGGAATCCATGGGGCGCTCAGGATGCCATCACCATCCCCGGAGAAGTTAAAAAGTGGGCGATGGAGAACAGCCGGCGGCCTTTCACGGGCTCGCTGACTTCCGGGCAGTGGCGCTACATTTTCATTGCGGCCGGAGAAAAACCTACCGCCGGCTACAGGGTGGAGATTACCGGCATCCACGATGATGGCCGGGGTAAAATAACGGTGCATTACCGGGTTGCCGGCCCGCCACCCGGTAGCGTGGTAGCCCAGGTAATCACCCACCCCTGCGTGCTGGCCCGCATTCCGGCAGGCGACGCGGCGCTGGAGTTTCGGGAGGAGAGTTGATGAGCACGCAACGCCCGACCGGCACAATATAAGGCACCTTTGGACCCCGACGGAGAAAACCAGGACCCCCCCTGTGATATAGCAGGGGGTGCGTTTTTTTGTAACCTTTCCTGGTTGTCCACCGTCTTTATAGGCGAAAAAGAATTCTTTTTCACTAAAACCCCGTGCCGGATGCCATCGGGCCGGCCGGCAAAACAATTCCTGAAGGAGAGGGGCCCCTTGTGGCAGGAATTGTACCGCTTAATTTTCCGCTACTACAGCGGCCTGGGACTTTCCCGGGAAGATGTCGAGGATCTGACCCAGGAGACGCTGGTGGCGGCCTACCTCCACCTGGACGGGGTGCGGCCGGGAAAACTAAAAGCCTGGCTTTTAACCGTCGCCCGCCACAAGTACATTGACTGGCTGCGCCGCTCCCCCAAAGGGGTGGTGCTGGTCAATTTTCCTGCGGCAGAGCTTGCGGACGGAACACGGGGACCGGAGGAAGACGCGCTCGCCGGGGAGACCCGGGAGGCGGTGGCGGCTGCGCTGAACCGCTTGAGCCCCCCGGAACGTACCCTGCTGGCGCTGAAGTACAACCTGGGCCTGAGCACGCAGGAAATAGCCTCCGTCCTGAAAATAAAGCCCGGAACCGTCAAGGTAAGGCTTTTCCGGGCCAGGCAAAAGTTCAAAGAGGAATTCATCAAGCTCTGGGAGGGCTGATCATGACCGAAAAAAATTTTAACATGAGCGAAAAAGAAAGTGAAACTTCAGGAGCACCGGCCGGGAATACGGAAGAACAATCTTTATGGGATGAGCGGCGCTTTTTGCGCCGGGTGCGGTGGCACAGTGCCCTGCGCACGATACTGATTGCCCTGGGAGTGATGGGAGTAAGTTTCGCGCTCCTGTTCATATGGACCAGGCACCTCCTGAACGTACAGGGAAACCGCATCGACAGTTATTACCCCGACCTGGTCCGGTACAGCACACCCAATACCATCGCCATCCGCGGCTCCTGGCAGGATGTGGGCTGGCTGGGGCAGCAAAGGGAATACTACCTGGTCCGGATGGTGGGCAACCGCCCCGTTTACGTAGGCACCACCAGGGTGGAATACCAGGTTTGGGGCGGGGAAATGTTCTGGGAGCCCGACCACACCGTACTGCAGGTGGGCGGCCGGGAATACCTGCTGCCCGGCGCAGTCCCGCGGCTTAGGTTTTTCCATCCGGCGGTAACCCACGACCAGCTTCCCCGCCAGTTTGACCGCCTGAAAGACATACCCGCCGGTAAAACGGTAGAAATGGCCCTGTCCTTTAACCGCCTGCTGACCAGGAAGGAGATGTTCGCCCTGCTTCCCAGGGGGGTGGAGCCGCTCTGGGGCGCCATTTCCGCCTACAGCAGTGAGGAAATTGAGAAGGCGGGCAGGAAAAACCCCTCTGCGGCATACAGCCTGGCCCACCGGCTGGTGGGCCTGCCCCTGGGTGGGTTCCCGGACGGGGAAGGCGCGGAGTTCAGGTTTACTGAAGAAAAATTTCCGGCCGAATTGCAGCGTCTAAGCAAGATTCCCAGCTATTCTTCCCAGCTGCTCGGGCGTACGGCCGATTATCTGCAGAAAAATGGTATCCGCTACTACGGCCTGGTGGTTTGCGGCAAACCGGCCGATCTTTTAAAATTACAAAATAACCCCATGGTTTCTGCAGCCGTTCTGGGAGCGGTCGCAGACATGGAGTAACCCGAAAACACCGGGGGTAAGCCGGCTTCATTCCAAGGCTTACCCCTCAAAACTTTGTAACTTTATGTCGAAGTAATAATGAGGAATATTTTGTTTCTTTATGCATCAGGAGGAAGGATTTTCTTCTTTTATGGAGAAGAAAGTACGAAACTGGCTAATCCTACCCGGAGAATACAATTATGTTTGGTGAAACATTAACCGAAGCCCTGCTGGCCCTGCCCGTTCAGGACCTGCCGGAAAGCATTGTCATGACCATGGCCGTTTTCGCCCTCCTGGGCCTGCCGCTGGAGTGGAGAAAAATTGCGGCGGTGGCCCTTCTGCAAACGGTCACCAACCTGGTGCGCCTGCTGCCCATCGCCTTTGGCATGCACACGGTCATTCTGGCCATTTCCCTGGCCATATACACCAGGTTGTTTACGGGTAAAAATTTTAGCAAGATTATTTTTGCCGTTATAGTTTGTTTTATTGTTATAACTATAGTTGAATTAATTAGCGTTCGACCCTTAATGAATTTTACCAATTTTTCCTATGAACAAGTAATTAAAAATCCTCTCTTAAGAGGGCTGTTCAGCCTGCCCTATGAGCTGGCCCTCTTAACGCTGGCCCTGGTGAAAAATTACTTCAACCGGCGGAAATATGAACAAGTGTCCAGGTGATGACCTATATGGTTCGTTACAGCCTTTCCCGGGAACTGGCCGGTTACCTGCGCAAAACCCTGGAGCTTACGGAAGAGCAGGAAGAAATCGCGGCCTACAGCCTCCTGCTTATCTTTCAGACCCTTATCTCCCTGCTGGGCATATCAGTGGTGGCCTGGCTGGCGGGGTGTCTGCCGGCAGCCCTGACTGCTCTTTTCACCAGCGCATTCCTGCGCTCTTTTTCCGGCGGTGCCCACTGCTCCTCGCCCGCCCGGTGCACCGTGTTAAGTATGGTGACCGTCCCCTTGATTGGAGCGCTGGCAACCAATCTGGCCGAGGTCTTTCCACGTCCTCTGCTGGCCCCGGTAATCCTGGCCGGCGGGGTTGTGGCTCTTGCCAATGTCCTGCGGCTGGCCCCCGTGGACTCCCCGGCCAAGCCCATCACCTCGCCGCAGGAGCGCCGTCGTTTCCGCCGGCTCTCCCTGGCAGCAGTGGTGGTTGTTGTTATAATTCAGCTCCTTCTTTTGCCATTTCTCAACCCGGAAGCAATAGCTCCCATCCTGGCCGCTGAAGCGGGCATGCTGTGGCAGGTCTTTTCCTTAACCCGTACCGGCCACAGCTTTATAGCCGGAATAGACAGGTTGTTGAAGTTCATCTGAACGGGGAGGTGATCCAGCAAAATGAAGAGGTTATATTTTGGTGTTTTATCCACCCTTTTTAGTATGTTACTTTTTGTGGCTACCATAAGTATCAAACCTGCATGTTTTTCTTTATTTTACCAGCCCAGTATACCTCGGGGTTTAAAAAGGTAATAATTTAGAAAATTTTAGGAGAGGTAACCACCTCTCCTAAATGCCTTATTTTCATTTTTGGTGAAACCTATGAATATACGAAAAGAAAAAAGGGAAAGGGATATCGCCGAACATATCCTATCCACACATATTATATGTATCCTTTTATGTCTTCTGGTTTTACTGGCTCTATACGACTTAAAACCTTGGCAGGCTTACCAGAGCACTATTTATTTCTGGCTGTTCCCATCCATAGTCATATCCCTTTCATTGGTATCCTATCTGTTAGAAAAATTTTATTCAAAAAAAATAGGCAATACTAGCGAATTAATTTTAATTTCTATCCTGCTCCCCCTTACCCTCTCCCTGGCCGCAGCCTTTCCGAAAACCAAATTTCTGCTCCTTATCCCGGTAATCATCGCCGCCTCTACCTGGGGCAAGAGGGTTGGGATGGCCGTGGCAGCATTTTCCGGCTGCGTGGTGCTGATCAGCGACCTGCTCCCCTTCCTGAGTCATTTTTCACCCCGGGACTTCCGGATGGATCTGGTCTTTACCGGTGTAATCGTCCTGGCAGGCTGGTTTATCGGCGGGCTGACAGATATAGAAACCGAGACCAGAAACCACCTGCTCCACCTGGCCAACACCGACGGCCTGACCGGGCTTTACAACCACCGGTACTTCCAGGAAGAACTGCGCCGTCACCTGGCAGAAGCAGCAGAAAAGAACAGGCCTTTAAGCCTGATCATGATGGACATAGACTACTTTAAATTTTATAATGATGTCTTCGGCCATCAGAAAGGTGACCGGGTACTGGCCACCATCGGCAACATACTGGCCCGCCTGGTGAAGGAACCTTCTTTTGCAGCCCGTTACGGTGGCGAAGAATTCGTGGTGGTCATGCCCGGGGCGGACCGGGAGGCAGCCCGGGAACTGGACGAGCAGATCAAGCGGGAGGTGGCCGGCTTTCCCTTTGAAGGCGCCGAAAACCTGCCGGCAGGCAGGATGACCATCTCCTCGGGCATAGCCTGCTATCCCGGGGACGGTACCACCGCGCGGGAACTGGTCCGGGTGGCGGATGACGCCCTTTACCGGGCCAAATACGGCCGGAAAACCCACCTGTACTTCTCCGTGGTGGACGAACTGCGCGCCTTTAGCCACTCGGAAAAAGAGCTCTTTAATTCATTAAAAACCCTTCTTACCATTATCAACGCCAGGGACCGTTATACCTTTGGGCATTCCGAGCGGGTGGCCGGTTACGCCGTTGCCCTGGCGGAGAGGATGGGGCTCCCCCCGGAACAGTCAGCCTGCTCCAGTGCGGCGCGTACCTGCACGATATAGGCAAGGTTGAGATACCGCCGGAAATACTGAACAAGCCCGGCAAACTGGATCAAAATGAATGGGAGATGATTAAAAACCATCCTGAATGGGGTGGCAACATTGTGCAGCCCCTTACCCTGCTCTCGGCCATTGTCCCGCTGATCCGCCACCATCACGAAAATTACGACGGTACCGGCTACCCCGACGGCCTGGCCGGGGAAGAGATACCTCTCCTGGCACGGATCCTGCGCATTGCCGACAGCTTTGATGCCATGACCACGGACCGCCCCTACAAACCGGCCAGAACTCCCCGGGAGGCATGCCTGGTTTTAAAACAGGAGGCCGGGAAAATGTTCGACCCTCATCTGGTTGATATTTTTATAAGCTTAATCTCTGAGCAGGAAGAAATTAAGAAAGAGCCTTCCCGGCCTCGCACCGCCGGCAGAAGTGCCGGCTAGGCACAGGTACACTCCACCCTGGCCATGGCTTCAGGCAGCAGTTCCAGAATATCACCTGCCAGGAAGCCACGCATGCCCTTTTCCCGGGCAGCCATGTCGCCGGCCAGGCCGTGCAGGTATGCCCCTGCAGCCGCGGCCCGCGGCGCATCCATCCCCTGCGCCAGGAGCCCGGCAATCACACCTGTGAGTACATCACCGCTGCCTCCAGTGGCCAGGCCCGGATTACCGGTGGGATTGATATAGGTTGTGCCGCCGGGGCAGGCAATCAGCGTGGCAGCTCCCTTCAGCAGGGTTACCACTCCCCAATTCCCCGCTGCTTCTTCCGCCACTTTCAGGCGCCGCGAACTGATCTCACCGGGAGGACATCCCAACAGGCGGGCCATTTCTCCCTCGTGAGGTGTAATTATTGCAGGCGCAGAAATACGGCTCAAGATCTGAACATCACCGGCCAGAGCGTTCAAGCCGTCGGCGTCAATAACGCAGGGCACCCTTACCGCCGGTAACAGCTCCCGGATCAGGGCCACTGTTTCCAGGTGCCGGGAGAGACCGGGTCCAATGGCCAGCACGTCGGCTTTTTCCACCAGATCCAGGATTTCGTTCCGGGCGCTGCGGGCCAGCGTCCCTTCCCCGGTACCCGGCAGCCCGACGGTCATTATTTCCGTTAGCTTTACCGCCACCACATCCTGCAGTTCCGCAGGTACGGCCAGGGTCACCAGCCCCGCCCCGGCCCGGGCGGCACCCAGGGCTGCCAGGCAGGCAGCGCCGGTCATGCCCCGGGAACCGGCCACCACCAGCACCCGGCCGCAGGACCCTTTATGGGCCCACGCAGGTCGTGGAGGTAACCAGTCCCGCACCATTTTTTCGGTAACCAGGTAGCGGCCGGGAGCACCGTTTTCCAGCAAAAATGAGGGTATGGAAATATCGGCCACATGCAGTTCCCCAACGTGACTGCGCCCGGGTTCCTGCACCAGCCCCAGCTTGGGCAGGGCAAAGGTCACGGTATGGGTGGCCCGCACACAGGGACCGTGAACCTGCCCGGTATCGGCTTCTACGCCTGAAGGTATGTCCACGGCCACTACCGGCTTACCGCTGGCATTGATGGCATCGATCACCCCCGCGGCCGGTTCCCGGGCCGCCCCCTTAAACCCGGTACCAAAGATGGCATCCACCACCGCGTGGGCACCTACCAGAAACAGGCGCACCGCACTTAAATCTTCTCCCCTAACCACGGGATACACCGGCTGACCCATCTTCTGCCAGATAGCTAAATTTACTGCTGCATCACCGGTGATTTCCTCCGGCCGGGCCAGGAGCAAAACCTTTACCTCCGCCCCGGCATTAAACAGGTGACGGGCCACCACCAGCCCGTCCCCGCCGTTATTACCCTTGCCGGCAAAAACGGCCACCCTCTTGCCCGCCACATCCCCCAGCAACTGCCGGACGACCTGTACTACCGCCAGCCCGGCATTTTCCATCAGCACCAGTCCGGGTATGCCGTATTCTTCCATCGCCGCGCGGTCCAGATCGCGCATCTGCCCCCCGGTAACCACCCGCATGGGAAACACCCCTTTCCAGTCAGTTAATCACCAAGGGCCACGACCAGAGCAATTGCATACGCATCATCGTGGGAAAGGGTGAGCAGGAACGTTTTAATCCCCTGCTCCCGGGCCAGCAGGGCGGCCCGGCCGTGAAGCTTTACGCCGGGAACACCCTGCTTACTGCTTACTACTTCCACATTCCGCCAGCTGCAGCCCCCGGTTAAACCCGTACCCAGGGCCTTTAATACCGCTTCCTTGGCGGCAAACCGCGCCGCATAACAGGGGTAGGGATCCCGGCGGGCCATGCAATACTGGCGCTCCCCGCCGGTATAGACCCTGGATAAAAAACGTTCTCCGAATTTCCCTACTGCCTGCCTGATCCTCTCCACGGAAACCATGTCCGAACCAATGCTGCAGATGTTGTGCCGCGTGTTAATTTCCATTTTCCCTTCCGCCTTTAAAAATATGGTCCGGATATATCCGGATCTTTGAAGATTCTAGTTCTCCTTCCAGGGGCAAAAACCCTGCTTTTATAGCCCTTCACTGCTGTTACTGTTATCGCTGAATGTTCCCCGGAGTTTAAAGTTAACCCACTCGGGAAAGGGAATCCCCGACCGGGCGAAAAACTCACTCTCCCTGGCCCGCTCATCGTCTTTTTCTTTAAGGAATTCTCTAACCGCCCGGCGGGTAATGGCGTAAAGCTCCTCGTCCACCAGACCCTGCTCCATCAGCAGTACGCGCAGGGCCAGATTTTCCTCTTCCAGAACCTTAACCCGGCTGAAAATTTCTATAAACATAAGCCGGATTATATCTTCATCCAGGGGACGCTGCACATCACCCAGCAGGTTCCAGATCTTTTGATCGCTTAACATATCCCATACTGCCTGCACACGCATCACCATCCATACCAGGTTTCACCAGCAGTCTTCAGCATAGTTTTTACAAAAGAGCCCTCCTTTATACACCCGCCGGTTTATACGCCCAAAAAAAAGCATGGCCCGTGCAAAGGCCATGCAGTTATTCAGCAACCTTTTTTTAGCACATCTAAAAGCCCAGAATCTTGCGCAACTTTTTGGCCTGGGCCCGGCTTACCGGAACCTCGCTATTTTCCTTGTCATCCACCACCAGGTTATAGGTGCCGTTAAAGAAAGGCACTATTTCCTTGACCTTATGGAGGTTAACAATATAGCAGCGATGGGTGCGGAAAAAGATGTTGGGGTTCAGGCGGGCTTCCAGCTCTTTCAAAGTATAACGGGTGAAAAATTTATCGGCATAGGTTTTAATGTAGATGTAATCCTGCTCCGTAAAGGCATAGACAATATCCGATTCCGCAACCAGCACCGTCTTGCCCTGTTTTTCCGCCGGGATCCGGTCAATTTTAAACTGACCGGCCCCGTTACCACCCCGGGCTGCCGGGGCGGTAAAGCCATTCTCCACAGCTCCAGCATCCATCTGGTTGATTTCCTGATATTTTTTCCATACTTTATCCACGGCCTTTTTCAGCCGGGCCTGGTCTACAGGCTTCAAAAGGTAATCCACGGCATTAACTTCAAAAGCCTTGACGGCATATTCATCATAAGCGGTAACGAAAATTACCTGGGGCTGCCTGGGCAACTCCTGAATAGCCGCCCCCAGTTCCAGGCCGTTCATGCCGGGCATGGATATGTCCAGGAAAAGAACCTGAT
>Ga0224486_100160_pt1 | contig 30108 bp, 32 predicted proteins | sample TexhydDE_CT_test_FD_172013 | JGI IMG/M metagenome (GOLD analysis project Ga0224486, IMG submission 172013) | Fracking water microbial communities from deep shales in Oklahoma, United States - hydraulically fractured wells DE_CT_test ... | reverse complement strand
GACTGACCTGAAATACCAGAACAATTTGCGAAGCAGTTGCAGATTATTCTGGTATCGGAAATAGTTGCAGATTGTTCAATCTGCGAAAATGGGCAGGGGTTGGGCTAAATCAAAGTGAGAATTGACAGCAGGAAAGCTGGCGGCGAACGAACGGCTGCGGGAGATTGTCAAGCTGGCCGGGCGGTTTACCCGGATCGCCCTGCAGAAGCGCCGGAGCCGGGTGAAAAGAGAACCGACAGAAATTACCAGTATAGAGACCGGCGGCGACATCTCCCGCGTGCTGCCGGGTGAGCTTTCGGCCCTGGCGGATCCGGTGCGAAAGCTGGACTTCTACCGCCGTTTTGGTGAGAAAAAGCTCCTCCAGTACAGGCTGGACGCCCGCGCGCCCCAGGGGAAAGGCCCCCTGGTGGTCTGCGTGGACGAGAGCGGGAGCATGGCCGGGGACCGGGAGGTTTGGGCCAAGGCGGTGGCGCTGGCGTGCTTCAACCTGGCGGCGAAAGAGAACAGGGCTTATGCCCTGGTCCATTTTGGCGCACCGCACGAAATCCGCGTAGACCGCTTCCCGCAGCCCCGGAAGGCCAGCCCTGCCGGGGTTCTGGACGCAGTAGAACACTTCTTCGGTGAGGGTACGGACTTCGAGACCCCGCTGACGCGAGCGCTGGAAATGATGGAGGAGAGTCCCTTCCGGCAGGGGGATATAATCTTCATCACCGACGCTGAGTGTCAGGTGCACGAAGCTTTTGCTAAAAAGTTTGACACCATTAAGAAAGAGAAGGGTTTTTCCGTATTCGCCGTCCTCGTCGAGAAGGGCACCGAGGAAGGCGTGCGGAATTTCGCCGATCGGATCATCCGTGCCCTTCCTGGTAAAAATGACATAGAGGTTCTTGAAAAGATCGCGGCCCCGGCCTGAACGTGCCGGGGCTTTTTAATTTTTTGAGCGCAGTTTTTTTAAAAGGGGGGAGAAATATGGTCGAGTACGTCCTGAAAGGTACCCGCCTCCGGGGAGAAGAGTACCACAAATGGTGGTGGGAACTCGACACTAAGTACCTTGCCGGGGGTGAAGTACTGGTGGCGCGCGGGGACCAGGAGAAAGTGCTGGAGTTCGCCCGCAGCTACCCCGGAGGCCGCTTCCGCCTGGCTGTATGGGAAGAAGGTGGGAGTATGACCATGACCGGTCAGGCGCAGGTGGTAGCTGGTCTGGACGGCAAACCCCTGAGACCCGCCTTTGTCATCCGGAAGGGGGAGCGGGCATGTAGCAGGCACGCACTCTTCACCGGGCGGAGGCTGGCGACAGTATGGGCCTCCCGGAGCAGGGACAGCAAGGACTTCAGCATTAAAAAACTAGAGTGCGACCCTGTGACCGGGAATGTGGAGGTCGCTGTCCTCCACTCTGCCAGTTACCCTGTCGCTGTCAGCTGCCGGAGCGGAGGGCGGCTGGAGTTTGACCTCCCACCTGAAGCAGCGTGCTTTTTACCCGCGGTCCAGGCCGCGCTGCAAAAAGCGGCCTGTTATCACTGCCGGCGGCCACATTATATTTGTTCTTAATGCTTTTTCTTAAACACCCTACAACATCACACCCCGGCCTGAACGCCGGGGTTTTTAACTTTTGAGCGCAGATTCTCCATAGAAAGGGGGGAGAGAGGATGCTTCCTGTAGAAAAGGCAGTGTCTGAGACTGAAGCAAAAGTTTCTGATCTCCTGTCTCACAGGCAACTGACCCCGGTACAGAGGGCAGCACTTGAACTAGCACCCGTCATCGGTTGCCCTGCACCCGATGAAATCGAAAAAGAACTCTCGGACACGGAGCATGTTGAAAAACTTGCCAGCCGTATGGTCAAAATACTGAAAGCACTGAAGGGGCTTGACGCCCCAGAAGCCAGGGAACTGAAGGAGCAAGCCCAAAAGATTGCGACGCCGCTCCTCTTCTTGAAACTGGAGCTCTATTAAAGAAAGGCCCCGGTCCAGTCGGGGCCTTCAACTTTTAGAGCGCAGCGAAAGAGAAAGGAGGGAGAGGCTTTGAACCTGGCCGAAGTCATTGCCTCCCTGCCGGGACTGCCCGGCCCGGACCTGGAGAAACTAGAAACCGCCCTGCTGGAAGAGAAAGCACGCCGGGCTGCGGCGGGCGGGGAGAAAAGCCTGACGGAAGAACTTGACGCCCTGTCCGTACTGCTGGCGCGGCAGATGGACAGGGTGCTGGGCTGCGACCTGGCAGGGTTTGACAGCGCTTTGTGCCGGGAACTGGTGGTCGTGCTCCCCGGCGGCAGGTACCCCCTGCTGGCAGTGGTGGGGTACCGCAAGCACTGGCCCTGCGAGTACAGCCGCTACTGCCGCGAAAAGGACGCTGCTTCCTGCTGGCCGGAAGTCCTGGGCGTTAAACCCTGGGACTGGCCCTGGCAGCCGGTGGAAGCGGTCACTCACGGGAACAGGGACATTTACCTGCGCGGGTTCGTGCTGTCCTTTGCTCCTATGGAAAAAGCGGGGGTTGCGTTGGTCGTACACGTAAACCCGCGCTATACACCGCACCAGTGCAGCGCTAAAAAAGGAGACTATCCAAACTCCCGGTCAACATACTTTATCGTAGGCCGCAGCCCGGACGGTGTACTGCGGCTGGAAGGGACCACCTGGGCCAATTACCGCCGGGCGTGTATCCTGGCCGCCAGCCTGGTCCCGGAGCTGGCAGCGGCCCAGGAAAGGAGCGTTCAGAAAACAGCTAAGTAATTGCCCGGTCACAAAGACCGGGTTATTTTATTTTTTGAGGGGTGCTTTCCCTCCGGCACCCCTCCTGCGCTTCGCCCCCGGTCCTCTTCCCCGGATCGGGGGACTTGACTTACATGGGGAGAACGGGTTTGACCCCGTTTCCCCCATGCTGCTACCTCCTTTCTCCGGTCTCCCCCGGCCTGTAGTCCTTTTCCGGCCGGGGGCTTCTTTTTTTGAAGCGCAGAGAAGCAGGAAAGGGGGGAAAGAATGATAAGGGAAGCACACATCTCCAGGCTGGAGGCGCACTACGCCGTCCCGACGGAGAAAGCCCGCGAGCTGGCGGAACAGGGCTTCCTGGCCTCCGTAGACCGGGACGAGGCCGCCGCCCTGTTGGGGAAGAAAGAACTGGATTCCGGCGGGATTTTGGTGCGTTACCCCGGCGCGGACGCCTTTACCATACGCCTAGATACACCCTGTCGGGGACCGGACGGCAAAGAGCGCAAGTACCTGCGGCCCGCAGGCCAAAGCAACCGGCTGTACGTACCGCCGGGGGTGGACCTGGCGAAAGTACAAGAGATATGGCTGACCGAGGGCGAGCTGAAGGCCCTGGCGGTGTCCCTGCACGGCCAGCCCTGCGCGGCGGTGGCAGGTGTCTGGAACTGGCGGACGGACGTCACGGAGGCGGACCCCCTGGCCGCCGCTCTGGAACTGGAAGGCGAAAAAGCCCCCGACCGGCTGGCGCTCATACCGGACTTCCAGGGGGAGTGGGTGGCCGGGAAGGAAATCGTGCTCTGGTACGATTCCGACATCCGGCCGGGGCACGACGCCTACCCCGCCTTCCAGCGCCTGGCCGAACAGCTGTACCGCCTGGGCGCCGTCAGCGTGAAAATTCTTTCCGTCCCCCGGGTGAAGGCGGACGGAAAGACCGGCCTGGACGACTATATACTGGTCAGGGGAGAAAGTGCCCTGGCCGAGCTGCGCGTCCTGGCTGCCGACGCAGGGGAGTACCTCCCAACGGGGGACGGCGCCAGGGCCTACGCCGGGACTGTGGCCGCCGACCGCAGCGCGCCGCTGACCAGGTGCGTGCGCGCCGTGGCCGCGGTGCTGATGGCCGAGGGCGAGGCGGCGGCCGAAGAAGTGGCCGAAGAGCTGGACCGCCGCCGGGCGAGGGCGCTGCTCAAGGACGCCAAACGCCTGGTCAAAGCCAGGCGCGAAGAAGAGAAGCGGGCCGCAGACATGCGAGCAAAAGAACGGGCGAAAAAAGAGCTTGACCGGGTACTTGCCGAAGCGAAGCAGGCCGCGGAGTTAGAAAACCTCCGGGAAGCGGTGCAGGCGATTAGGACCCAGGAAAAGAAAAAGGCCGCCGAAGTCCAGGAAGAGATTTTTGACCTGGTAGCGGCGGTCCTGTCGTCGTTGGGGAAATTCTATGTAGACGACCAGGACCACACCTACTGGTTTTCCACCAAAGAAAAAGTCCTGTACCGCCTGGACTCCAGGGAATGGAACCGCCTGCTCACTACCGCCACCGGCCTCACGGACGCGGAAGTGCTGGGGAGCGCCGTCCGCAAGCTCCTGGACGCACACGCGGCCCAGGCGGGGGAGAGGGTGGTGATCCGCCAGATCAGTTACTTTGACCGGGAAAGCTTAGTGCTCTATGTTCACTTGTATGATGGCCGAGCACTGAGGCTGGACGGCCATCAAATAGAAGAAGTGGACAACGGCACGGGCGGGGTGCTGTTCGCGGCCCGGCGGGAATGGGTACCCTGGAATTTCGTACAGGGGGTAGTCACTGACCCGATAAAGCGTGCCGAGGCAGCCCAGTGCTTCAACCGGTTTGTTTTGAACGCAAACTTCGACCCTGCTTCACCCCTGAGTCCACCGGAGGCCAGGACTGTACTCCTTGTCTGGCGGCTGGCGGGTTTTTTCAGGAGCGTCATGCCCACGCGCCCGATAGCCCTCTTCCAGGGGGAGACGGAATCGGGTAAGAGTATGCTGGCCCGGCTGTGGCTGCGGCTGGTGTACGGGGGCCTGGTGGACGTGGGCAAGCAGCACCAGGACGAAGAGAACGCCATGACGTACCTGACCAGCTACCCGTGGACGGTCCTGGACAACGTGGACGAGTTCACGGAGTGGCTGCCTGACCTGCTGGCCGTGGTGGGCACAGGGGGCGAGCTGCCCAAGCGCCGCCTTTACACAACCAACGAACTGGACCGCTTCAGGTTCGACACCTGGCTCACCCTCACTGCCCGGACGCCCCGGTTCAGGCGGGACGACGTGGCGACCCGGCTATTGCCCCTCCGGTTGGTCCCCCCTGAAAAGAAGGAACCGGAGAGCCGGTTGCTGGGGGAAGTGGGTGACCCGGAAAACCGGGACCTGGCCCTGAGCTACCTGGTCCTGCTCCTTAACCAGGTGGTGGCGGTGTTCCGCCGGGACGGGGTCCCGGACACCGACGAGGACATCCGTCTGGCAGACTTCGCCGCCTTCCTGCGTGCTTTCCTGCGCGGGACCGCGCCGGACCGCAGCACGGCGGACGCCGCCACCGACCGGATCGTAGCGGCCATCCGCCAGCTCCAGGCGGAGTTCTTAGCCGAGGGCGACCCGCTGCTGGACGTACTGGTGGAGGCCCTGGACGCCGGGGCGTTACCGGAGGGGAAGAGTGTAAAAGCCGCCGAACTCTTTACGTCCCTGGCGGGTTTTTGTAAGGCTAAGGGGTACGAACTGCCCGTGCGACACCCTGTCTGGCTGGCGCGAAAACTGGTAGAAATAGCGGGCGCGGCGGCCAGGGTGAGGGGGGTGCAAATCCTGGCGAGCATGGACTCCCGCACCAAGACCAATAAGTTCACCTTTACGCGAAAGGCTTTTTCCTGACAGCTTTCCCCCCATACGGGGGTACCCAAAAAATACTCCCCACATAGGCGGAAGCCCCGAAAATTCGGGCTTCCGGGTCTCGAAATAACCTTCTTACAGGAGGTCTGTGGGGGGTATAGGGGGTACCTCTATATTGTTTTTCTTTAAGAAATCCAAAAAAAAAAAATTCCAGTATTTAGGTAAAAAAACTTTTGAAAAATACTCCCGTATACCCCCGCTCTGATAGATTTCTTAAAGATGGAATTTATATTGAACCCCTACCCATCGCGTGGCGCGCGCGCGCGCGGGGGTTTTTTTTCTTTTTGATCTCTAAGAAAATAGGATATAGCTTACCCCCGTATACCCCCTCACACCCCAGCGTGAGAGGGGAGGGTCGGGGCGTCAGTCCCCGGATTTTCCGGGCTTTCAGGGCTGCGGGGGTAAAAATTATCTTGCGGGGGGTATTTCGGGGGTAACCAAAAAGGTGTCGGGTAAAAGTAGAAAGGGGGTCAGTCGTCGGTTGTTTCCTGACATAGAAAACGAAGTGCGGCTGGAGTGGCATGATGACCCGTATAAGTACCTGTACCTCCGCGAGACCTGGGTGATGAAGCCTTCCCGCACCCGCCCCGTAGCACCGGACGCATTTGGGGCAGATAAACGTGTCGTCGGCTACGCCGTCTTGCTAAAAGACGCCCCGCCCTCTTCGACATCCCCCTGGGGCCGCACCTATTGGCACCGCCGGGTGTGGTGGCTTTACCTGGACGACGCGGGTATGCCAAAAGATAAAGGCGTCTACGGCCCAGCGACCGGACGGTACCCGGTGGAGGCGGTCTCCCCGCACGTCATCAGGACGGCCCGCCCGTCTATAATGTTGTATGAGAGGCCCACGGTAGCCGACCTGGAACGGTCAGACCCCCACTTATACCGCCTGATGGTGTGGTTAGTTCGGTGCGGCGGTAAGGCCACCCTGCGGGAAGTCCAGCGGGCGGGGTTACCCGGCCTGGAGACCGCCCGCAGTGTCCTGGAGGCGGTGGGTAAACTGGCCGGGCTGAGCTGGTGCTGGTTGCGGGAGGAGAGGCGGGGCCGTACGGGACAGCGTGTGTTAACGGTTCAGTTAATTTTCCTTGCAGGGGAGGGAATTTAAGATGAACACGGCAACAACTTTAACTCTACGCGGCCTGCTGGAACCACTGGGGATTCTAGAAATTTTTGAAGAACGCGGGGTTACAGTTTCGGAGCAAAAAACTCAACAAGAAGAAGCCGAAGAAACCCAGGAAGCCCAAACTAACTGGCAGGAATGGCTTGATTCCGTGGAAATCGTGCGCGTGCCCGGCCTTGCTGCCTGGCAGGAAGCGTTGCAGGAGGCCCATACAGTGGGAGTATGCGGGCTGGACACCGAGACTACCGGGCTTGACCCCCTCCAGGCACAAGTCAGGCTGGTGCAGCTGGCAGTCCCTGTATTCCCGGAAGGTACCAGACATTTAGTGGCCCCGGAGGGCAGGGGGCCGGTGCCCGGTAGCGGGGCAAAGGTGTACTTGCTGGACCTCTTCTCCCTCTCCCAAAGTGAGCGCCGGGAAGCCCTGGAGGCCCTGGCCGGGCTGGTGGGGGACCCGGGCGTTTTAAAAATAGGGCATAACCTTAAATTTGACCTGGCATTCCTGCGTACAGCCCTGGACGGGCGGCGGCGTCCTGCAGAGCGGCTGTTCGACACCATGCTCGCCAGTCAGTTGGTTACGGCAGGGGACTTCGTGCCGGGCGGCCAGTGGGACAGGTACTGTGCTGAACACAGCCTGCGCCCGGCGCAGAACGACCGGGGGCAGGAGCTGAAGGCGAAGCGGCTGGACGAGCACGGTCACCTGGTGGTCTTTGAACACGACAACGCAAAGAACATAAAACCTTTCTACCCCACCCACTCACTGGCACAGGTGGCCCACCGGCACCTGGAAGTCTGGCTGGAGAAGGAGTACCAGGCTTCTGACTGGACCGGGGAGCTGTCGGAGGAACAGGTGCGGTACGCGGCCCTGGACGCGGCGGTGCTCCTGCCGCTCCAGGAGATACTGACCCGGCTTTTAAAACTCAACCGCCTGGTAGACGTGGCCCGTATCGAGTTCGCCTGCCTGCCCGCTGTGGTGGAAGTCGAGCTGTCCGGGATGCCCTTTGACGCTTCCCGTGCGCGAGAACTCCTGGCCGCCGCCAGGGAGGAGCAGGCCCGGTACCGGGAAGCTCTTGAGGCGCTGGCGGTGGAGGCCGGTTTTACACCCAAGCCCAGGAAGGGAAAGAAAAATACGCCCGGCTTCAACCCGGACAGCTCCATAGACGCGCTGGACCTCCTGCGCCTGCTGGCGGAGAAAGAGGGCCTGTTGAAGGGGGATAAGCTGGCGGTTGGCGGAGAAGAGTTCCCCCTGGAGACCAGGGACGACACGCTCACCCGCCTGGCGGCCAGGGTTGTCTGAGGGGAGTGTCCTGCGGCGTTTCGCGGAGGAACTGAAAGCCTACCGGGTGGCAAAGAAGCGGACTGACTTCGTTAGGCAGTGGCTGGAAAAACTCCACCCGGTAACGGACCGCCTGCACCCGGACCTGAGACAGCTCAATCCCTTTGGCGTCGGGAGGTTTTCAGCGCAGAACCCTTCGCTCCAGCAGGTCCCGCGTGGGTCGGACGTGCGGGCACTGTTTAAAGCGCCGGAGGGCAGGAAGCTGGTGGTGGCCGACTATTCGGCCATAGAAATGCGTATCATGTGCCAGCTCTCCGGGGACTGCACCATGCGCCGGGCTTTTCTGGAGGACGTGGACATCCACAGGTACACCGCCGGGAAGATGGCGGGTAAGGCCCCGGAGGACGTGACCAAGGAGGAGCGGCAGGCAGCCAAGGCTTTCAACTTTGGCCTGATATATGGCATGACTGGTAATACACTGCAGCAATACGCTGAAACCAGCTACGGTGTCAAAATGACACCGGAAGAGGCCGAGGCCGCCCGTGAAGCCTTCTTCCGTACCTACCCTGCCGTGGCTGCCTGGCACTCCCGCCAGGCCCAGCAGGGCCGGGAGAGGGGCTTCGCTGAGTTCTGGCGGCACGACTCCAGGCGCGGGCTTTACCAGGAGAGACGCCCCTGGGCGCGCACCCTGGGCGGCAGGCTCCGGGTGTGGCCCACGGTGGATGGGGAGTACGGCCCGCGTAAGGCCGGGGCCTTCACGGAGCTGTATAACACGCCAGACCAGGGCACGGGAGCCGACATACTGAAGTGCGCTATGGCCCGGCTGTACCGGGAACTACTCTTGCGGCGGGGGTGGGAGGATGTGCGGATAATTGCTACGGTCCATGACGAACTGGTACTGGAAGCCCCGGAGGCCCTGGTGGAGCAGGCGGCGGAGCTTCTGGGCGCGGTGATGGAATTGGCCGCCTCTCGTTTCCTGCCGGACGTACCGGTGGAAGTGGAGGTGGCGGTATGCTCCAGTTGGGCGGAAAAAGGTTAAAAGGGCCGGACAACCGGCTTTTTTTATAAAACCGCCGCGAAAGCGGCCCTGGAAGCGGCGGTCGCCGAAGGGCAGGAGGCCATGCGGGAGGCGTTGGTCGGGCGGGAGGAAGAAGTGTAAGGAGCGGGGCGGGAGCTGGCGTTTGAAGAGGTGAAGCGGTTTTTTGGCGGGTTTGAGCGGGTGTGGGACCTTACGCCAGCCCAGGCCGCCCGGCTGGAAGGGGTTTTCCAGAAAAAGGGTTAGTGACGGTGCGGACGCCGAATGGTGGAGCGGAGTGGATTGAACGAGCGTTCAAGCCTGTTGCTGGACAGGACTAATCCTGTTAAACTAAAAACAAGACTGTATACAGGGGAAGGTGCGGAGATGAAAGAAAGGGAGGAACTTCTGCAACGTATTACCGTCAATCCTGCTATTTTTCAAGGAAAACCCATTATTCGGGGCATGCGTATCAAAGTAGAGAACGTGCTGGCCCTCCTGGAACAGGGTGTGACGGTACAGGATATCCTGGAGGACTATCCTGAACTGGAGCCGGACGACATCAGGGCCTGTATTGCTTATGCCAGGCACCTTGTGGCAAACGAGGACTTGAGCGCGGTCCGCGTGGAGGCGGCTCAATGAGGTTTCTTGTTGACGTTTGCGCTGGCAGTAAACTGGCCGGTTGGCTCCGTGAAATGGGCCATGACGTGGTGGAAGTGAAGAGCATAAACTGCCGCATGGCCGACGATGAGGTTATGGCGTGGGGAGCAAGAGAGGGACGAGTCATAATCACGCTGGACAAAGATTTCGGGCAACTCGCTGTGGCTACCGGAACGGCACGCGCCAGCATCGTTCGTCTGCCTGACATTCCTTTCGAGGAAAGGAAGCGGGTTCTGGCCGCGGTGTTGGCCCGGTACAAGGAGGACTTGGAGAAGGGCAGTATTATCACTGCGACCGAAAAACGTATAAGGGTGAGGAAACTTACCGCTGGATACTGAGTGTCATTTTCCTGGGAGAAAAGCCGGGCGTAATGCCCGGTTTTTTCTTAGACCATGCGGTGGAGGTGGGTTCGGGTGATCGTCACTTCTGCGGAGAACGCGGACATGATAGTGCGGTGGCTAGGTGGTTTTGGTCGGTGTTATCGAGTTGAGAATGTGCGTCGCCCTGAGTTGTTGGAGTCCGGGTTTCTGGAGGAGGGGATCGTGTTAAACTCCCTGGAATTGCGGGCTTACCTGGAAATCGCTAAGCTCCGGGTTTTTATGGTAGGTCCTGATATTAATATTTGATTGGCCGGGCACGCTCGCCCGGCTTTTTATTTTCAGGAGGTGATTGTACCAGGATGTCACGGTTAATTTTCTGTTATTCCGGCCCTGTAAAGGGCCTTTTACCGGCACTTGCGGAGAAGTTGGGTCTTTCGCGGCCAACACCAGCGCAAAAGTCAGTGCTGCCAGTGAAAGTAACCGGGTCAGACCGTTGCCACTATCGGCAGCGATTTTGGCGGCGAAAATTTTTACACTGACCGCGCGTTTTGATCAGCCGGGCCACGCGCCCGGCTTTTTCTATTTTTTGGGAACCTTTTCCGGCCCCAGTCCTCCGGCGGGAAGGGGGTGAATTTTTCAGCCGGGCGGGGCGCGGGGGAGGGGAACCGAAATCGAAAAGGAGGGGTTTGTCTGTTATGCGTAAACTTTCTGTTTTATTTGCCGCGCTCACCCTGCTCCTGGTTTTTGCGGGCGCGGCGTGGGCGGCGGAGCCAGCGAACATAACCCTGACCGCCGACCCTGCCACGGTGCAGGCGGGCGGGACTTCCACCCTGACGTCGGTGGTCCAGGACACTTACGGCACGCCCGTGCCGGGCGCGCAGGTGGACTTTTCGGCTTCAGTAGGCAGTGTTGATCCCGCCAGCGCGGTGACCGACGCCCAAGGCCAGGTTAAAGTCACCTTCACGGCCCCGCAGGAGCCGGGCCAGGCGACGGTGACCGCCAGCGTGTACGGCACGGCGGTGACGGGAAGCACCACGGTGACGGTGCAGGCCCCGCAGCCCGAGCAGCCTGCGGACGCGCCGAAGGTGGTCTCCACCGACCCGGCGGACGGAGGGACGTTCGATCCTATCACGGAGAGCGCCCTGACGGTGACATTCGACCGCCCGGTGACTATAGCCGACCCGGCTGGCTTCTCCCTGGTCGAGGCGGCCACCGGGGCTTCCGTGGAAGTCACCCCCTGGGCGGACGGGCAGCAGGTAACACTAGGCATTGGTCAGTTAAAACTGGATACGGATTATGTGCTCACGGTAAAGGCCAACGCCGTGGAGGACGCGGCGAACCCGGCTGTCACCGGCCCGGCGCAGGACGTGGTGGTAAAGTTTAAGACCGTCCCGGAGCTGAAGGTGGTGGAGGTCACGCCTGCTCCCGGCTCCACGGTAGACGCCCACCAGCCGGTGAAAGTTAAGTTTGACCGGCCGGTGAAGCTGGACGGCGCCCCGCTGGGGTATTACCCGCCTTACGGCCGCGACTTCGGACTTACGGGCGGGTGGGTCATTGATCCCAACGACCCCTGCACGGTGGTGCTCAAGATGAGCCGCAGCAACGGCGGCGAACCTTTCTACCCTACCGCTCAGAACCCGGACTGCATGTGGCCTGCCGGGAGCGTGGAGGGGGTCAGGCTCGGGGTATTTGACATAATGGGAGACGACGGCGCGCGGCTGGCTTCAGACGTAAGCATCTCCTTTACTGTTGTGCCCCAGGAACCCCACCTGGTGGAAGGGACGCCTGCGGGGGCCGGTTACGCGGACCTGACCGGATATTTCGGTGACTTTTCTATCGTAGGGGCGGGGTTAAACCACCAGAGACTTGCTGGTTACTTTGATGTGCCTGTGGAAGTGGTGGACCCGGCGAAAATCCGGATAGAGGTAACTACACCCCTGGGCGTGCACGTGTACCATGCCGGTGAAAGATGGACCGCCAGGGTAGACGCCAATATGGTCAAGCCTGACGGAAACTACACCAACCTGTCCGTCCTGGGACCGGCAATGACCGGCGAGGTGCGGGTGGTGTTCGAGCCGGGCGCTCTGCGGCACGCCGGGAGCCAGGATGCGATAAACACCAGTGAGTTAGCGTTTTCCTTCACGGTCAATTCGGAGACTGAGCATGGCAGCGTAGTGCCCGGCAATCCGCCCGTGGACGCACCGAAAGAAGCCCTGAAAAACCCTGTGAAAGAATGGACGGTGGACTTGCCGAACCCCGTCAACTCCATAGTGAAGGGTGCCGACGCGGTGTACCTGGGCGGCGGGCAGCTGGCGGCGGTGTCCTTCGACGGGAGGCTGCTCTGGAGTGTCCCGGCTAAAGGTATAGGCGGCTATTTCACCGCCCCCGCGATTGACCCCGTGGACGGGGCGCTCTACGCAGTGGAAGTGGACAAAGACGACAGCAAGACGTACCTGGAGGCGTGGAACCCTGACGGGACATTGCGTTGGAAGGTCCTGCTCCCGGCAAACACTCAGACGCTGGCCTACAGCCCGCTGCGTGCCCCCGTACTGATTGGCGGCGACATAGTGGTGGCCGTGCAGAGCTGGGACCTGGGCTTCGGTACTACCGGCGGCGGCGCACTGGTGCAGCGCTACGGGCGTGACGGCACGCTCAAGGCTGCCCTGGACGTGTCTACACTGACAGGTTTCGACAGTATTGATCCTGTTTACGTGGCTTCCAACTCTTCTGGCTTAGTCGCTGTCGCGGGCGTGGACGGCGCGGCGGTGCTCCGGCTGCCGGAGACGGGAGAGTACGCCGGGAGCGACCTGGACCCCCTGGTGGTCTCGCGGGTGGACTTCCAGGCGGAGATAAACCAGTACCGGCACTACGTCCACGCTGTGGGTGCCGCCGGGGACGGCAGTTTCTATGTAGCGGTGAACGAAAATGATACTCCCGACAGCCTAAAACCCGTGCGGTTGTATAAATTTAACCCGGACGGCACGCGGGGCTGGACCGCTGTACTCCAGCCATCTGATCAGGGATGGACAAATTACATGGTGCTGGCTGACGCGGGGTCGACGGCGAGAGTTTACTTCGGCCCCTACGCCGTCGACCCCGCTACCGGGACTGCCGACCTGGTGCGGGACAAGGCCGGGGACGTGGTGGCCGTTCGGGCCGCCACGGACGACGGCTGGTTGCTGGTGGCGCGTCCGTGGGAGCCGCTGGTCTTCCTCAACCGGCAGGACGGCAGTGAAGTGGTAGTGAAAGATTCCGTGTTTCCGGTAGACGCAGAAAACACCCTACCGGTGGCTTTCGGGTCGCTGTACGTAGCTGCCTACAGCTCGGTGGTCAAGTACGCTGACGCCGAACAACCGCAGCCCATGCCAGTGCGCCTGGAGGTCCGGCCCGCCGAGGCCACCGTCCGGGTGGGCGAAACGGTACAGTACCAGGCCGTGGCGGTCTACTCGGACAACACCGAGAAAGACGTTACTGCCGAATCTGCCTGGTTGGTATCCGATCAGTCCATTGCAAAGATCGACAGCGGTAAGGCCACCGGCCTCAAGGCCGGGCAGGTAGACGTCACTGCCGCCTGGCAGGGCCTGACCGGACAGGCAAAGCTGACCGTGGTGGACGTCGCGCCCCCGCCGACCGGCGGTGAAAGCTCTGGCGGCTCCGGCGGCGGTGGCGGCGGATCCGGCGGTGGCGGTTCTGGCGGGAGTAGTAGCGGTTCTAGTGACAGCTCCGGCGGAGGCCAGGAAGAAATTCCGCCGCCTGTAGAAAACCTGCCGGACGGAACAATCATTGACCGGATGCCTGGCTATCTGGTCCTGGCGAAGCCGGTCAAACTCGTTCCAGGCAAAGAATTTACCCTGGAGTATGACCCGGCTAAAATGGATGCCGATCCTGACCGGCACCCGACCGGGTACTACTGGCACAGCAAGGCTAAAAAGTGGGTGGCCCTGGCTTCTTACCCGGCTGGCGAGGGCAAAATCCGGGTAATGAACGACGGGGGTTATTCCGGCTGGTTTGCTGTATTCGGCGTAATCAAGCCGACTTTCACCGATGTTGATGGTCACTGGGCCGAGCAGACGGCGAACCGGATGAACAGTCTGGGCCTGCTCGAAGGCTACCCCGGCCCCGATGGCGGCCTGGTACGTCCTGCCGGTCTGGACCGTCAGGTTACGCGAGCTGAGTTCACCTGCGTCGTAGGTCGCATTTTGGGGTTGAATCCCGGCGACCTGATGTACCAGCAGTTAAAGCCGATTCCGCCGGACAAAGCGAATGCCGTGCTATCAAGATTTACTGACCGGGTGCCAGCCTGGGGGTACAACGTGATAGCAGCGATGGTAGATGCCGGTTACGCTTCCGGGCGCGGCGGCAAGTTTGACGGTGACGCTCCTATTACCCGAATTGAAGCTGCGGCGATGGTCAGCCGTGTGCTGGCGCAGTTGCCGGACAAGCCGACCACTGACTTGACGAAGTTTGCCGACGCGCAGGACGTGCCCGACTGGGCGAAGGATGCGGTAAAAGCCGGTGTAATCGGCGGCTACCCGGACGGCACACTGAGGCCGAACGAGCCGATTTCCCGCGCGGAAGCTTTAGAGGTGCTCCTGCGCCTGCTGAGGGCGCTGGGGTGGTAACTGGTAATGCGGTGGCCCCGGTTCAATGCCGGGGCCTTTTTATTTCTTAGAAAAGTGTGGAAGGGGGTGAACCTGAAAAATGAAAAGGCTTGGCGTAGCTGTTGCTCTCGTGCTGCTGGTGCTGGCCTTCACGGTCCCGGCGTTTGCCGGTACCGGTAAAATACCTTTTAATCCCTATGTTCTGGAGTTTACACTGGGCGACTCCGCAGTAACGGCGTCCACCATGGCACCGGGATACGGGCCGGTGGAAGTCACCATGCCCGCCCCGGCGATTTGCGTAAACAACCGGATGATGATACCGGTTGAGGCACTGGCGGACCTGGTGGGCGCCGATGTTTATGTGGAAGGGCCGTCCTGGTCGGCGAGCGTGCTGAACGGCTTTGTCCGGCTAACCGGAGAGACCGGAAAACCTATAAAGCTCTACCTGTTTTACCGCTTGTTGCTGCCCGACGTAGTGCCGGGCGCGGTGACGGTGGAGCGCAAAGGGCACCTGTACGTGCCGGTCCGGGTGTTAGAAGTTTTAGGCGGCTTTGATTTTGTCGTAGACGAGCCGCCCTGTCAGGTTACAGCAATACGGATGTAGGTTTTCCAGAAAACCTTGTACGTCTGGGGGGCCGGAGTAAATTTAGTGTTCAACGAGGGGGTGTATGCAACGATGCGTGAAGCGGTGAACACAAGAGAAGCAGTGACCAGCATAGCCCGGCGCATGGGCTGCTATCATAAGGACGCGCGGGAGCTTTTACTGGAACACTTCCCCGCCGTCCTCGTGGAGAGTATATCCGCAGGCAAAAAAGTCCACCTGGCGGGCCTGGGGACGTTCTACCCCCGCAGGGGCAGGAAGGGCCTGCTGCGGGTGGGGTTTAAGCCCGCACGGGGCCTCCTGCGGGCTGTGCGGGAGAAAAACGGTAAGAGCGAGAGTTAATCCCTAAAAAACTTAAAGGAGTGATACTATGCACAAAAAGATTTATGACCTTGACGGAAACTTTGCGGAGTACGCGGAGCTGTTAGAGCGCATGGTTTCGGACATTACCGGTTTACTGGCAGAAAAGTACCCGGAGTTCACGCTTTTAGCGGAGGCCGCGGCCAACGCTGCCCGCCTGGCGGGGCAGGCTGCGGTGTTCTCCGTGCTGGAGAAGCATCAGGTGCCTGGTATGGAAGAGTTTGCTAGGGAATTTAAGCCGCTTATGTTAGAACTTATCCAAGGACATTGCTCTATGCTGCAGGGTGGTGGTGAATATGTTAGGAATTGACATCGGTTACGGTTTTACCAAAGCTGTTTCCGCCGAAAGTAAGCGGGCATGCTTCCCTTCGCTGGTTGCCCCTGCGGGCCACGACCAGGCTCTGGACCTGGGCTTCGGCGGTCCCGCTCCCGGCCACAGGGTGACGGTACGCAGAATAGACGGCCAGGTACAGGAGTACCTGGTGGGCGAGGCGGCTCAGGGGAGCTTTCTGGCCAGCGGTTTCCTGGGGGCGGAAAAACCGGCGGAACTACACGACCTGCTGCTGTTGACCGCCGCCTGCCTGGTCGGGGCCGGTTCCGCGGCTTTCCCGCCAGTCCAGGTGGACCTGGCCGTGGGCCTGCCGCTGGCCTTCTATAAGAGCCAGAAGGACGCACTCAAAACCCGCCTGGAGGCCCTGGCAGCGTGGGTGAGCGTGGACGGCGGGCCGGAGCGGTACATCTCTTTCCGCAGGGTACTGGTGGTTCCCCAGGGGGCGGGGGTTGTATTCGCCCAGGGCCTGCCGAAGGGCCGGGGGTATGCCGGAGTGATAGATACAGGCCAGTACACCACCGACTTCCTCCTGGTGGACTTAAAGACCGGCAGGCCGGTGGTAGAAGCCTCCGGTTCCGTGGAGGCGGGCTGCCACCTGGTCAGCCAGCGGGTGGCGCAGGCTTACCTTGCCAGAACCGGCAGGCCCCTGCCGCCCCGGATGGAGCGGAGAATACTGGACGACCTGGCCGGGACGGGCAGGACAGTTTTCCGGGGCGGGGAGCTTGACCTGTCCAGGGAATACCGGCAGGCCGTGGACGACACTGCGGAGGCGGTAGCCCGGCAGGTACTCTCGGCCTGGCGGGACTTCGCGGACATGATTTCCGTGACCTACCTGGCGGGCGGTGGGGCGCTGTTGCTGGGTGAGCGGCTGGCGCGGGCCTTCCCGAACCCGGTGCTGGTGGAGGACCCGGTGTATGCGAACGCCCTGGGGTATTTGCGTATGCTGGCCGGGGGAAAGGGTTAACCCCTTTCCTCTCCGGCGGGTTTACGGATACCCTGTCGGGTTCTACCGGTAAAAGCGGGTGGGTGTAGCCCCTGAGACACAAGGGCCGAGGAAGGGTTGTCAAGTTAAATTTACCGGGCAAATACCTTGTACTCTGATCGGTATTTTCCACACGTGACCGGACTTGCCGGTAAAGTTTCAGATTAGAGGGCCATCTGTGTCCGATAGAGGCGGTTTTTAAAGGGTTTTTCTTTTACCGGTAAAAGGGGTGTAAGAGGACATGGCGGAGAAGCGGAAACGGCTGGAGATATGGCTTCCGGCAGACCACCCCTTATGGAAGCTCCCGGAGGGCCATCGGGCGAAGGTAGCCAGGGCCGTGCTGCAGGCGGCATTTGGTCGCGAGGCCGCAGGGCAGGTGTTTGCTGCCCTGGACACCCGCCTGGCCGCCATAGAGGAAGCCTTAACCCGGCTGGAGGGAGCGGTGCGTGCTGGTCCGGCCAATGCTGGTCCGCAGAAAGAAGAGACCACCACCATACCCGACCCGGACGATTTTTTATCGGCCTTTGAGCAGGAATAAAACTATTGACAGGCCTGTGTTATATTAAAAACCAAACATGGGGAGATGGTGAGCATGAGGAAGATGATGGGAGCATTGACAAGCTTTGCCCTGTCCCTGCTCATTCCTGCCATGGCGTGGGCTGCCGGGGACGTGGACATAGGGACGGGGATAACCCAGGTGGACAAAGCGGCGCTGGCGGCCCGGATCCTCAAAATCGGGGAAGCTGTAGGCGGTACGGCTGGGGCGATAGCAGTGCTGGCGCTGGTATTCCTGGGCTTGAAAATGGCCACCGCCGCAAATGAATCGGCGCGTGCCGGGGCGAAAGAGCAGTTTATCTGGGTACTGATCGGTCTTGGCGTGATCGGCCTGGCGGTGACGGTCGTGGGGTTTATTGCCTGGGTGGTGAAGCAGTGACCGGGAGGTGGTGGTTTGAAACCCGAGAGGCGCGAAATTGTCCTGGCTTCGGTACTGGGACTGCTGGCCGGGCCGTGCTACATACTGGCCGGGCCGGACAAATTTCTGACCTGGTATGCCGTGGTCCTGGGCGGCGGCATATTCTCTACAGCGCACTGGCTTCGTGACCTGAAGCCGTCCCGGTCGGCCTGGTTCGTTTGGCTGGCCTGGCCGGTGGTGATGCTGACGGGGGCGGGGTTGAGCATGATCACCTGTCTGTTTATCCAGAAATTTTTCTTGAGGGGGTAAAGGAAAATGCCGTTCGACATGAGCTTTGTTTACGGCTTTCAGGACGCTGTTTTTCAGGTGGAAAAGTTAGCGGTGGGCCTGTTTGCGCTGGTCGTCCTGGCTTCCCTGGCCCGGATGATTCTGTGGGCGCTGTTAACTCCGGTATTCGGGAGGTTTGCCGGTATGGTGGCGAACATGTGCATGTTCGCGTTCGCCGCCCTGCTCTTCACCAGGCCGGACCTGGGGATGGCTGCAGTAAACTACTCTTACGCCGTGGCGTCGCAGCTTATCGGCGGTGCGGGCGGCCTGCCGGGTGTCTTTGATGCAGGCGGGCTGGAGAACGTAGTGAATGACGCTGTAAATCAGATTCGCGGCGCTTTTCCGTTTTAAGACCGGCATTATGGCTGGTTTTTATTTGTCAGGAAGGGGGTGGCTGATATGCGTTGTCCCAACTGTGGCGAAGAGATGGTGCTTATACCCGTCTCCGTGCGGGCTGGAAACTATATATGCCCGAGATGCGGTCATAAAGAGTATGTTTGTGACTAGTTTTGTACCATTAAGAAGCTAGCGGCATTACCTGGGAAAGGAGGTGAAAACAGCCTTGACCAAGACCGATTTAATCCGTGCCGTGGCCGAAAAGGCCGTCATGACCCAGAAGGACGCCGCCCGCGCGGTGGACGCCCTGCTGGAGACCGTCCAGGAGGCGGTCGCCAGGGGTGAGGAAGTCCGCATCCCAGGTTTTGGGGCCTTCGTGGTGAAGGAGCGCGGGGAGCGGCAGGGCAGAGACATCCGCACCGGGGAAGTCATCACCATCCCTGCTCGGAAAGTGGTGGCCTTCCGCGCCGGGAAGGAACTGCGGGAAGCGGTGAACTAACCAGTATACCGGCAGCCATTACCAGGTTGCCGGTCTTCTTTTTTTATGGAACACCGCCGGGAATACACCTGAATTCATTCAGGTGATGAAAGGCGGCTGTATTTCAGCAGAGGGGAGACCGCTTAACAACGGTCTCTCCTCTTTTTTGGCGGGGTAACCCGCGGGAAGGAGGTGGAAGGAGAGATGGAGCAGGTGATAGCGCTCAAGCTGAAGCTGTACCGGCCCACGCAGGCGAAGCGGGAGATGTACCAGTTGATGGCCGACAGGACGACGGAATTTGCGAACAATTACCTGAAACTGGACAAAAAAGACCGGCCCAGGACGTCAAAGGAAGCCAAGGAGTACTCGGACCCGCTACCGTCGGCAGTGCTGACACAAGTAATCAGGGACATTAAGAGCAAGCCGAAAGCCAGACGCTTCAAGCGGTTATGGCCCGCATTCAACAACCAGAACTTCCGGGTGGAGAAGGAGTATACCGCAGGCGGCGGAGCCGTCTACAAGGTCTCTTTCCCCACGCTGGAGAAGAGGGTCGGGGTACCCGTCGTGGTTACACCGTACCAGGAGAAATATCTGGACTTACTGCTTGCGGGAAAAGTTAAACAGGGGGTGGCCCGGCTGGTCAAATGCGGGAAGGACTGGTACATCCACCTGAGCCTGACGGTACCCGTGGAGCGGACCCAAAAGCCGGAGAAGGTCATGGGCGTGGACCTGGGTCTGATTGACCTTCTGGTAGCTTCTGTGGGAGGCCAGACTCTCTTCTTTTCCGGGAAGGAGCTGGCCTACGTCCGGAGGCGTTATGCGGGGCTGCGGCGCAGGTTCCAGGAAGCCGGGGCGTACAGGGCGTTGAAAGGACTGGGCGACAAAGAGCACCGGTGGGTGACGGACGTGAACCACAAGATCAGCCACGCGGTAATCGAGTTTGCCAGGTTTCACGGTGTGACCAAAATCCGAATGGAGGACCTGACCGGAGCGAGGTGGGCAAACCCTCAAAGAAAAGGACAGCGCAGGGATCATGGCAGGAGCCTGCAGTACTGGCCGTATTACCAGCTCCGGCAGTTCATCGAGTACAAGGCGGCGCTGGCCGGCATCAAGGTGGAACTGGTCAGCCCCCACCTGACCACGCTGACCTGTTCGCGGTGCGGGGAGGTACGGCGGAGCCGTCCGAAGGGGCGGTGGTTCAGGTGCCCGCGGTGCCGGAGGGTGAAGCACATCGACGTGAACGCGGCGGACAACATCGCTCAGGCGGTAAGCGGGTTAGCATCTTAGCGGTATGGAGTACGGTCTTCGGGCTGGAAAGTACCGCAGCCCCGGCGGGTGGGAGGCAGGTGGTCCTCTGAACCGCTGGGGGCGGGTCGGTTGGCGCGGCCCAGAGGGGGAGCTGATGATGCGGGGCAGAAATGTACCTGCTGAAGCGGACCCCAACCGGAACCGGGCGTGAACCCGCAAGGGCACGTAATTCCCGGGGAACCCCGGGTGGGTTCGGGTGTTCCCTCCGGGGAATCCTCCGAATTCATTCGGGGGAGGACGTCAAACAGACCCCCCGCCTCCTTGCGTCGGCGTCCCAACGTAAAACCCCAAGGTAGTGCGTCGCCGGTGCGGGTACAGGCGCGCCCGGCGGTTCAATCGTTTTACCGTCATATTGCGATATACCGGTTGTCTGACGCTTACCAGGCCCACCCCGTCCCGGCCGCCGGTCCTGTCCGACACGTCCGGCAGTGTGGGCTGACGTGCCGGGGCGCCTGGTGCAGGGGTGCCCGGGGAGGCGGGAAGCCCGGTCTACCTTGGGGTTGAATGTGTGGGGGCGGCCCGGCAGGGCCGGGGGGTGCGGTGAAAAGAAAACAGAAAAGGCAGGTGGGAGCAGGTGAAAAGAACGGGCAGGACCGTCCGGGTGACCTTCCGGGTGCCGGAGAAGCTGGCCCGGTGGGCGCAGGAGAAGGCGAAAGACGAAGGCCGGACGGTGACGGATATTTTGGTGGAAGCACTCAGCCTTTACCGGGAGCTGGGGGCTGGCCCGGGGGCCGACCTGGCGGAAGTGAAGCTGTACGCCCGGGCGGCGGCTGTGATAGCGGCGCAGGTGGCGTGCGGCAGGAAGGCGGACCTGGACCCGGACCGGCTGCTGCAGGCAGTGGTGGACCGGCTGAGGGACGGTGGTGGGGGTGCCTAGCTTCCAGGAGAGCCGGGAGTGGCGGGTGGTGGTGTTCCCGCTGTACCGGGTGGAAGAAGTGCTCCGGCTGCTCAGGAGGATATCGCCTTTGTGGAACGACGAGCAGTCGGGCATGACGCCGGGCCAGTGGTGGGTGAAGGAGAGCTACTATACGGGGAAAAACATGCCGAAGGTGGTTGTGGTAGTGTTCCAGGTGCCGGTCCCGGACCCGGTCGATTTAACCAATCGGGCCGGGTTTTTATTGGAGGAAAACCACGGCCTGGTGCTGGACTGGGCGGGCGGGCTGCCGCCGCAGCACGGGGAAAGGTGGAAGACCTACCTGGTCATCAAGACCAAAGCCTACTCCGTGCAGACGGGCAGGAGCCGGGTGTTCCGGGTGACGAAGCGGGACATAGCCGACCTGCAGTTACTGCTCCCGTCCAGGCCGAGAGAGAGGACAAGAGAAAGAGGGAGGTGACGCGGCAGTGCGCGAGAGAGCGGTAAAAATTTTCGTCGGCCCGCCGGAAGATGTGGAGCGCCGGGCCAACGAGTTTTTAGCGGATAAATCGGTGGCCCTGGCCGGCAAGGTGATCGTTAACCACTGGGGTACCGACCCGGTGTCCCTGCTGGTGATGGTGGAGCGCGACCCGGCGGACCCGGAAGTGGAGGCGCACTACCGGGAAGTGGTGGAGGCTATACGCCGGGGAGCTAACTGAGAACAGGAGGGATGGACTATGAGCAAGGCGAAACTCGTGACCTTCGCTGCCTTGGGGCTTGCAGGGCTGGCCCTGGTCGCGGCGCTCCCGGTGGGTATACTGGTGGGCGCGGCGGCTTTCGGCGCGTACCGGTATTCCCGCCGGACCGCTGCCGCCCTGTTCCCCCTGGCCCTGGGGGTGGGACTGGCGCTGGCGTTCTGGAGTATGGCTGACCTGGTGAACACCCTGAAGCACCTGGGGGAAGCAAAACCTGCCGTACCCCTGGACGTGGCTGGATGGTTGACAATGGACCAGCTGGACCCGGCGAACCGGGCGGCCAGAGTCGGGTTAATTTTGGGTGCCCTGGGCGGGGTAGTGCTGGCCCTGGCCAGGGGGCGCGGTGGCGGCCAGCACGACGAGCGGCACGTCCACGGCCTGCGGGTGGCTGAAAACGCGGCCAAGGGCACCAGGCGGTGGGCGGGTGACCGGGACATAGCCCACGTGTGCGAGTTCGGCCCGCCCAGGATGGGGGACAAGTTCGGCGGCGGCATAGTCCTGGGCAGGTTGAAGGGCCGGATTGTGCGGGCACAGCCCGCGCTCAAAGGGAAGCCGCCTTTGCCGGGACACGTAATGGTGGCCGCCGGGACGGGTGCGGGCAAGACGTACAGCTTCGTAATACCCAACGCGATAGCGGCGGCCTGCGCGGGAGAAAGTATAGTGGTGACCGACCCCAAGGGGGAGCTGACGTGCCTGCTGGCCCCGTGGCTGAAGGCACAGGGCTATGACGTGTATATTTTCAACCTGCAGTATCCCGAATGGGGCGACCGGTGGAACCCGGTCCTGGAGTGTCGTGACGACGAGGAAATTACAGCGTTTACGATGGCCATCGTTCACAACGCGGCCAAGGACAGCAGCGGGTACTTTGTGATGAAAGAGATCCAGCTCTTGAAGGCCCTGGTCTACCTGCTCCGGGCCGACTTCCCGCCGGAACAGGCGCACCTGCGGAGCGCGCTCTCCCTGCTGGCGTGGCCGGTGGAAGCGCTGGACGAAAGGTTCCAGGAGGCTTACCGGGCCGGACGGCTGCCCAGGGAGGGGCTGGAAGAGTGGCGGGGTGCGGTGTCGTCAAACATCGACAACGCCATAAGCGGTCTGACCGCGAAGCTGGGCGTGATCCGGGCGGAGCCGGTAGCGAAACTGCTGGCCGGGGTGCCGGGGCAGATGATAGACCTGTCGGCTTTAGGGCGCAAGAAAGCGGCGCTGTTCTGCGTGCTGCCGGTGAACAGCGCACATCTGAAGCCGGTGCTGGCGACGTTCTACTACTTCTTCTTCCGGCGCTTGTACGGCCTGGCCGCCGAGCACGGCGGGAGGCTGCCCAACCCGACGCGCTTCCTGCTGGACGAGTTTGCCAACATCGGCCAGGTGCCGGGGTTCACGGAGATCATCTCCACCGCCAGAAGCCTGGGGATATATGTGCAGTTCATTATTCAGAGCGTAAAGCAGTTGGCGGACGTGTACGGGGCAAACGAGCTGGAAGTCATCACGGGCAACTGCCCGGTGAGGCTGTTCCTGGGCGGCGACGACGCCACCACCACACGGTACTTCTCCCAGCAGCTGGGGGAAGCGGCGGTCTACAGCGTCAGCGAATCGAAAGACGTGACCATGCCCTGGGACCGGCTGGACGTTGCGAAGCGCCGGGAGACGGTGGTCCGCCGGGCTTTGATGGAGCCTGAAGAGCTGGCGGGGATGGACTCCATGGCGGCGGTGTGCCTGATGCGCTGGTGCTTCCCGCTGTACCTGCAAAAGCTCGGTTGGGAAGAGCTGCCCCAGGCGAAGGAGATAAAGGAGCTTGCAGCCCCCACGCTGGCAGACGTGGCCCCAAAAAAAGACTTCCGGCTTGAGCTGCCGGAGATGCCGGAGATAACTGAAGAACCGCCCAAGGAAAGGGATAGGAAGCGCGGGAGCGGCGGGAAGAAAGAAAGTAAGAACAGCAACAATACTGACGATAATGACGACGACGGCAGCGGCAGCCAGGATTGGCTGGACGAACTGTTCGGCCCGGCCCGGTAAGGGTCGGGCGTTCTTTTTTTAAAAACTGGCGGGATCAGTCAGCTAGCTAGCTGACCGGCCCGCTGAGATTTTTTAAAAGGGGTGATTGGCACATGACCGGCTCGACACACCTGGCGGCTGGGGCCGCCCTGGGCGCGGCGGTGGGCGCTTTAACCGGACAGCCCGCTGCCGGGACCGTGCTGGGCGGCGTGGCTGGTCTGCTGGCCGACATAGACCACCCCGGCTCGAAACTGGGCCGGAAAATCCGCCCGCTGGCGGTTGTGCTGGAGGAAAGATGGGGCCACCGGGACAGCCCTACCCACACGGTGATGTTCTGCCTGCCTGCCGGTCTGTTTTTGGGTATGCTGGCGGGCGTTTTTCTGGGTGCTCCACTGCTGGTGCTGTCCGGCATTCTGGGGGCGGTGAGCCACCTGGTATTGGACGCCATGACGAAATCCGGGGTGAAGCCGTTCCGGGTGCGGCTGCCGAAACTTCCCCTGCCTGACTTCCTGCAGGAACGGGTGAAGGGGAAGCTGGAGCGGTGGAACACCTGGGCCGCTGAGGTGGAGGGACGGACCGGGAAACGGCACTACAGGGGGGAGGTGGTGACCGGGCAGGACTATAGGGAACACGTCATTGCGGCGGTAAGCTGGATGGTTGTGGCGTTGATGATAACTATTAGCAAATAAAAAAGGGAGTGAGGTATCGTGTTTGTTCCGAAACCCGAAGGTTATGAAGTCGTGGCCGACCGCTGGGAGTACCTTTATTTCGCTAAGGAGCGCGGCGTCCCGGTTGAAGCGGCGGTAGAGAAAGTTACCTGGCCGGAGAACCTGGACACGGCAGTTTGGGAGCTGGACCTGGGGGACGGTATCAGGGGCGTCGTGCCTGCCAGTGAATCCGGCCTGGCCGACACGAGCCTTATGACGCGCTTTGTGGGCCAGAAAATCCTGGTCAAAATAAAGGGCATGGACAAAGAGAACCGCGTGGCGGCCTGCTCCCGGAGGGAGGCCATAGCGGACGCCCAGGAGAGGCTGTTCGCGGCGTTGAAGGATGGTATAGTCATAGACGCGGTGGTGAAGGCCGTCCTGCCGCCCGACAGGAACGCGGGCAAACCCGCCTCTCTGGTGGTGGACGCTGGCGGCGGCGTGTTGGTGGAGGTGCCCCGGAAGCTGGCCACCAGGAGCCGGGCGCACCGGCTGGCGGAACTATTCCGCCCCGGCCAGGCGGTGAAGGCGAAGGTGCTCCAGGTGGACCCGCAGACCGGGACGTTGAAGCTGTCCCTGGTAGACGCTGAGCCCGACCCGTGGGAGGGCCTGGTCTACAAGCGCGGGGACGTGGTGGCCGGGACGGTGGTAGGCCAGGCGGAGAAGGTGGTGTTCCTGGAGATCAAGCCCGGTGTGGTGGGCATAGCCCCGCCGCCCCTGAGAGGCGTGCTCCGCCGGGGAAACAGGGTGGCGGCTGTAGTCACCAGTTACGACCGAGAGAAGAAAAAGCTGCACCTGCGACTGCGCGGCAGCAGGCTGGCGTAGGTATAGGCCCGGCTGGGGAAGGCCAAGGGTAGTGGTTCCGAACCCCGGAAGCCTTGATACTGCTGGATCTCCTCACTTTGGCACCCTGCCAGTAGTACCGGCCCGGGCTACCTGTGACGCTTCATCAGTTTCAGAGTAGCAATTTCGCCAAAGTGGATCAGTTTCACAGTATCATTTTGTCCACGGCGGCTTCCAGGGTGGATCAGTTTGACAATATCACAGGGGCTAAAAATGGATCAGTTTTATAGTAACAAATACAACTGCTGTTTACCATCAAGGATGAAAGCGGCCAGCCGGTGGATTTGACCACCGCCCTGGAGGCCAGGCTGATCATGTCCCTGAACGGCGTCAGGGTGGAGAGGTCATGCAGCTTTGCCGATAGGGCCGGCGAGTGGTGAAGTATGTGGCTACAGGAGAGGATCTGTCTTCTCCGGGCGTGCTGCTTATGGAGCTGGAAGTGCGCTTCGCCGACGGGCGGGTGCTGGTGAGCGAGTTGATCAGGGATAAGGTGGAAGGCAGGCTGTGAGGGTTTGCTGCAACAAGAATAGGCCTCCCGGTTGGCGGGAGGCCCTTGTACGGTTGTTCCGTGGGTTACCGCAGGAGCTGCAGCACCAGCTGAGGCTGCTGGTTGGCTTGACTGAGCATGGCCGTGGCGGCCTGCTGGAGAATACTCATCTTGGTGTACTCCATCATCTCCTTGGACATGTCAATGTCGCGGATGCGGGACTCAGCGGCGGTCAGGTTCTCGGCAGCCACGGAGAGGTTGTTGATGGTGTGTTCCAGGCGGTTCTGGTAGGCACCGAGTTTGGCGCGCTCAGAAGAAACAATCTCGATAGCGGTATTGATTGTGGTAATTGCACTCCTGGCATTAGCAGCATCAGTAACGTCGATATTATTTACTCCAAGGGCACTGGCGCGCATGTCACTAATGTCGAGATCGAGGCGCTGTTCTGCAGAGTCGTTAGCCCCGATTTGCAGCGTCACACGTCCAGTAACATCTACTGCGGCGTCAAATGTAAGGGTTCCTAACGTAGTAGTAGTATCACTAGCAGCATCTGGGTCGAGATCGAGTTTATCACCATTTATCCTCACGGTAAGACCGTTAGCTTTGCTAGTACTATCTTTGAGGGTCAGAGTATTACCTACACCAATCGCGGCCTTACCGTCAATTCTACCCTGAGCATCAGTACCTGCAGCGCTAAGAACGGTAGTGGAGGTATCGGTGCTATCCACGAATCCTAGTTTCTGCAGAAGCGTATTCGTGCTAGTTATGTTGATGGTAGCAGTACTACCCATATCGGTAGTTGCAAGCTTTATACCAGGACTTCCCGATACATCAACTTTCTCTGCCTTAACGCCAGTCTGTCCAGCAGCATTATTAATCTTAGTAATGACCGTATCTACAGAATCTGTATCAGCGATGGAAATACTGTAGCCGTTTATTATCAAAGTGCCGCTTCCACCAGTTGTGAATGCTGCTTTAGGAGCAATCGTGGCCGCCGTAGCAGTTTTTTCTATAATTACTTGGTATACCCCGGCCTCTGTCTCCACACCACCAGTGACCGTAACAGCGGCGTTAAGATCAGTTGCACTCACATTGGGATTTGTTGTAGTGTAGGTAGTTCCATTGACCTTGATATCATCAGTACCCGCAACGCCATTTTGAGGGCTTACTATTGCCCCTGCCTGGCCGTTAAGCAGCTTCTTGGTGTTGAACTCGGTGGAATTGGCAATACGATCCAACTCGATGATTAGCTGGTTGACTTCCTTCTGGATTTCAGCGCGGTCGGAATCCGTGGTGGTTTCGCTTGCCGCCTGTACAGCTAACTCTCGCATCCTCTGCAGGATGCTGTGGGTTTCGGTCAAGGCACCCTCAGCGGTCTGGATGAGAGAAATAGCATCCTGGGCGTTACGAACAGCCTGGTTCAGACCGCGGATTTGGCCGCGCATTTTCTCAGAAATGGCAAGTCCCGCAGCGTCATCCGCAGCACGGTTGATGCGAAGACCCGAAGACAGCTTTTCCAGCGACTTGGCTGCCATTGTGTTGTTAATCGACAGCTGACGATAGGCATTTAACGCCGAGATATTATGGTTGATGATCATAGCCCTTGCCGGCTTCCCTGGAAAGCGCTTTTGCTTTCCCTGCCGCAGTGAGCGTGAGGCAGGTGTTACCTGCCGGAGAAGCCGATAAATTCACCTCCTGTGATTTATTTAACCTCTCCATCCATGAGAGAGGCATGTGCCTTAAGTGGTTTCTTCCTGCTGTTCCTGGTCCTTTTCAACCAGTTCGGCCCGCACAATGTGGACGTCTTTCGGTGCTTCGATGCCGACACTCACCTGGTTTCCTTCTATCTGCAGAATCACCACCTTTACCCGGCCGTCGATGATGAACGCCTCTTCTTCCTTGCGGGTAAGGACCAGCACCTTCCCACCCCCGTCCCTGGCGCCTGTTTCCGCTTCCCTGCTTTCCGCTGCGTTCACTAGTTACAATCGGCATATCTCACGCAGACTTTAGAGTCTCCAGCAAAGGAGTGGACGTTATATGCAAATCGTCGAAACCAACCTGGCCTTTCGCAAGACGCCGGCCCGCCGGAGTAGGACTGACTACATAGTCCTGCACCATGCCGGCGCCAGTCGGTGCACAGTTTACGATGTCCACCAGTGGCACCTAAACAGGGTGGAACCCGACGGCACCCGCTGGCTGGGAATAGGTTACCACTTCTTCGTGGACAAGGCCGGCCGGGTTTACCGCGGCAGGCCGCAGGACACCGTAGGCGCCCATTGTCCGGGATATAATGCCAACAGCGTGGGCATTTGCTGCGAGGGCAATTATGAGTGGGAATACATGCCGCCAGCACAGTGGAAAGCTGTCTTGGAGTTGATTGAAGAGTTGAAGCGGATGTACCCACGGGCTAAAGTAGTGGGCCACAGGGGTCTGATTCCCACCAAGTGCCCGGGACAGTTCTTCCCGCTGGCAGAACTCAAGGCGGGCCGTGGGCCGGTCGAGAGGAGGGATACAAAGGTGGAACAGCTGGATCAAACGCTTGATTGGCAAGTTGGCTACCAGAATGCCGTCTTTACCTCGCTGGTTAGTCAAATACCTGCCGCCGCTACCCGTGGGGTATACTGTCCTCTGGGACCCGTTTGATAACAGCTACTTTATCGCTTCAGACGGTCGCAGTGGCGATATCGTCCTGCGCCGTACGGGTCAGGGCGGGTTGGAATGGGTGCTGGCACCCGTGGCCGCCGGGGTCTAACTAAGTCAACAGTACCGGCCTGTTTTATACCTCTTCCTACAGGGACAGCAACGCGGGCCTGTACCCGAAAACCTTTACCGGCGTGGTGGAGAAGATGTACCCGAAGTTTGCCGTTGTCCGGACTACCGGCGGCTACAGGACGACCGTCCACGCGGCGGACTACAACCTGGTCAGGAAGGCGGGTGGTACAGGGGGAGGAAACATGTTAGTACAAAACACTAGTGCCGGGAGGCGAGAAGATTGGTGTTGTGCGACCCGAAGAAAATTGAGCCGGGGGTAATCTGTTCCGGCAAGGCCCTGGCCGTGCTGGAGTTTTTAGAAAGCTGTGGGGGTGCCCCGGAATCCGCCGTAGCCCTATTGTTTCCGCACTACCGGAAGTCCCTGCGGATTTTAAGGGGTTCCGGCTACACCCGTCGGTGCTGGACGCCGGGGCAGGACCCTTTCTGGTGCCCGGCCTCCACCCGCCCCCCGAAGGACGGGGAAGAGTATATTGTCCGGTGCGCCCTGGGATGGTTGGCGGCAAGACTGGTGGAAGCGGGCGGGAGGCTGGAAGGGAGGCAGGCGGTGCTCCCGACCGGCAGGACGTACAGGGCATGCGTCTGGCCGGGAAGGATACCGGATGGTCCGGTGCTGGTGGTGTCAATGACCGGGGAGAAGCCGGAATCCGGGGACCTGTGGGCGGAATACGAATGCCTGAAGGAGAGGGGGTTAAGGGAATGTCTGAAAAAAGTTCAGTGAGGCGTCGGGCGGTGGAAGTGGTGATAAAAGCATGGGGGCTGGTGTGACATAAAAATCGAGTAAAATTGCGGTTTTTCGAGTTTTTTGTATTTGATTTTTAAGCTAAAGGGTTTTATAATTGAGGTATACTGGCCCTCCAGAGATGGAGGGGAGGGGTTTTTATTGCCTTTCAGGGGTAAAAAAGATGTTACAATTATGACCACTACCGGAATAACGCCCGCGCACGCTGCAGCGGGCATTATTATTTTTAAGAGAGCAACCCCTGTTGACGGCTTTGGTGAGCGGTGCTATAATAACTCCTGCCAGAGCAATCCAATCCCTTTTACGCCCGAGTGCGGCGTATGCCCCTAGTAGGGCTTCCCGTTTACCGCTTACAGCGGTCAATGCGCTGGGGTTTTCCCTGGCGAGGCTTCGGCCCGGTAGTGGCGGCTATCGTAACAATACCCGCCTGCTGCAGGTGAAGGCAGCCGGAATAACCCACCTGCGGCAAGCGTTCTCCGGCGGCTGTACGGTTGAACGAGGTTAAACCAGTGAGTTAAAAGGACGCCAGCAGAGGCGTCTTTTTGCTTTTGTCCGGCGGCATTTCCGGCCAGCAAGGCCGGTAAACATACAAGCAGGCTCCCCATCTGGCCTGCGCGCCTTTAATCTCCCAACAAAGCGCAGCGGTAAAAAGTCAAGTACTTTTTGAAGGGGAATTGGAAAAAATTTTTGGGGTTAAGTCGTAAAAAGGCAACAACAAACCAGGCCCAGAAGCTGACAATATCTGGGCATTATCTGCAG
>Ga0224486_100159_pt1 | contig 30333 bp, 33 predicted proteins | sample TexhydDE_CT_test_FD_172013 | JGI IMG/M metagenome (GOLD analysis project Ga0224486, IMG submission 172013) | Fracking water microbial communities from deep shales in Oklahoma, United States - hydraulically fractured wells DE_CT_test ... | reverse complement strand
AACGCTCCCTGCCCATGCCCGCAACCCGCATAAATCCTGATCCGTGCCGGGGTAAAATATTTTTGCCACTGCCCTAAAACGGCCTATTCATCTCTACTTCCGAACATCGCAATTGGCTCTCTTTGAGGTGTGATCCGTCTGTGATATTGTCAGGGTAAAATCCGTCAGTGAAAATGTCAGTATGAAGGAGATGGTTACCCTGTCACAGACGGAACTGAAGCGGATGCTGGTTTTGCAGCGGGTTCTGGAACCGCCAGAAACCACGGTGCTTATCCGCCACTATTTTATCATATTAAATTTTAAAAAGAAATGCCAGCGCCCGGGATACACGCATCTCCCGGCACTGGACCGCACCCGGTTCACGGAAGTGATGCAGTTGTGTGTATTCCCGCGCAACGACAGTCCCCCGGTTATCACCAGCGAAGATACAGGGACCTGGGTAAAGGGAACCGCTAAAAACCCTTTTACAACTAGAATACCTTCCTACTGGGGCCCTCCCGGTACTTCCTCTTTGGCCAGGTTCATGAACCTGGTGAATTCCTTCAAGAAAGCCAGCTCCACCAGCCCCGTGGGGCCGTTTCTCTGTTTAGCCACAATAATTTCCGCTATGCCCCGCTTTTCCGTATCGGGCCGGTAGTACTCATCCCGGTAAATAAACATGACCACATCCGCATCCTGCTCGAGAGAATTATGAACTATGATATCGGCCGCAACAAAATTGTGGTGTCCTGGGACCTCAAGGTCATATACCTCTTCAATACCATCGGGCTCAATGCTTACCACTCGATCCCAGAAAACATCGCTTTGGCTAAGACGTATTAGAAGCTCGCTCTGAACAATCTGGCCCACTCGGAAGGCACGGGTTCGGCTGAGATTACTCTTGTAAAGAGTTGAACCGCAGTACTGAACCCCCAGCGCGGCCTGCATTGCTCTTTGACTAAGTCCAATTAACTGTCGCGCGGGCTCGACTATGGAGTACCATACTGTTGCCGGAATAACGTCCTTATTCGTAATGTGGTCTCGCTTGGAATAGAAATCCAAAATCTCTTGAAGGCGTGATTTCTTGGCTTCTAAACATCCTATTTGTTGTATAAAACACATAATATCAGGTTTTCCACTGATTACTACATGCCATTGGTCACGTCCTTTGCCCGGCTGGGGTACTCGGTTTACTTTTGCCACTATCCCAAAGCGCATAAGCAGGTGCTGAATATCTAGCGCCATTTGCTTGCTGCTAGTAGCATAAGAAATAATAGCGCGTGGTTTCTTACGACCAAATACCCCAAGCGTGCCATCAGTAACCCATAAATGTCGAAGGAAGTGGCCGATGATCTCTGGTGGCTGCGTGAATAATTTCTTCGGAACCCGTTTTTCATAGGATCGGTAACCCCAAACTCCCAGGCTATCCATCCATTGTGCCACCGGGCTCCGCGTTCCATGGGTTAGTTGAGTAGTAGAAGCTAAAAAAACCTGCCACCAATCACGCTGCCGCTCTACACGCGGAAATACCTTTTCTTTAAATAAATCATTAATTAAGTCCATAACAATTTCTGCTAATTGGCGTTCCTTAGTTGTATATTGTATTGCATGGCGAGGCAGTGTACACCCGTCCCCAAGCAAGTGGCCGAGGAGCGCGGCTTCGGAAGCGCTCATGGAGGGACCGGCTATTGACAAGCCTTCCAGCGACCTGGGTAATGCAATGAACTCTCCAGGCTGTAGCTCACCTAAGCATTTCCACCCTTCTAAAGTGCGGAATTTGTGGTTTGCCGTAGCACGCACTTCACGACCCAGCTGGGTACAAAGTCGAAATACAGGTTTTACCCCTGTACACCACACCTTGCTAACCGCGGCAGGCTCTAGTTTCCATGTTATTTCATTAAGTGCCATAACCTTTACAGGCTGCTTTTCCCGAACTAAATCCTTGATTGGAACCCGGTGTCCACTGGCTAATTGCACCAGTGTTTCACCGGCCAGGCAGCCACTTTCCCGCAAATCGGACATGATCGGCCTTTTATCCTGGCGCTGTTCCACCGACCGGCTCAACTGGGCCAGGGCCACCAGGGGTACATTCAGATCCTTGGCCACCCCTTTTAAGGAGCGGGAAATTTCCGCAATTTCCTGCTGCCGGTTTTCCGCCCGGCGGTTACCCTGCATCAATTGCAGGTAATCAACCAGGATCAGCCCCAGGCCCTTTTCCACCTGCAGGCGGCGGGCTTTGGCCCTTAGCTGGCGGGGTGAAAGGATGGCCGTGTCGTCTATGTACAGGGGAGCTTTAGCCAGGCGGGCCGCTGCCCTGGTAAGACGCGCCCAGTCCTCCGGGGTTAAATAACCGCTGCGTACTTTTTGCTGGTCGACCATGGCCTCGGCACAGAGCATCCGCTGGACCAGCTGGGCCCGGGACATCTCCAGGCTGAACACGGCCACCGGTATCTGGCTCTGCAGGGCCACCTGCTGGGCAATGGTCAGCCCCAGGCTGGTTTTACCCATAGCCGGCCGCCCGGCAATGATTATCAGATCCCCGGGCTGAAAGCCGCAGAGCAACCGGTCCAGATCGGTAAAACCGCTGGCTATGCCGCTGACCGTGCCCCTGTTACGGTAACGTTCTTCAATGTACTCAAAAATCTGCTGCAGTATTTCCTTGATGGATAGAAACAGGCCGGTATTGCGCCGGGCGCCCAGCTCCAGGATCATCCTTTCAGCTTCATCGATCAGCCGCTCCACATCTTCGCTGCCTTCATAACCCAGGCCCGCAATCCTCTCGGCCACCCCTATGAGCTGGCGCAGGATGGCCTTTTCTTCAATAATGCGGGCGTAGTATTCCACGTTTGCCGTGGTGGGCACGATGCTGGCCAGAGAAGCCACATATGTAACTCCACCGGCCAGTTCCAGCAGTTTTTTCTCCTGCAGGTAATTGGTCACGGTTAGCAGATCAACGGGCTGGCCCGCCTCCTCCAGGGCCAGGATGGCCTCGTATATCTTGCGGTGAGCTTCCAGGTAAAAATCCTCGGGTTTAAGCAGGCGGGCCACCCGGGATATGGCTTCCCGGTCCAGCATCATTGCCCCCAGCACCGATTGTTCTGCATCTATATTTTGAGGTGGCCTCTTATCGCTCATGATGCTTCACCAACCTGCCGGTAAGATTATTCGGGCGGCAGCCCGACGTTGCGACTGCCGCCCCTGTTGCTGCTGTGCATTTCCCGGAACAGTTTAACTGCCGAATATATGCTGCAGCATTTCCTCCACCGTAGCCACAGGAATGATTTCCACGCCCTGCAGGCCAGCCGGAACTTCGCTTTTGTTTTCCGCGGGAACAATTACCCGCCGCATGCCTGCCTGGCGGGCACCGTAGATCTTTTCCACGATACCCCCCACGCCCCGGATGCGGCCCTGGATGGACAGTTCTCCGGTTATGGCTACATCCTGGGGTACGGGTCTTTCCTGAATGGCGCTCAAAATGGCCAGGAAGATGGCTGCCCCGGCAGAAGGGCCGTCCACGCGCCCTCCTCCAACAATATTAACGTGCACATCGTAGCTGGCCAGGTCCTCCCCGGTTATCTTGCGAATTACCGAGGCAGCATTAAAAACGGAATCCCGGGCCATACTTCCCGCCGTATCATTAAAGCGGATGGTACCCTGGCCCTGGTTGCGGGCTGGAAAAGCCACCGCTTCGATTTCCAAAACAGAACCCACAAAACCCATTACCCCCAGGCCGAAAACCTTGCCCACTTCTTTTTCCGCGCAACCTTTGCGCATTACATGGGGGCTCAGGCGGCTGGTCTGGATCACTTCGTAAACATCCTGCAGGGTAATACCTTCTTTCCCCACCCTTCCCCCGCTCCGGTAACAGGCCAGCCCGTAAGCGTCAGCCAGTATACCGATGGCCTTGCGCCCTTCAATGGTATATTGACTGATAAGTTCGGGAACCTTTTCCTCCAGGTGAACCCCCAGTTTTTCTGCCGCCTGCCTGATAATAAGTTCAATGTCCTGCGGGGTTAGCGGCTCAAAATAGACCTCCGCGCAGCGGGAGCGGATGGCCGGGTTAATATCTTCCGGCTCCCGGGTGGTAGCCCCAATTAATATAAAGTCAGCCGGTGCCCCCTCTTCAAACAGCTTGCGTACATACTGGGGTACTGCAGGATCATGGGGATCATAATAGGGTGAATCAAAAAAGACCCTCTTATCCTCGAGAACCTTCAGCAACTTGGTCTGGAGCACGGGATCCATTTCACCTATTTCATCAATAAAAAGAACGCCTCCATGGGCCTCGGTAACCAGGCCCAGCTTGGGTTCCGGCACACCGCTATCGGCAAAATCACGCCGTGCCCCCTGATAAATGGGATCGTGAACCGAGCCCAGGAGAGGATTGGTTATATCCCGGGGATCCCAGCGCAGAGTAGAGCCGTTTATCTCTACAAAAGGTGCATCCTTGGCAAAGGGAGAACCGTTAATATTCTTGGCAGCTTCCAGGGCCAGACGGGCTGCAGTGGTTTTTCCCACTCCCGGCGGCCCGTAAAGTATTATGTGCTGGGGAAAAGGCGAAGCCAGCTTGGCCAGGAGCGCTTTGACGGCCTTTTCCTGGCCCACCAGTTCGGAAAAATCTCCCGGCCGGAGCACTTCCATGGCCGAACGGGCAAGTTTCTTTTGCTCCAGTTTTTCCAGAATAGCCAGTTTTTTTAGCGTCTGAGCATTTTCCGGCCCGGTATTTTCCTTGAGCACCTGCATTTTTATCTCTTTGACATATTCTTCGTGCCGCTGCTGCAATTTTTCATTAATCTTTTTTTCCAGCTCGTCTTCCACCGTACGCCTGGCCAGTATATCGGCAATCTCTTCTTCCACCTGCTCCAGGATGGACGGAATTTCTTCCAGGCCGGGCGCTTCCTCCAGGGTGGGATCTTCAAACACCAGTTTCTGGAGAGCAAGGACCCTTTCTTCCAGGCGTTCCGAGCGCATCAAGTGCAGGACATTCAGCTTGCCGGCCCGCAAGACCAGCTTATCCGACCCGAATATGCTTGCTGCCATGTTATAAAGGGCGTTAACCTGGCGGCGAAGCTGTTCCACACCTTTCAACCTGGTACATGTTTCCTCCTGGCTTTCTTTAAACTTGTGCAGGAATGCTTTCATTGCCACGGCTACTCCTTTCACGTCTTCGGCTATGTTAATCCTCGGGAACCACTGCTACCCTTATTTGTGCCTGCACGTTGGGATGAAGCTTTACCACCAACACCTGTTCTCCCAGTTGTTTGATCGGTTCTTTGAGCATGATCTTTTTCTTGTCCACGGTAATGTTGTGCTGCTGCTCCAGGTTCTCGGCAATGTCCCTGGTGTTTATGGCACCAAAAAGCCGGCCACCCTCGCCGACTTTCACTTTCACCTGTACGGTAAGACCGTTCAGCCTGGCCGCCAGTTCCCTGGCCTGGGCTTCCGCTTCTTCCCGTTTTCTATCCTCAATGGCCTTCCTTTGGGCCAGTTCTTTCATCCTGGCGGGGGTTGCTTCTACGGCCAGGCGGCGGGGCAGGAGATAATTCCTGGCATAACCGTCGCTTACATTTACCACAGAACCCCTGGTGCCCAGGTTTTTCACATCCTCCAGTAATATAACCTTCACTTGCCTTCGCCTCCTTTTTTGCGATGTTGCGCAGCTTGCTTTATATTTAGCAGCGAGTCCACCAGCCCCAGGATGATAAGCAATATGACAGTAAACGGCCAGTATAAAAATAGAGCCACAATCAGGATTAACTTGACTGCCCTGGACAGTTGAAAACGGTTAAAATAAAATCCAAGCACCGATAGGCCCGCAACCAGGTAAAGAAATGTCCCCAGGTAGATAAGGTTTTTTCCGGCTGTGGCCAACGGCTGCTTGTTCAGCGTGTCGCCGGTCAGGAATAAAAGCAGACCCAGGATTACAATCCACACAAAATACCATGGAAATTGCCACTGCCGGAAAGGAGGTAGCGGTTCAACCTCGTATCCCAGCCGCTGGAGTACCACCTGGCCCAGGTAATAGGTTATGGAGGTGGAAACCAGGGACCAGAGGACCAGGTTGGCCGGAAACAAAAGTACCATCAGCTCCACCATTTCCTGGAACAGATGCCGTATCTCATCTTCCATCCCCGGTTCGATCAGACCCTGGTGTTGATAAAAATTAAGAAGTTGTTCAATATCACCATATATCCCTGAACCCGCAGCCAGGGGATTAATTCCCAGGAACCAGAAGCCTGACAAAAGGGTTATTACGTTCAAAATAACCGCTACACCGGTGGCCATGGCCACTGCCAGGCCAGCCCGTACCCGGTTTTTAAAGAGCACTCCCAGCAGCAGGCCCAGCGGGCCAAGCTGGATGAGCAGCATCATTACGGTAACCGGACGGCCATAAAACACTAATAAAAGCGCCGCTGCCACCACCAGGGCCAGGGCACCTGTTACAAGATCCCGCTTTTTCACCAGCACAGCCAGGGGTAGGGGTATAATGACGCTGATCAATGGAAACAGCGGTGGAACAAGCAAACCAAGGAGAGCTATCACTGCCGTCAGGCTGGCAAAAATTGCCCCTTCCACCAGGTTATTGTGCCGCCATTGGGAAACCAAGGAATCACCTCTTTTTTTCTACCAGGTGGGCCAGCAGGGCAGATAAGTCCCCGTACCATCTTTCCATTTCATGTCCTTCTTCAATACCCTGGCGCAGCTTATTCTCCAGCTTGAGATCCATCCGGGTAAAACTGATCCCCAGCCGGCGTCCCAGCACGTAACAGGTAATAATAATGCTGCTGAACGCATCCAGCAGTCTTTCTTCACTACCCCGCAGCATGGCTTTATACAGGGCGGCAAGGGATGCCAGCAGGTCCGCCTTCAGCCACTCAATTACCCTTATATTTTTCGCAATACCCGTATCCTGATGGCCCCGGGGTCCGAACATGGATCGCCCCCCTTTTCTTATCCTGAACTTACTTCGCGAGGTAACCCCGCTTTTCCTGCCCCTCATGTGCAATCGGCACCTGTTATTTGATGGACCTGGTGCAGTATATTTTCAGGAGTGGGATATTGATCTCACAGGGTTACTGGTGGCCAAACCAAATATATAAGGGGAACCGGCAAGTTCCCCTTGGTTTTACTCGGCTGTAAATGGCAGGAGGGCTATGTTCCGAGCCCTTTTAATAGCTACGGTCAGCATCCGCTGATGCCGGGCGCAGTTCCCGGATATGCGCCGGGGTAAGATTTTACCCCGTTCGGTGATGTATTTTTTCAGCCGGGATACGTCCTTGTAATCAATAATATCAATTTTATCCACACAGAAATTGCAGATTCTTTTTTTCCCCCGGCGTCCCCTTTCCCTTTTAGCCAAGCAATTCACCCCTTATTTCTGGCAGAATTATTTATTATCAATTTCCCGTAAGCTGCTAGAACGGTATATCGTCCTCGTTGAAACTAACCTCACTGTACCCGCTCTCGTCCAGATCATGTCCATGACCTGCGGACCCAGCCGGCGACTGCGCCTCACGAGGCCGATCCAGGAATCGTACCTGCTCGGCCACTACCTCGGCTGTCTTACGACGCACACCCTGGCTGTCATCATAGGAGCGGATTTGCAACCTGCCCTCTACTGCAACCAGCCGGCCTTTACCCAGGTACTGCGAACATACCTCCGCCTGCTTCTGCCAGACCACGATGTCAATAAAATCGGCCTCACGTTCCCCCTGCCGGTTGGTAAAAGGGCGATCCACCGCTAACGTAAATTTGGCCACTGCCGTACCGCTGGGTGTGTATCTCAACTCGGGCTCCCTGACCAGGCGCCCGATCAATATGATTTTATTGAACATCTTTCCACCGCCTTGGGTTCAATCTCTACCCGGCAGAGCAGGCTAAGCCGGAATTTTAAATAATTTTTTCTCTACGCTGCCTGACGAACAATAATGTGGCGCAGCACTTCTTCTGTAATCTTTAAAACCCGGTCCAGTTCCTGGGCCACTTCTGGGGCAGCATTAAACTGCATGATCATATAAATGCCTTCCCTGACATGGGCAATTTCGTATGCCAGGCGTCGCTTACCCCATTTTTCCAGTTTGGTGACTTCCCCTCCGTGGTTTTCCACGAGGGATTTGAATTTCTCCGCCACCTCACCGGCTTTTTCATCGTCCAGTTCCGGGCGCAGGATATAAACACATTCATAACTGCGCACCTCAAACACCTCCTCCCTGTGGACTGAAGGCCCTACCATTAAGTGGTAGAGCAGGGTGGAAAATGCTACATTTATGACTTGATGATTATAGCATAAATTTAGCTCGATGGCAACTGCTTGTTTTTCTAGTTATTAGAAATTCTATTACTTAAAATATCAAACCTCCCCCGGCTTGCCCGGAGGAGGTTCGTTTCTTTCAAGTAATTACTTTATGGTTGTTTCGCTCATTTTTATCTCCGCTATCTGCTTGATATTGTCGCATATCCGGCCAGGATCCACTTCGCCGCAAACAATAATCACGATCGAGTTCTCAATGTTCAAGCAGCAGCTGCACTCCCTCTGCTCATCCTGGCCCCCGCCTTTGGGATCATTTTTCTCCCAGCCCATTTGACTACCCCCTTTTCACAGGATTTGGTAATTTTCTGATCATAGTATATGCGGCGGTTATTACCAAATGTGCAAATTTGCTACTAATCAATCAGCAATAATAAAAAGGCGGTTTTCCTGTCCACCGCCTTTTTGTACCTGCTTAACTTCCATCCGTCAGGCCCTTTTTGCTGTTTTCGCCCGGTCCCATAACGGCCCTGATGCTTTTATCAAATTTAGCCCGGGGGAGCATGACCACACGTCCACAGGTTAAACACTTGATGCGTATATCAATTCCCGTACGCATTATTTCCCACCGGTCACCGCCACAGGGATGTGGCTTGCGGGTCCTCACCACATCACCAGCCTGATATCTGACCATGCTTCGCACCTCCACTCATGCTCAACACCACCCGCCTGGGATAAGGTATTTCGATGCCTTCCCGGTCAAAGGCTTCTTTGATCAGGCGCCGCAGCTCCCGCTCCACATACCACTGCTGCATGGGTTTGGTGTAGGCAATGATCCTGATCACCACATCTGATTGTCCGAAGTTTACCACCCCCAGAACGTGGGGTCCTTCGGCAATGATATCAGCCATGTCCCGTGCGGCCTGCTCACAGACCTGTTGCAGAACGTCAATAACCCGGTCCAGGTTTTCCTCGTAGGCCACACCCACTTCTACCAGCGCCCGCATATTGCCCCGGCTGTGATTGGTAACCTGAATTATCTGCCCGTTGGGGATAATATGCAGTTCACCACCAAAATCCCGCAGGCGGGTTACTCTCAGGCCCATTTCCTCAACTGTCCCGCTTACTCCAGCTACTGTTATATAATCTCCCACGGCGAATTGATCTTCCAGCAGCAGGAAAAAACCTGTGATCACGTCCCGGACAAGATTCTGAGCCCCAAAGCCCACGGCCAGCCCTACCACTCCGGCACCGGCCAGGATAGCCTCCACCCGTACGCCGAACATATTGAGAATGGTGACCAGGGCCACAAAGTACAGGGTATAGCGCAGGCCGCTTTTCATCAGGGTACGCAGGGTATGCACCCGCCTGCTTTCAACCGCTTCGATTTTATCCCACTTGTTAAAAAATCGATCCACCGCCGCGCTGCCGGCGCGCATTACCAGAAAGGTCAGGGCGATGATTAATAGGACCCTGATGCTGCTGGCAATAACTTTTCCCCAGTCTATTGCCAGCAGCTGGTTAACTGTTGATTGCCCCAGAACTGCTTTCCAGATCTCTTCCATGATCAAACCTCCAGGTTTACCCTTCATAGAAAGCTTTATAAGCTCGATAGGCCATATAGATGTCTGCTTTATGGGCCACCTCAAAGGGTGAATGCATGCCTAAAAGGGCAACCCCGCAGTCCACGACATCCATGCCGTGCATGGCCAGCAAGTAGGCAATGGTCCCGCCTCCTCCTTGATCCACTTTACCCAGCAGGCCGCTCTGCCAGATCACTCCGTGCCGGTTGAATACCCGCCGCACCTGACCCAAAAATTCGGCGTGAGCATCATTGGCTCCCTTTTTTCCACCGGCGCCGGTATACTTGGTTACAACCACACCGTGCCCCAGGCGGGCGGTATTCAATTTATCCATTACGTCCGGATAGTTAGGATCAAACCCGGCATTAACGTCGGCTGATAGGGCCCGGGATCTGGCCATAATCCTGCGCAGAATCAGCTCATTGTAACCGGGAACGGACCGTGCGGCCAGTTCGGCCACAAAATTTGTTAAAAATGTGGAGTACATTCCCGTGTTGCCTGTGCTGCCTATTTCCTCCTTATCCACAAAGAGCGCCACTGCTGTCTGTGATGGCACCGTCAGTTCCATTATGGCCTTCAGTGCAGCAAACACGCACACCCGATCATCCTGACCATATCCTCCAATCATACTCCTGTCCAGTCCAACATCCCGGGCTGGCCAGGCCGGAACGGCCTCAATCTCTGCGCTGATAAAATCGTCATCCCTTATGCCATATTTCTGCTCCAGGTAGTTGAGCACATGCTGCTTGATTTTTTCTTTAATCTCTGCTTCACCCACCGGTATTCCGCCTACCAGCAAGTTCAACCCCTCGCCCTTAATTCCCTCGGTCATTTTCTTTTCCATTTGTTCCCTGGCCAGGTGGGGAAGGAGATCAGTTATGGTAAAGACAGGTTCTGTTTCTTTTTCGCCGATGACTATTTTTATTACCCGTCCGTCCTCTTTTACCACCACCCCGTGCAGGGCCAGGGGTATACTCACCCACTGGTATTTTTTAATACCACCATAATAATGAGTTTTAAGCAACGCCAGGTTTTCTTCCTCGTACAGCGGCCGGGGTTTTAAATCCAGCCGGGGGCTGTCCCCATGAGCGCCAACGATGCTTAACCCTTTCTCCAGGGGCTCGTTGCCTGCCACCGCCATGGCCATGCACTTTCCCCGCCAGATGCTGAATACCCGATCCCCGGCCTTAATGTTTTCCTTTTGCTCCAGCTCACTAAAGCCCCCGTCCCTGGCAGCTGCTGCCGCCAGCTCTATGGTTTCCCGTTCGGTCTTGGCCTTACTTAGAAACTGGCGGTAATCTTCCGCCAGGTCCATTGCCGCCTGTTTTTCCTGCGCGTTTAGTTTCGTCCAGGCCGGCACACTATCCGGCTGTTCTTTTAAACCGGTCATTTCATCCACTCCCTGGCTTATTATACTTGAAATTTTTTGTTTCAAATTATATCCTGGTCAAATATCCTCTTGTTTATTTTTCGCAGGTTAAATGTCTTTTATGGGATACTGGTTTAACAGGGGGATACTTTTCTGCAGTATTTCCGTTGCCGGGTTCAAAGCCTGGTACAGGCGGGAACTGCTCAAGGCCCGGTCGAGCCAGGGTACATCAAAACCGGGAAGCCAGCTGTTAAGAATATCTTTAACCTCCATAAGCACAGCCAGAAATATAACCGCCGCCAGTACCCCCCTGGAAATTCCCAGGATCAACCCGCCGACCCGGTTTACAGGACCGAGCAGGCCTATTCCAGCTGCTGTGGTCACGATTTGTCCCAGCCAGCTGATCAGCCAGGCTGTAAGCAGCAGGATTACTATAAATGAAACCAGCTCCAGGGTTCCCCGGGAGAGATGCTGATACCATTCCGATAATGATTCATTGATAAAAATTGATGCCGGAGGGGCATTCCAGCTGCCGAGCCATTGATTGATCGGCCAGTGTCGCCCGATATATTCTGCCAGTGGTGCGTGATATTCCCTGGCCAGGACCAACCCTATCAATAGCCCGCATACCCTGGCCAGGCTGGCAATCAGCCCGGTTTGAACGCCCCTCCAGGCAGGCCAGATGATCAGCCACAGTAGCAGCAGGTCAAGCCAGTTCACTTTTTAGACCGCCTTTCTTTTTCTGGTTGCCCCATCTCTGCTTGCGCCGTCACTTCGTAATTTCAGCATATCACATTTCTCGTCTCCGGTGGTCAATTCCTTCTTAATCTATTTTCCCTGGGATATCTTTAAGCGAAATATTGTTGTGATCAGACCGGCGATTACCGCTAACCCCGCATACCCAAATAAAGGATAAAGTATCTTTACCAGCCTGGTAAAGCCCACCCCGGCCAGTGGTATGGCCAGCAGTACCACACCTGTACCTGCCAGGCGGTATAGCGTTCCTCCTTTCGGTGCCACACGACTGGCAAAACCATGGGCATCGGCAATGGCCGTTGTTAAAATGGCCAGCCAGATCAGCAGGCCCAGAATATGTTTCCATATCTCGCCCAGATCTCCCGCAATGCATAGAAGCGGTATTTGATAGCTGGTTATCCCGGGATAAAAAAGCAGACCTGCCAGTGTTACCAACCCTGCTGTACCGCCCAAAATTATTCCTCCGGTAAGTCCGCCTAGGATCCCCGGTTTTTGTTCCACGCTCCGCCCCAGGGATGATAACACCGCCAGCGGAACAACCATGTTATAGGATACATAGAGGACGCTGGACCACAGCCAGTTCCTCCCGTAATTTACCTGATGGCCCTGTTGTATCAGTTCAGGCCATCCTCCATAATTTATGATCGCCATCAGGCAGACGAAGGCAATGGTCAATATTTTCAGCGGGACCAGAATCATATTTGTTAATAACACTCCCTCCAGCCCGCCCATGATCACCAGAATCGTTATTATCGCCACCGCCAGCGTTCCCGCCCCGGTTGGCAGTCCAAACTGCTCGTTGAGCAGGGCGCCGCTTCCTGCCAGCATAACCACCAGCCCTCCGGGTAGCATGGCCAGACTCAGCCAGTCCACCGCCCGGGCCAGTTTTTTTCCCATCATAACCGGCAGGAGTTCAGCATAACTGCTGCATCCGGCTGCTGTCGCATACAGCATTATTAACAGTCCCAGCAGCCCAAAAAGTATTGTGGATAGAGTTACCCCCCAGAGGCCTTTTTCCCCGTAGATAATAAAGAATTGCATTATTTCCTGACCGGATGCAAATCCGGCTCCAATTACCGTACCGGCATAAAGGGCGCTTACCTGAAACCATTGTTTCAGCCCGATGCCCGGCAAGTCCATCACCCCCTTTTTCAATCCTATGCACTGGGAGCAAATGGTTGACCAAATTTCATGTTTTAAGGAATAATCGGGTCATCCGGTGGAAATAAATATACTAGTTATTGGTAAATCAGGGGGAATACACGATGATTGATAAAGCTCAAGAATTGCCCAATTTCCTGCCTGGCGGTAAAACCAGGGTTCATATAGATGATCCTACGGCGGCTAAAAAGTTCGGCTATGATCTTTTTGCCCGCCTGGAGCGTTGCGGTGGTTTATCCGGGCAGCCATTAATTCTGCTCTGCATTGGTACCGACCGTTCCACGGGTGATTGTCTGGGTCCGCTGGTGGGTTCAAGGCTGGTTTCAAGCCAGCAGGATCTGTTCACCGTTTATGGCACCCTGGATAATCCCGTGCACGCCAGCAACCTGCACGGGGTAATTGAGGAGATATACCGCACCTACAGGAATCCCCTGGTTATAGCGGTGGATGCGTCCCTTGGAAGCGTTGATAGTGTTGGTTTTGTAACCATTGGCGACGGTGCCCTGCGGCCGGGGGCCGGTGTAAATAAAAAGCTGCCTCCCGTTGGTGAGATCCATATTACCGGCATTGTTAATGTAGGCGGCTTTATGGAATACCTGGTTCTGCAGAATACCAGGTTAAATCTGGTCATGCGCATGGCTGATGTTATCGCCCAGGGCCTCCTGTATACAGTGGCCCTGTGTACCAAAAATGAAACCCGGGAAATATAAACCCGGGTTTCACTGTTTATGCCAGCTCTTTAATCCGCGCCAGCACCTGCTCCGGTGTTTTCCCGGCCATTTCTATTACCGGTGCCCTGGTATTTATATCCTGCATGTTCATGGTGTTGTTATCCAGGCCGGTAACTACCATGGCCAGAACTTCCTCCTGGCTGCCGGGGCTAACCACGGTATAGCCCTCTTCTTCCAGCAGTTCTTTCAGGCCGGTCAAGCTTTCCTCTACCGCTACCTTTTTATTCATTTTGTCGCACCTCCTGTCACTGTTAGTATGACCTGAAGGTGCCTTCTTAACTCGGGGTCCTTCTTTCTTTCAGCAATTGTATTACTTCCCGGTCAGTCACCTGCCGGAAGTCCTGATAAAACTGGCCCACGGCATAAAAATCTTCCGGTGCCATCAGGACCACCAGTTGATCAACTTCTTTTTCCAGCCTGTCCAGGCTATCTACCGGTGCCACTGGAACAGCCAGAATTAGCTTCTCTGGCCTGAATTTCTGCCGGATCCAGCGCAGGGCGGCGATTACCGTGTAACCTGTGGCTATACCGTCGTCCACTACTATTATGCATCTACCGCTGTAATCCGGGTATTCCTTATCCCCGCGGTACAGCACCAGGCGTCTTTCTATTTCCTTTCTCTGTTCCTCCACCAGGCCGGCCACATCTTTTTCTTTTAACCCCAGCACAGCCAGCAGTTGATGATTAAAAACTGTCGTTCCGTCCTGAGTTAGGGCCCCAATGGCTACCTCCGGGTTATGGGGCGCCCCAATTTTTCTCGGTATAACCAGGTCAAGGGGTAAATCCAGCTGCCGGGATATTTCTGCTCCCACCACAACCCCTCCCCGGGGTATGGCCAGGATTATCCCCTTTTGCTTGCAGGCACCGGTCAGCTTTCCGGCCAGTTGTCTTCCAGCATCAGCCCGGTCGGCAAAAACCACTGGTAGATCACCGCCTTCCGGTATCCTTTTACTTCAGTAGTATATTTCAAATCACTGTAAGTCAGTCCGGTAAATTTTTCAGCTCATTTATCTCCCTTATCCAGGCCATAATTTTCTTTCATCTTTTTGTACCTTTCATAGGTAACCGGTGATATTTCCGCCAGGGGCAGGTTATCTAAAAGGGTGATCATTTTCTTAAGTCCTTCCCCCCTGAGCATCCACTGGTAATAATTCCTCCCCCCGTGGTTATATGGCCCGTAAAGGCGTGAACCGGGCACATTCCTGGTTAGCCACTCAAAAAGCTGCTTGTGGCGTGCATGCATGCGCAGGGTGATATGCGGCTGCCTGCCGTCGCCACCAAAGTGGCCTTCTCCCACCAGCAAGCCGAGTAAGAATCCAAGTTTAAAGGAGTCCATTTTTTCCTCCCTTTGTTGTTTCACCGTCATGTAACACGTGAAACATCTTATCTTTTATCCGGCAGCTTACTTAAGAAGCAGATTGACCAGTTCATCAAGCTGATCACGGTTATCAAAGGCAATTTCAATAACACCGCGACCACCGCGCCTGGCACGAATACGCACTTTAGTACCCAGAACATCGCCGAGCATATCTTCCAGGGAAACCAGCTCACCATCACTGGCAGCCGGAGAACTTTTTTCTTTCACAGGAGCGCTTACATCACTGCTTTCATTTATAAAACGACGAACAAGTTCCTCTGTTTCCCGGACGTTTAAACCATGTGCAACCACCTCCCGGGCAGCAGCTATCTGCTTGGCTGCATCATCCAGGGAAAGAATAGCCCGGGCATGACCGGCAGTAATTACGCCGGAACTAAGCATATCCTGAACCTCAGGCGGCAAAGACAATAAACGCAAGGTATTGGTAATAAAAGGCCGGCTCTTGGCCACCAGCCTGGCAATTTCCTCCTGAGAAAGACCAAACTCATCAATCAACCGTCGATAAGCAGATGCTTCCTCCAGCGGGTTCAAATCTTCCCGCTGCACGTTCTCAATAAGGGAAACGGCAGAGGCCTCCAGATCGCCATAATCCTTAATAATCGCCGGTATGAACTTAAGACCCAATATCCGGCAGGCCCGCCACCTGCGCTCACCAGCAATAATTTCATATCTGCCACCGGCAATGGGGCGAACAACAATGGGCTGGACAACACCATGCTCCTTAATAGAGAGGGCCAGCTCCTGAATCTTATCCTGATCCAGAGCCTGCCGGGGCTGGCGAGGATTGGGTTGAACATCTTCTACCCGGATTTCCTGCAAAGAGCCATTCACATCATTACTGTCCACAGGAATTAAAGCACCCAGACCCTTTCCAAGTCCGCGCTTCTTACTCAATACCCATCACTTCCTTAGCCAGCTCATGATAAACCTCCGCACCCCGGGAACGGCGATCATAAAACATAATTGGCTGCCCGTGGCTGGGCGCCTCGCTTAAACGAACATTACGGGGGATAATGGTTTTATAAACCTGGCCGGGAAAATATTTTTTAACTTCTTCCACCACCTGTATGCTCAAATTGGTTCTACCGTCAAACATGGTTAAAAGAATACCCTCCAGAACCAGGTGGGGATTCAAACGTTTTTGAACTAAATGAATAGTGTTCATCAATTGACCAACACCCTCAAGGGCATAATATTCACACTGGATGGGGATCAAAACAGAATCGGCAGCCGTTAAAGCATTAAGGGTAAGCAAACCCAGGGAAGGAGGACAATCCAGAAAAATATAATCAAACTGATCCCGAAAAGGTTCCAGCGCCCGGCGAAGAATACGCTCACGATCAGCCACAGATACCAGCTCTATTTCAGCACCGGCCAGCTCAATAGTGGCGGGAACCACCTTTAAACCGGGCACAGAAGAATCCACAATCACCGCTGAAAGATCCTTACCCCCGATAATAACGTCATATATACAGAATTCAAGATCCTCCTTATTAACACCCAGACCGCTGGTTGCATTCCCCTGGGGATCAACATCCACCAGCAACACCTGATTTCCCATCAGGGAAAGCCATGCCGCTAGATTAACAGCAGTAGTGGTTTTACCAACACCCCCTTTTTGATTGGCAATGGCAATGGTCTTTCCCAATGGCAATCACTCCTTTAAATGGCTCATGTGGGCAAATATTCAACAAAGGGAGCAAGTGTTCCTGCAAAGAAAATGACCGCTGGCAGGGCAGCGGCCATTTTCCAAAGGATCATTTACTTTAACTTCTCGGCTTAAAGGTTTCACACTTGGTCTGCAAGGACTGGCTGGCCTTGCTCACTCCATTACGATCCACCTGAATCATCGGAGCACCACAGGACATCTCGCTGTTAAACTTGCATTCTGAAACCGAACACTTGATATCAGGCATAAAACCATCACCTCCAGAATTAAAGTTCCCGAAAAAAAATATTTTTATTCAAGAAAAATAAAATTATAAGGGACGGCGGCGGGGAATGCCCGGGCGGCGCGGAAATTGAACAGGGGTTTCTCTATATTTTTCAAATAAGATAAGTTGCCTTTCATCACCAGTTACTGGTAATTTAAGGCAATATCTGGTTACAAAACGACCACCCAGTATATTTAAAGCCCTATCACAGGAAGCAAGCTCCTGTTCGACCTGAGGACCTTTAAAAGCAATAAAAAACCCGCCGGTTTTAAGGAAAGGAAGGGCATATTCCAGTAAAACAGCCAGCGGGGCAACGGCCCTGGCCACAGCAAGATCATAAAACTCACGGTAATGTTCTTGATGAGCTACTTCCTCGGCCCGACCACAAACCACCTGCACACCAACCAGACCCAGGAAAGAAGCCACGTGCTGTAAAAAAGACACCTTTTTCGCAACCGATTCCAGCAACGTACACTGTAAATCCATGCGGGCCAGTTTCAGCGGCAAGCCGGGAAAGCCGGCACCGGTACCAATATCAATAAAACGGGAACCGGAAGGAGGAGAAAAAAACAGAAAACAGGATAATGAATCGATAAAATGCTTTATTACCACGTCCTGCACCTGCACCAGGGAGGTTAAATTAATCCTTTTATTCCACTGCAGCAGAAGATGATAATAACGATAAAAAGAAACAAAGGCATCATCGGGCAAATTTAAACCTAAATCCACCAGCGCTCTCAAAAATAAAGATTTAAAATCAGAAAAATTAATACCGGACAATAAATACCCTCCCAGGAAATGTTAATTTTTATCTAACGACCGGCGGCGACCTTCAAGGTAAACCAGAAGCAGGGCGATATCTGCCGGGCTAACGCCGGATATACGGCTGGCCTGGCCAATAGAGCGCGGACGAATTTGTTCCAGCTTCTGCCTGGCTTCCATTGATAAACCCTTTATGGAACCATAATCCAGATCATCGGGAATACGGCGATTTTCCAGCTTGATAAATCGCTCCACCTGCGCCAGTTGCTTCTTAATATAACCTTCATATTTAATTTCTACTTCCACTTCTTCCTCCACATCAGCGGGCCAACCGGAAGCACCGGGGAAAATTTCCTTTATATGTTGAAAAGTAATTTCCGGACGGCGCAGTAAAGCGGCCAGGGAAGTGGGCTGTTGTACTGGCGAACTTTGCGCCGCTTCCAACACCTTATGTAACTTTTCATCAACCGGTACAACCGTACGCTGTAATAATTCAATGCCTTCCTTGATTAAACGTCTCCTCTTTTCAAAAATACGGTACCTTTCCGGGGTAACCAGGCCAACTTCATAACCCTTTTCCGTAAGACGCAGATCAGCATTATCCTGGCGCAAGAGCAACCGGTACTCAGCACGGGAAGTAAGCATGCGGTAAGGTTCATTGGTGCCTTTGGTAACCAGATCATCAATAAGCACACCAATATAGGCTTCTGAACGGGATAAAATGAGGGGGTCCTTACCCTGAATAAAACGGGCAGCATTTATACCCGCAATTATACCCTGGGCAGCAGCTTCTTCATAACCTGAAGTACCATTAATTTGACCGGCGCTGAACAAGCCGCTGATGGTCTTGCACTCCAAAGAAGGTTTCAACTGCGTGGGAACAAGATAATCATATTCAATGGCATAACCGGGACGTATAATTTCAACCTTTTCCAGGCCAGGCAATGTGCGCAGCATGGCCAGCTGTACATCCTCGGGGAGGCTTGTGCTCATACCCTGTACATACATTTCCACCGTATCCAGACCTTCAGGCTCAATAAAAACCTGGTGACTCTCGCGATGAGCAAAACGCACCACCTTATCTTCAATGGAAGGACAATATCGGGGTCCCGTTCCCTTTATGAAACCGCTGAAGAGAGGTGAACGATGCAGGTTATCCCGGATGATCCGGTGAGTTTCAGGAGTGGTGTAGGTTAACCAGCACGGAACCTGCTCCCGCCGGGTTACCGGGGATATATAAGAAAAATTCAACAGGCGCTCATCCCCTGGCTGCACGGACAACTTGCTGAAATCAATAGATCGCCTGTCCACACGGGCAGGAGTACCGGTTTTAAAACGACCCAGCTCCAGACCCAGCTCCCTTAGCGAAGCTGACAGTCCCACCGCAGCAAATTGACCATTGGGACCACCGGTATAAGCCAGGTCACCGATAATAATACGGCCATTTAAATATGTACCGGTAGTAAGAACAACCACCGGAGCCAGAAACTTGGCGCCGGTGCTGCCAACAACTCCTTGAACACGATCTCCCTGTACCAGCAGGCGCTCCACGAGAACCTGCTTTAAATCCAGGCGCTCCTGGCTTTCCAGCACCTTCCTCATGCTCCACTGGTATCGCCTTTTATCGGCCTGCGCCCGCAGGGCACGGACAGCAGGACCCTTGGCAGTATTCAGCAAACGCATCTGAATGGCGGTACGATCCGTATTCAGGCCAATCTCCCCACCCAGTGCATCTACCTCACGAACCAGCTGGGCCTTGGCCGGACCGCCCACAGCAGGATTGCAGGGCATCAGGGCCACATTATCCAGGTTCAAAGTCAGAACCAGGGTACGGCAACCAAGGCGAGCGGCAGCTAAAGCCGCCTCGCAACCGGCATGACCGGCGCCGACCACGATAACGTCATATTTTCCAGCCAGGTACTCCAAGGGAACAAAACCTCACTTTCCAATACAAAAGTCTTGAAAAATACGGTCAACAATATCTTCGGCAACCGTATCACCGGTAATTTCACCCAGTGCTTCCCAGGCCGCCCTTAAATCTATAGCCACCAGATCAATATTTTCACCGGCCGATAAAGCGCGCAATACCTCCTGCAAATGCTCATGACAGCGCACCAGCGCCTGCTTATGACGAACGTGACTGACCAGGGGCATTTGAGATGCCGTAGCCTGGCCACCGAGCACCAACCGCTCAATGGCTTCTTCCACTTTGGACAGGCCGTATCCAGTTTTAACTGAAATAACTTCCACCGGCTTGTCCGGGTAAAGATCTGCAACCTGGCGTGCCAGCCCCTCGCCATCACCAATATCACTCTTATTAATGAGAACAATTCCTTTCTGCCCCTCTACCAATTCCAGCACAGCGCGATCTTCAGAAGTTAAACCGGTACTGGCATCCAGAACCACCAGTACCAGGTCGGCCGCCTTCACCAGCTCCCTTGAACGTTCCACGCCAATTCTTTCTACTATATCATCGGTATCACGCATTCCAGCCGTGTCGGCCAATCGAACGGGTATACCCCTTATATTTACCACTTCTTCGATGATATCCCTGGTGGTACCGGGAATCTCAGTAACGATGGCCCTTTTCTCCCGCAAGAGAGCATTTAGCAACGAGGATTTACCAACATTGGGACGACCAACGATGACCGTGCGCAAACCTTCACGGAACACCTTACCAAAACGGGCCTGATGAATAAGTTCCTCCAGATCGCCCATAAGGTCAAGAACAGAATTCTTCAAATCCTCCCGGCTGGCCACCTCAATATCCTCTTCGGGAAAATCAATATCGGCCTCCACCTGGGCCAGAATTCCCAGCAATTGATCTTGAAAACGCCTGACCCTGGAAGATAACTCTCCGGAAAGCAAAGACATGGCTACTGCCAGCCCGGCATCCGTCTTGGCGCGAATAATATCCAGAATGGATTCGGCCTGGGCAAGATCCAGGCGGCCGTTTAAAAAGGCCCGCCGGGTAAACTCACCGGGTTCAGCCAGCCTTGCACCGTGCTGCAGGACAAGCTCCAGAGTACGGCGCAGGGGAACTATACCACCGTGACAATTAAACTCCACCACATCCTCACGGGTAAAAGTACGGGGCGCATACATAACACCCAGCAAAACCTCATCCACAGGCTGGCCGGTGGCCGGATCCACCACCAGGCCGTAAAATAAACGATGACTACCCTGCCGGCGCCAATCAACACCAGTCCGGCTGACAAAAATTTTTTCCGCAATGGCAATGGCCTCAGGGCCGGATACCCTGACAATACCAATGGCACCCTCGCCCAATGGAGTAGCAATGGCAGCAATCGTATCATCCAGCACTGACAACACCACCATTTGAAAAAACCCAGCCCGGATGACACCGGCTGGGTTATAAATCGTAACACAAGCTATTTTCTGGGAGAGATGATGATTTTACGATATGGTTCTTCACCTTCACTATAAGTATAGATATCATCTCTTCCCTGGAGTGCCGTATGGATAATCCTGCGTTCATGGGACGACATGGGCTCCAGAACCACATTCCTTCCCCGCTGCTTGGCTTTTTCCGCCAGCTTTAAAGCCAGGCGCTGCAGTGTTTCCTCCCGCCGGCGCCGGTATCCTTCCACATCCAGAATAACCCTGTAACGCTGGGTCTGATTCTTATTCACATAAAGGTTGACAAGATACTGCAGGGCATCAAGGGTTTCTCCCCTTCTACCGATCAGTATACCCACATCTTTTCCTGCTATTGCAATGTACAAACTATTTTGTTTTTCTTCAATAGACATTTCCACAGGGAGATTCATGGCCTCCAGCAGACGATCAAGCAATTCCTTTGCCCGGCGCGATGGTGTATCCTTAACCCGTACCCTAACCCGAGCCGGCCGGGTGCCCAGAATACCTAAAAACCCCCTGGACGGCTCCTCCAATATTTCAATTTCTGCTTCCTCCCGGGAAATTCCCAACTGGGCCAGCGCCAGGGAAACCGCCTCATCAACAGTTTTAGCGGTTTTCTCGATTTCCTCCACCACCAGTGTTTAGCGCCTCCTTCAACCCTTGGGTATGCCTGTTAACAAAATACTGCTGGATAATTCCCATGGCATTAAAAACTACCCAGTACAAAGCCAGACCGGCAGGAACCGTTGCACTGATCCAGGCAATGAAAACGGGCATAATGATGAGCATGGTCCGCTGGGTGGGGTCGGACATATTGGTAGTCATGCGCGACTGAACATAAGTGGTTAATCCGGCAAGAAGAGGGAGGATGTAATAAGGATCCCCCACCTGGCTGAGGTTATTAATCCAGAGAAACCGGGCATGGGCGGGATCGGCATAATTAAAATGCAGTAAAGCACGATAAAGGGCAATTAAAATGGGCATCTGAATCAATAAAGGAAGACAACCGGCCATGGGATTAACATTGTGCTCCCGGTACAACTCCATAATTTTTTGCTGCATCTTCTGCGGGTCCTTATTCCGGTAGCGCTCCTGTATCTCTTTAATCTTCGGCGCCAGCTGTTGCATAACAACCATCGAACGCATCTGCTTGACCGTTAAAGGATAAAGAATAATCTTGATAAGAACAGTCAGCAGGATGATAGCCAGGCCGTAATTGGCAATATGAGCCATCTCAGTAAGGTGATATAACCAGTTTAAAAGAGAAGTCATGCCATCAACCAGAGCTTGAAACAAACCATCTCCTCCTTGCCATTAAACCGGATCATAGCCACCCCGGCAAAAGGGATGACAGCGCAATAAACGCCAGCATGCCAGAAGCAAACCACGGATAACACCGTATTTAGCCACGGCCTGTACGGCATACTCGGAACAGGTAGGGTAAAAACGACAGGTGGGTGGTTTTAAAGGTGAAATAAATCGCTGGTAAAAGCGAAAACAGGCAATAACCAGTGAGCGCATCCTCACCTCAACCCTTCGGCACAAGCTTACGGGTAGCACGACCGATAAGATGATGGACCTGGCCAGCCAGATCGTGATAATTTTTCCCCACCGCCTCTTTGCGGGCAATAATAACCACGTCACAATTTTCCGGAAACCAGCTTTCATTCAGGCGGCAAATTTCACGCAGCAGGCGACGCACACGATTGCGGACTACAGCCTTTCCCGTTTTTTTACTGACGGAAAAACCAAATCGGCGGCCCTGTCCCCGGTTACGGTACAAATATAAAACCAGGGCGTTACTGGCCACGGATTGACCCCGCCGGTACACCCGTTGAAAATCCCTTTTCTTTTTCAAAATCTCCATGCTCCAAATCAATCCTGCTTAAAATCAATCGGCCAAATGTACGAAAAGGCCAACTTGTTGAATCAAGCGGCCTTATGCAGTAAGTCTTTTTCTTCCTTTCAGCCTTCTCCTTTTTATAACGTTACGGCCTGCCCTGGTGGACATACGCTTTAAAAAACCATGAACTTTTTTCCGTTTCCTTTTTTTGGGCTGATATGTGCGCTTCAAAATCTTACACCTCCTCACCACCGGCCGGCTGGAAAAACCAGACACATCACAAGTTATTATATAAGATATACCCTTCTCAAGTCAAGAAAAAACACCCGGCCGAAAATAATTGTCCACAGCCTGCTCAACTATCCACAGGAAGACATTTTATCGGTTGATAAGGCCTGGCAAATTTGATATCATTGAATCGCTGGCACCAGGAGAAAAAGATATCCACAGGCCAGAATAAAGATGTGCATAAAACTGTCGATATTTAGTGCTGTACAAATCTAAAGGACAGGCCCCGTTAAAACGCTTGCGGAGGCTTTTTTAAGTTTAACAAACAACTGTCAGCAGGGGGTTACCACCAATGAATAAAACACATGTGACCGCGATCTGGGATGAACTGCTGGCCCATATCCAGCCCCGGCTGGATACAGAAACTTACGAAATCTGGCAGGAATCGGTACTCCCCCTGGGGTTTCACCGGAGCACTTTTTTTATCCAGGTTCCCAACCATTTTTACAGAGACTGGCTGGCGACAAGATACGCTTCACTAATTAAAAACTACCTCCAGGAAATCACCAACGACGAAATCGAAATACAGTTCTTACCAGCAGAAGAAGTCAACGAAAAATTATTAAACAGGATACGCAAGACCGCACCGTCAGCTGTGGAAACATGCTCGCTAAATCCTCGCTACACTTTTGAAACCTTTGTGGTGGGCAACAGCAACCGGTTTGCTCATGCAGCCTGCCTGGCCGTAGCAGAGTCACCCGCGGAAACATACAACCCCCTTTTTATCTATGGGGGAGTGGGGCTGGGTAAGACGCACCTGATGCATGCCATCAGCCATTACATCCTGAAGCGGGGCAAATTAAACCGGATAGTCTACGTTACCTCTGAAAAATTTACCAACGAGCTAATCAACGCCATAGCAAACAAAAGAACGGCAGAATTTAGAGATAAATACCGGGGAATGGACGTACTCTTAATAGACGATATTCAATTTGTCGCCGGAAAAGAACGCACCCAGGAAGAATTTTTCCATACCTTCAATACTTTATACGAGGCTAATAAGCAAATAGTTATATCCAGCGACAGGCCGCCCAAGGAGATTCCAACCCTGGAAGACCGTCTGCGATCCCGTTTTGAATGGGGCCTGATCACAGATATCCAACCTCCCGATCTGGAAACAAGGATTGCCATCTTAAGAAAAAAAGCCCAGCTCGATAACGTCTCAGTACCGGATGAAACGCTGGAATATATAGCGGAACAAATAACATCCAACATCCGGGAACTGGAAGGAGCCCTCATCCGGGTGGTTGCTTATGCCTCACTGAACAAACAGCCAATAACCACCCAGCTGGCACGGGACATACTCAAAGACATATTGCCCGGTAAACAACAAAGACAGATTACAGCCCAGCTGATCCAGGAAAAAGTGGCCGCTTACTACGGTTTAAAACCCGAAGAATTCAAATCCAAAAAACGTAGCCGCAATATTGCTTTCCCACGGCAGATCGCCATGTACCTGGTCCGGGAACTGACAGATCTCTCCCTGCCACAAATAGGCGATGCCTTCGGAGGAAGGGACCACACAACAGTGCTTCATGCTTGTGAAAAAATAAGCAACCAGCTGGCCAGCGACGCCCTGCTGGAACAAACCATCAACGAAATAAAACAAAAAATAAAAGAAGATAGCAGGTAACTTACCCACAGAAAGGGAAAAATCTTTCCCCAGGACAAAAATAACAAACCCTCCCGGACTAAACAAGTTATCCACAAAAAAAGAACACTACTATAAAGTACGACTATATGGGTTATGAAATATAATGATCCGGATCATAATCAGGACAACGGAGTGAAAACCATGAAGTTCATTGCGAGCAAACCGACGCTAGCTCATGCGATAAGTGCCGTTCAAAAGGCAGTTTCCCCCCGCTCACCCTTACCGGTTTTAACGGGCATTCTCTTTGAAGTCACCGGAAACAGGCTCTACCTGACAGGCTCGGACACCGAACTGACCATCCAGTGTAACATAGAAGTGGAAGCTGAAACGGAAGGAGCCATAGTACTGCCTACCCGTTACATCTCCGATCTGGTACGCAGCCTCCCCGATATACCCATACAATTTAACAGCATACCGGGCAGCACAAGCGTCATCATAACTTATGGAACATCACAGGTAAGCATACACGGCTACGAACCCGAGCAATACCCGCGCCTGCCATCAATGAACAGGGGAACCGGCATCCAGGTACCACAGGACGAGTTAAAGGATATGTTACGCCAGGTTCTCTTCGCCGTGTCCAACGATGAAACACGGCCCGTGTTCACCGGAGTCCTCATGCAGGTAGATGGAAAACAGTTCAGGCTGGTGGCTACCGATACCTACCGCCTGGCCATGAAGAATTACCAGCTGGAAGAAAAACCTGAACAACCGCTAAGAGCAATTATACCCGGGAAAACCCTGGGTGAAGTGGCCAGGTTAACAGGCAATACCGAAGAAAAAATATCCATAATCCTGGAAGAAAATCATATATTTTTTTCCACCGCAGATTTAAAAATAGCTTCACGCCTGATAGCCGGACAATACCCCCCCTACGAACAGGTAATACCAAGGGAATTTGTCACCCGTACCAGAGTGACTACCAGGGAAATAATGGATGCTACGGAAAGGGCATCCCTGCTGGCGCGTGATGGATACCCGGTGGTAAAATTCACGCTACAGGAAAACAGCTGTGTTGTTTCTGTACAAACCCAGGCAGGCTGGATCCGGGAAGAAATTAACGGGCTGGTGGAAGGCGAACCCCTGGAGATATGGTTCAACGCCCGGTACATGAGCGAAAGCCTGCGGGCCCTGAACAGTGATGAACTGTGCTTGGAATTAACCGGCCCCTTAAGTGCAGCAGTGCTCAGGCCGGCAGGGGACGATAGCTACCTGTCCCTGCTGCTACCGGCCAAACCGCCTAAGGATTGAGGGCCGTCCAGTTCCGGGAGGAAGTAAGTGCGCATAGTGCATATCAGCCTGGAAAACTTCCGGGGATACGACCGGCTGTTCTGGCAGCCCCACCCCCGGATCAATATAATCGCAGGAGGTAACGCCCAGGGTAAAACCAACCTCCTGGAGGCTATTTTTTTTGGCTTTACCGGGCACTCATTTCGAACGCACCGCGACAAAGACCTGATTCGCTGGGGCAGCAATTACTGCCGGGTGGAAGTAAAATTTGAATCACACCAGCAGGAAAGAAATAAAATTATCCTTTTGACCACCGCGGGCAAGAAACAGGTTAAATCCGGGGGACAACCGGATGAAAAAAGCCCCTTTATGCTGCCTTTAATTTTCACACCCGATCACCTGTTAATGATCAAGGGAAGTCCTGTTTTACGCCGGCGATGGCTGGACCTGGAGATAGGACCACTGGAGCCCGGTTACCCCTTCTGGTTGCATCGCTATCAAAAGGTTTTATTAAATAGAAATAAATTGCTGCAAAAAATGAAAACTGAGCAGCTGAAACAGGAGGAGCTGGAACCCTGGAACCAGCAACTGGCTGCCATAGGAGCCAGAATTATCGCCTGGCGCTGCCGCCTGCTGGCCGGGCTTTCCTCCGCCGTAAGGAGCATATACAGCCAGATTGGGGGAAGTGGCGAAAAAGCTGGCCTTGTGTACCTTTCTACCGTCCAGCTGGAAAGAGCCGCTGGTGAAAAGGAAATCTACCAGCGCTTTCTGGAGGGTTTATCCAGATGTTACACCTCAGAGCTGGTCAGGGGACAAACGCTGATCGGGCCGCACCGGGACGACTTATTCGTTTCCATCAACGGACAGGATGCCAGGCGCTTCGGCTCACAGGGGCAGCAGCGAACACTGGTCCTGGCATTAAAGCTGGCCCAGCTGGAACTGAGCAGGCAACTGGCGGGAGACTATCCCATCGTTCTCCTGGATGACGTTTTTTCCGAACTGGATCAGAAACGGAGATTAAAGCTGGTCGAATACATTCGGGGAAAAACGCAGGTCTTTATAACCACCAGTACAGAGGACAGGAATGATCTCCCCGGACCAGCAGTGACTGTCAGGGAGCACAGGCTTTACAAAGGAGGTTAAATTTATTGTTTCTACATCTCGGTAATGATGTGGTTATTCCCAAAAGGGATATCGTGGCTATCCTGAATGTCCGGGCGGAAAATTCTCCCGTGAACAGGGAGTTCATGGAACTGGCCCGGAGCGAAAAAATAGTACAGGTGATTGCCGATAAGGGCAAGGAAAAATCAATTGTCCTTACCAGTAACCGTATATATGTCTCACCAATTTCCTGTTCTACTTTAAAGAAAAGAGCGGGAATGCTTGTTTTTGATGGGGAATAGCTTAGAAGTTTCCATTTAAAGGTTATAATTGTAATATAGTGTTATATTATGTCACTAAAGAATGGAGGTTCCCGGCCATGCTGGAACAGGAAATGAACAACCGCTATGGCGCAGAGGAAATACAGGTTCTCGAAGGACTGGAAGCCGTTCGCCGCCGCCCGGGAATGTATATTGGCAGCACCGGCCCCCGGGGCCTGCACCACCTGGTTTACGAGGTGGTTGACAACAGCATTGACGAGGCCATGGCCGGCTTTTGCGACCGAATAGAAGTCATCGTGCACAAAGATAACAGCGTAACGGTGATTGACAACGGGCGGGGCATACCCGTAGAAATACACCCCAAGACGGGCCTCCCGGCGGTGGAAACGGTGCTCACCATGCTTCACGCGGGGGGAAAATTTGGTGGTAACGTATATAAGGTTTCCGGCGGGCTCCACGGCGTAGGGGTATCGGTGGTGAATGCCCTTTCCGAGTGGCTGGAGGTGGAAATTCGCCGGGACGGCCATGTCTATCACCAGCGCTACGAAAGGGGAAAAGCCGTTACCCCGCTGAAAATTATCGGGACATCCAGCACGACGGGTACAAAAGTTTCCTTCAAGCCGGATGCGGAAATTTTTGAAGAGCTGGTATTTAACCAGGAAACTTTAAGCCAGCGTCTCCGGGAGCTTTCTTTTTTAAACCGGGGTATAAAAATCATCTTCCAGGATGAAAGAACAGGGCAGAAAACAGTCTACCAGCACGAAGGCGGTATCAGGGACTTCGTGCGCTACCTGAACAAGAATAAAGAAGTTCTGCACAACAAGCCCATTTACATTTTTGGCGAGCGGGACGGAATACAGGTAGAAGTAGCCCTGCAGTACACCGAGGGCTACGTGGAAAGCCTGTTTTCCTATGTTAATAATATTCACACCGTGGATGGGGGAACCCATGAGGCCGGCTTCAAAAGTGCCCTGACCCGTGTGGTTAATGACTATGGGAAAAAATATAATCTCCTGAAAAATGGTACCACTGCCCTATCGGGGGAGGACATCCGGGAGGGCCTGACGGCGGTAATCAGTGTAAAGGTGCCGGAACCCCAATTTGAGGGTCAGACCAAGACCAAGCTGGGAAACAGCGAGGTCCGGGGCGTTGTGGATGGAGTGGTATCCGAGGGACTGGCCACCTTCCTGGAGGAAAATCCGGGTATCGCCCGCAGGATACTGGAAAAGGCCATTACCGCTGCCAGGGCCCGGGAAGCTGCCCGCAAGGCACGGGAATTAACCAGGCGCAAGAGCGCCCTGGAGAGCGCTTCCCTGCCCGGGAAGCTGGCCGATTGTTCCGACCGGGACCCCAGCAGGACCGAACTCTACCTGGTAGAAGGGGACTCGGCCGGGGGCTCGGCCAAGCAGGGCCGGGACCGCCGCTTCCAGGCCATCCTGCCCCTGCGCGGGAAAATTTTAAACGTAGAAAAGGCGCGCCTGGACAAGATCCTTAATAATGAGGAGATCCGGGCTCTGATTACAGCGCTGGGCACTGGCATTGGCGAAGATTTCGATCTGAGCAAGGCCAGGTACCACAGGATCCTGCTCATGAGCGACGCCGATGTGGACGGGGCCCACATCCGCACCCTGCTTTTAACTTTCTTTTACCGTTATATGCGCCCCCTTATTGAGGCCGGTTATGTTTATATTGCTCAACCACCCCTGTACCGCATTCGTAAGGGCAAGATCGATCGCTATGCTTATAGCGATGCGGAGCTGGAGGAAATACTCAAGGAAATAGGCCGGGACGGGGTAACCATCCAGCGTTACAAGGGCCTTGGTGAAATGAACCCGCAGCAGCTGTGGGAAACCACCATGAATCCCGAAAAGCGGACCATCTTGCAAGTAAATATTGAAGATGCCATTGAAGCTGACGCCATTTTCTCCATGCTCATGGGCGACCGGGTGGAACCCCGCCGGGAATTTATCCAGCAAAACGCCAGGGCTGTGCGTAACCTGGACGTATAAGCAAAATAATGTTTTGAGGTGACCTTTGTTGTCCGTAAATATAGGCAAGGTAATACCCATCGATATTAACGAAGAAATGAAACATTCCTACCTGGATTACGCGATGAGCGTAATTGTGGGCCGGGCTTTACCCGATGTGCGGGATGGGTTGAAACCGGTACACCGGCGTATTCTCTACGCCATGCACCAGCTTGGCCTTACACCTGACCGGCCGCACCGCAAAAGTGCCCACATTGTGGGTGAGGTGATGTCCAAATTCCATCCCCACGGTGATATGGCTATCTATGACGCCCTGGTGCGCATGGCCCAGGATTTTGCCAGCCGCTACCCCCTGGTTGACGGGCACGGCAATTTTGGCTCCGTTGATGGTGATGCACCGGCAGCCATGCGCTATACGGAAGCCCGCATGGCCCGTATAACCATGGCCATGCTGGCAGATATCGATAAGAATACAGTTGACTTCATACCCAATTATGACGGCAGTACCGAAGAACCGGCGGTGTTACCGGCCCGGATTCCCAACCTGCTCGTGAACGGCTCCTCGGGTATCGCAGTGGGTATGGCCACCAATATCCCACCTCACAATTTGGGCGAAATAATCGACGGCGTGATCAAGTTAATCGATAACCCGGAAGTCACCATTCC
>Ga0224486_100158_pt1 | contig 30664 bp, 33 predicted proteins | sample TexhydDE_CT_test_FD_172013 | JGI IMG/M metagenome (GOLD analysis project Ga0224486, IMG submission 172013) | Fracking water microbial communities from deep shales in Oklahoma, United States - hydraulically fractured wells DE_CT_test ... | reverse complement strand
ATAATGCTCGAATGAGGGAAATGTTTTACCTTAACATAACAAGATTTATGCCTATGCTTCTTGATAGAATGGATAGAATGAGCATGGCAGTAGGTTTTGAAGCAAGAGTACCTTATTTAGACTACAGACTTGTAGAATATGTCTGGAATATACCTTGGGAAATGAAAAATTTAAACAACAGAGAAAAAGGGATACTTAGATATGCTCTAAAAGGTTACATCCCAGACGAAGTAATTGAAAGAAAAAAGAGTCCTTACCCTAAAACACACAATCCAGTATTTAAAAAAATCGTTAAAGAATGGCTAAAACAAATAATTGATGACAGTACATCGCCTTTATTACAACTTGTAGATAAAAAAGCAATCGCAGAAATTATAGAAACAGATGCAAAAGCTTATGACCCTGCCTGGTTTTCACAGCTTATGGGCTCCGCCCAACTTTTCGCTTACCTCGTACAAATAAATATGTGGCTAAAAGATTATAAAATTTCCATAGTGTAATAAATAAAAATACGCTAAATGGCGGGAAACCCCCGCCATTTAGTATAATCCCGTGCTATATTTTATTTTATTTAAATTTTCATCTTTTTTAGGCTTTCTAAATATAAATAAATGTTCATGCATAATCATATAAAAGTTATACTTCTCTACCTGTCTTTCCCAATAAGGTGTAGACTTACAATTATGTTGAACTTTTATAATGTCCTCCTTTAATACAAAACCATTCTTAAGGAAAAGTCTCATTACATAATATGAAAGAGGTATGTAATGCCCGCTTTTTCTTGTATCTCCTATTAAAATAGCACAATATCTGTCTTCTTTCAAAACTCTATAAAGTTCGATAACTCCTTTTTCCAACTCATCGCAAAATTTTTTAACATCAGATATATTTGATAAATCCCCTTCTATTCTCCCATTTGAATACTTTATAATATTTAAATACGGCGGATGCGTTATTATTAAATCAATGCTGATGTCACTAATCTCTTTTAAATTTCTCACATCCCCTACCCTTACAATCTGCTCATACTTATAATTTCCATCAAAGTCTAAATTTCTTTTAGTCAGCTCTACACTATCTGGATTAATATCAAAACCTATACCTCGCCTATTTAATATTTTAGTTTCTATTAGCGTTGTACCACTCCCAACCATAGGGTCGAGTACAAAATCTCCTTCCTGGGAATATCTTAATATAACATTCCTTGGAATTTGAGGTGCAAAATTGCCTCTGTAATTTCCCTTATGCGTTTTCCATTTTCCCCTTTCAGGAAACGACCATACAGTAGTTATTTCTTTTTTAAAATCTATATCCTGCATAATATTTCCTCCAATAAACCAATACGCACAAAATGAAGATTTAACAAATAATCTATTTTCTCAAATCCTTTATGAATTTGATTTTTCTGTCCTCTCCATCCCTCTCCGTCTGTAATCCAAATAAATTCAAATCCATTATTTTTAAGTTCATTCTGTCTTTCTATGTAGGAATCCACTATTTCTTGAGGTTTTGAACCAGTTCCTGAATAAAAATTCACTTCGATATTGATAACTTTTTTGTTGTCTTTGATTAAAATAAAATCAGCTTTTCTGTTTTTAATTGAAGAGTTAACCTCTATACCATAATTAGTTTCCAAATATCCGAAATTTTTCTGAAATAAAACTCTTTCAAATCCTTTTTCCTTTGTTGCTATATCTTCAATAATTGGCTTTAATAATAATTCCATCGCATCTCCACTTCTATTTTTCCTCGCATGGGTATCCATGCCTACTTCCACACCTATTACATAATCTTGTACGCTCTTCGTACCCATTTCCAGAAAAAATCTCTTTAAGCCTGTCTTATCAAAAAATTCTATAATATTATCAATATCTTCTGATGTAAGAGTTCTAGTGTTAAAGTCATAATTCACAATATCCAAGTTTTTATCTGTAAAATCGCGAATTACTTTAAAATTAAGGTCTCGTATTGCTAATAAAATCGGTATAACAGGAAGCACTCGAGGATAATTTAATAAAATTTTTCTTAAGTCATTATCAAACCGATTACTTCCTATTAAACTATTTAATATATTAAATTCTATTTTATGTTCTTCAACGTGTTTTCTTACTTTGTCCCAATCAACAAAAAAGTCATAACTCCTATTTGTGTCCACAAGTGTATCATGAAATTTTTCTATTACACTTTCCTCATTTTCTACATTTAAGAATTCAATATATAATTCCTTCATTTTAAGCCCCCTATTCATAATTCCTTATTATCAATTCACTTATATCTCCTCGTTTATCCCCATTACTGTTAATATATCTTTTTGCTTTTACCCTTTCAATAATAAACCCTGCATACAATTCATCAAAAAAATTGTCATCTACATCTTCATTCTTGGGGTCCGAATTGCTAAGTATAAGATATGCGCCTTTTTTATCCATTTCTTTAAAAAACTGAGCTAACCGCCTCTGGTCATCATCATCAAACCCGTTCTCATTATAACTTGTAAAATTCGAAGTATTGTTTAAAGGGCGATAAGGAGGATCGAGATAAACCAAAGTGTTTTTATGTATATACTTTTTGCTTTCTTCAAAATCTGCACAAATGACCTCTGTATTCTCTAACGCTTTACTTACTTCGATTAAATTGTCAGCATCACAAATAGTAGGGTTTTTATATTTCCCAAATGGTACATTGAATTCACCTTTTTTATTTAAACGATATAATCCATTAAAACATGTCTTGTTTAAAAAAATTAAGTCCGCTGCTCTTTTTACCCAGTCCAAATTGTAATTTACATAATCAAAATTATCCTTTTGTCTATTATACTCATCTCTAATGTTATAGTAAAAATCTTTCCTTTGTTCCTCTGATAATTTTAGATATTTCTCTTCCATGCTACTTAACTCATCAATTAATTCATTCACATTATTTTGAATTACTTTATAGCCTATTATTAGTTCTTTATTTATATCGATTAAAAACGATTCCTTAAATTTGAAATTTCTTTTTAAAAAGAAGAAAAATGCACCACCACCAACAAAAGGCTCAACATATCTCTCTATTTCACCACTTTGAATTAAAGAAGATGGCAACCTCTTATATAACTCATCTAATAACTGTGTTTTTCCGCCTGCCCATTTTAAAAAAGGCTTAGCATTATTTAAAATGCTTGATGATTTGTCTGAAATCTCTATCAAATTCAATGTTTGCACTTCACCATCACTTCCCTTTAAGCTTGTCTCTTAAAATAATTATATCATCAATTTTTAAAGTGAAAAAGTTTTGTTCGCAATTTCTCCTAATGTTAATGATAAATTTGGTTTTTACCGCTATAGCTACATTTATGTTATAATAAAGTTAAAAATAATCTGAAGGGCTGATGATTTTATGAACAAATTAGAATATTTGCAAAAATTTTATCCTAATACGGACAATAAAATTCTAGCAGAGCATCTCGGTATATCTGAGCAATCAGTCAGGAGATTGGCATCAAAATATAATATCAGAAAAAGTAAAGAGTATATGAAAAAACAGCATGAATTACTTTTAAAAGCAAAAGAAACTAAATATCTCTCGAGTATTCCAGATTTACATCCAACCAATTATCAATTAAATATAATTGTCGGTAGTATTTTAGGTGATGGAAATTTGTCATATGCACCAAGAGGCAGAAATGCTTATTATAGAGAACACTTTTGTCAAGAACAATATGAATATAGATTATGGAAATGTACACAACTAAAAGATTTAGGATTCAAAATTAATAAAAATAACACTTTAAAATCAATATCACATCCAATATTCTCTGCTTTGTATGAAAAATTTTATATTAATAAAAAGAAAACAATCACTTATGACAACATCAAATTGCTCAATGAACCAGTAGGGCTTGCATGTTTATATATGGATGATGGTACTTTGGTTATTTCAAAAAATAATAAACCTAATATAACTGTTAACCCTATTATAACATTATATACACTGAATTTTAGTGAAGAAGAAAATATTATATTGCAAGAACACATTTATAAAAGTTTTAATATTAGATTTAATTTAAAACGACATCCAGATGGAAAAAAATATATTTTAACACTTGGGAAAAGAGAAGAAATTTTTAATTTTATAGATGTTGTGAAACCCTACGTCTCTCAAATAAGCAAAATGGATTATAAATGGAATATTGATAAAAGAATCCGTAAAGAAAGCAAAAATGTCAAAAGAATAAATTTAAGTAATTTTTATAGCCGGAAATTTCTTTCGTATACAAATGATGAGATAGACAAAATTATTGACTTTAAAAGAAGAGGCTTCTCAGATAAAGAAATTGCTAATAAGTTAAATAGAACGTATTGGGGTATAGTATGGAAAATAAGAGACTTAAAAGCCAAAAATATGATTTGAGGGAGGCAAAGCCTCCCTTTAGTGTTATCTGAGTAATTGCAATACTGTTTGTGGTAACTGATTTGCCTGAGCTCTTCCAGGCCGGTTCCTTTCGGATACCGAATAGATCATATCTTCATCCTATCAATTCTCTGATAGGAGCCGGGCGCTTCGGGATTTCTCCCTACGGACTTCAGCACCATAGGCTTTATGCCCTTAGGTGGTATGTCCTGATCGTTGAACCTTCTCCAACCTTTCGGTCCAGGAGCTTGGCTGCTGGTTGGCCAATCCCTTTATTTTTCAAACCATCGCACTTGCCGTTTCCGGCTATGCTGTGGTATAAAGGGCTCTAAGGCTTTTCCAGCAATTCACCCGGTGATACTCCTGAGAATTGCTCCTCAGGACGCCTGTGAGAAATAGCTTATGCAGCCATTCTCTCAAGCATTGCGGTCGCTGCTTGGTTGAGGATATTGTTCTTTGTGAATTCCATCATTTCTTTTGCCATGTCTACATCTCTAATGCGAGATTCAGCTGCTGTGAGGTTTTCTGCTGCTGTGCCAAGGTTGTTGATTGTGTGTTCAAGTCTATTCTGATATGCACCAAGTTTAGAGCGTTCTGTAGATACCGTATCAATAGCTGATTGAAGTTTAGTAATAGCTGCATTCGCTGCGCTCTGTGTTGTAACATCAATTCCACCGATGGTAAAAGTTGTATTAGCAGTTACTGCAGCTCCCAGCGTAAATAAAGTTTTACCTTGCAGGTCTACAAACGTTTTGTCATCTGCACTCTTACCAATTATTTCACCAGAAGCGTTTTTAAGCACTTTATTTGTGAAATCATACGTGTAAGTACCTGCATCTAAACCTTCATTGGTAACTGTAGCTACACCCGTTGCATTCGTACCATTAATTGTAATTTGCCCAGAGATAACCGGATCATTAAAGCTAATCGCGTCATTTGCTGCGTTTGTATAACTCTTACCATCCGTACTGGTCGCAACAATATTGCCTGCTTGGTCTTTTAAAAGATACTTGGTTCCATCATAGGATACAGTATAGGTACCATTACTAATTAATGAACCACTTGCTGCTGGGGTAAAAGTACCTGTGATGCTGTAAGTAACACCTCCGACTACCTGTAAAGCATAACCTCGCATATCATTTATTGTAAGTGACAAATTTTGATTTTCATTAGCACCAATTTGGAAAATACCTTTGAAACTACCATCTAAAAGTTTTTGTGTGTTAAATTCAGTAGTTCGCCCTATACGGCCCAGTTCCTGTGCTAATTGATCTATTTCTTTTTGAATTTGTGCCCTATCTGATGCTGTGTTAGTGTCATTTGCGGCTTGAACAGCTAATTCCCTCATTCTCTGAAGTATTGCCTGAGTTTCATTCAATGCACCTTCTGCTGTCTGAATGAGAGATATGCCATCTTGAGCATTTCTTTGAGCTTGGTTAAGTCCAGCTATTTGTGCTCTCATTTTTTCTGAAATTGCAAGGCCTGCCGCGTCATCTCCTGCTCTGTTGATTCTATAGCCTGATGAGAGTTTTTCTAAAGATTTTTGTGTGTTCGCAGTGTTAACTGAAAGTGCTCTCCATGCGTTTAACGCACTTAAGTTGTGGTTGATTATCATTTTACCTTCCTCCTTGAATTTTTTATTTGGCATCCCTGCCATGATTTCAAATTTAAGACTCACAGTTGGCCAACTGCTTCATCTTTTGTTTCCACTATATATATCGATATATTTTGCATTTACTTTAGCGTTTTTTAATAAAATTTTCTATTTTACTCAAAGCTTCTTTGTTTACAGATGCAGCTTTTAAGTTTTCGTCTTTGATTTCTATAAGCTCTTTTCTTAAAACAGATATATTTTTTGGTGCAGTAATCCCCAACTTTATTTGACCATCGTCAATTTCTAATATTTTAATTTCTATATCTTCCCCTATAACTATGGCTTGACCTACTTTACGCGTTAGAATAAGCATTTTTGAGTTCCTCCAATATTGGATGCTTTATTAAGTATTCATCATTGTCAAGAATAACTTGTTTACCTTTGTTATTCTTAGCATTTATAATTATAGGGGCTTTTAGGTTTGCTGTCATTTTTTCTATTTCATCGGGGATTACCACAATGACATATATAAGAAGATGGTTTACATCTTCAATTTGAAGAGTTTGTATTAATTCTTCATCAATTTCAAAGGTATAATCAGGTTTAAATACTCTCGGGTCAATAATTGCAAAAGCTATGTCTGTATTATCAATAGATTGAAGCCACTTAAAAGGCATATCTTCATTGTTGTCAGTAATTATTAAAAAAATGTGTAAGTCTTCAAAACCTGGTATTCCTTCTTCAAAGTAAATTACGTCTTCAGGATTGTATTCTATGATGCCAAAGTTTTTTGTATTTATTTGCATAATCAGTTCCTCACTTTCATATTCGGGTTTTATAGGTATTACCATAAGGAAAACAATAAAAGCTAAACCGTTTTATCAAAATTGTTTCCCACATATTCTATTTTTATTGAAGGATATTGTCTCATGTAAATGTTTATATGGCCTGGTATTGCGGATATTTGAGGCTTATGTGGTATTGCTTTTATTTCTGCACCGCCTAACTGCCAATTTATTCTTAAATATCCTTCAAACCATATTTTGGGTCGTGACTTTGGCATGAGGTCAACATTGAAGTCTATATCCTGAATCAGGGCTTCTTCGCTTAACTTTACAATTGCATCTTGATGGTTTTCTATTGATGCAAGTGTATCTCCATCTTCAGCAATTTTACCTATCGCTTCTAAAGCTATTTGCTTGCTCCACTGGGCTTCATCATGGACAAGATCAAAAATATTTTTAAGGCCTGCTTCATAAAAACACTGATACTGATCTATATGTACCTGAGGAAGTTTTTGGTCTATTTCCATTTTTGCAGGTATTTGTTTTATTTCAAGGTCTGCTTTTGGGCTTTGTATAGAAATTTGGGCAGGAGTAGTGTCTATACCTATCCTGCCAAAAGTTTGATTTATTACTATATTCATATTATCACCTTAAAAAGTCTATAAGACTAGGTTGCATAATACGAGCTCCCGCAGCTAGTGATGCTCTATACACATTTTCATCCATTTTGAGATTTGTAATAACTTGTGCCAAATCTGCATCCTCACTTTTTGAAAGAAGCGCTGTGAAATTGTAGTTATCATCTTGGAGCCTATTTTGTATAAGGTCAATTCTGTTTGATTTTGCACCTACTTCTGCTCTTACTGCCAATACATTTTCCATCTGTTTATCCACATCAACTATTAAATTGCTTACAGCCTGATGGTCTCCTGAGTCTAAAGCGCTTTTTAGATTATCCATCATAACAAGAAGTTGAGAAGTTCCTGTCAAATCTACATCAAAAACTTTATCTCCCGGTACATTTACAGCTATTTTATTTCCCCCTGCTCCTACTTCAAACTCTATTAGGCCATTATCACCATTATAAGAATTGTTATCCTCACTGAAAGGCTGTGTGGTTGTTTTAAAGCCTGCAAATATATACCTTCCATTGTATTGGGTATTCCCTACTTGTATCATTTGCGCTTTTAACTGCTCTATCTCGTTAGCCATTTTTTGCATATCAGCCTGCGTCAAAGTTCCATTCGCACCCTGGACGGCTAATTCTCTTGTTCGCTGCAATAGGTCACCCAATTGATTTAAAGCAGAATCAGTAATGTCTAACCACGATTTTGCATAATCAGCATTTTTGGTATAAGCGTCGTTTCTTGCCATATCTGTCCTAATCCGCAAGCTGGTAGCTACGGCAACTGGATCATCAGAAGGCCTTGATATTTTTTTGCCTGTAGATAACATGTTTTGATTTTTTTGTAATTTTTCAAGGTTATTGTGGTAATTGTTCAAAAAATTTGTCACAAGCATACCATCAGTAACTCTCACTTTTTACACCCGCCTTTTATCTTCCTACAATACCCATTCTATTTATAAGAGTATCTAAAAGTTCATCAATGGCTGTTATCACTCTTGCAGAAGCAGCATAGGATTTTTGATACTTTAGCATGTTTGTCATCTCTTCGTCTAAAGATACACCAGATACCGATTGTCTGTTTAAATCAATTTGTTTTACCATGAATTCCTGATTTTTTTGCATTAAATTTGCTTGCTGTGCATCCACTCCAAGATTTGATATTAAAGACCTTGCAAAGTCATCAAATGTGGCTCCATTCAGCACTGCATTGCCTTGATCCCTTAAAGCAATAAGCTTTAATGCATTTGTGTTATCGCCCGGAAGAGTAGCCGTACTTGATGCAGCAGCTATTTTCTCAAGTCCATCTGCTGCAAGAATATCTGAACTTACTTTAATTAACTTCGCATATTGAACTGTGGAATCATATGGAGTAGTAAAATCAGTGAAAAGCGGAATTCCTGTAGAACCGTCAAGGCCATAACCTGCTTTATGTACTTCATTTATCGCTTGTGCTATACTATATGCTAATTTATTCCATTCATTTATATAATAGGGTACTCCTTTTATCCCGTTGGTGCCATCTCCATCTCTCATATCGAGTAAGCCTTTTAATATACCACTTGAAGGGTTTACAGGTGCCCCTGTTAAATCCCATACCACAGCACCTGTATTATTTAGACTCATCGTAAATGCAGTTGACCCATCTACCAAAGCTTGTCCCGCTATATCGATTCTGAAATTTCTATTGGAGTCTTCATATGTAGTGATATTGACAAGTTTAGAAAGTTGATCAACAAGAAGATTTCTCTGGTCTCTTAAGTCATTTGCTGTTTGTCCGGTAAGTTCGAATCTATATATTTCATTATTTAATTTACTTATTCTCTCAGCATAAGAATTTATCTCTGCAATTCTACTTTGTATGGTAGAATTTAATTCATTCAATTTATCATAAAGGTGCTGATATACAGTATTAAAAGTATCAGCAAGAGCAATAGCTCTTTCTCTAACTTCTGCTCTTACCGTCAAACTTTCTGGATTCTTGGATAACTCTTGAAGGGAATTAAAAAAGTCATTAAGCACTGTGTTTATTCCGCTATCCGAAGGTTCGTTAAATATATCCTCAACAGCAGCTAAAACTTGCGCTTTTGTTTCCCATTCACCCAAAAATTTATTTTCCCTTCTGAATTGGTTGTCTAAAAATTGGTCGCGGATTTGCCTTATATCCTGTATTTTTACGCCTTCTCCTATGGCTTTTCCCCATTGGTCATACATACCAAAAGTAGTGGGTGGTGCAATTGAGGCCATATCTACTACTTGACGAGTATACCCAGGGGTATTAGCATTAGCAATATTGTGTCCAGTAACATCCAAAGCCTTTTGGCTTACAAACAATCCTGTCTTTGCTATTTCTAATCCTTGAAAAGTAGACATCTTCATCCCCCTATGCCTTTTTGTCAATTAGGCTGGTGTATTTTTTTATATTGCCATTATTCCCATAAACACCATCATCACTTTCTAAGGCACTTGATATTGTTTGAATAGAATAATTTACATATTCTAACGCTTGTTCAATTAAAGCAGCATTTAATTTGTTTCTTTCTTCAAGTTCTTTTAAAATATTAGTCAGATTATATTTGATATCTTTTAGGTTTTCTGCTTCTTCTGAAGAAATTGATTCTATCAAGTCGGTTATTGTCATTTTGCCTTCTATATCAATCTTCTCCAATATATCCTCTCTTTGTTCTTCTAATTCCATTAGTTTTTTTATAAGTTGCTTCTCTATTTGCACTATTTCATCTAATTCTTTTATTTTTCCCGCAATTATAATATCAGTTTTTTTTATCGCTAAGTCTAATAAAACTTTGTAAATTTCTGTTTCTCCCCTTAATACATCTACAAGCTTTTGGCTATTAGCCATTGCCAGCACACCCTTTTTAAATTTTTTTATTCAACAATATTCCCTTAAGAATAGCATCCGCCACATCTTCAGCTTTTACATTGTAAGTCCCAGCACTCAGCATTGCCTTTATGTTTTCAATCTTTTGATTCTTTATCTTTTCAAATTCATTTGAACTTTGTGCAAGTTTAATTGCTTCTTCTGATATCTCAACTTTATCCTTTATCTCCGCTTTCTTGCTAGCAACTTTTTCTACTGCATCTACTCGATAAACTGACATTATTTTTTCAATGTTGTTGTTATAAATTTTCATTTTTAACACCCCCGTACTACTACTAATATCGACTTAATAATTTAAAAGTTTAATATAAAAATCATTTTTTCTTTTTTTGATTCTCATAAACGTACAGTCTTTCTCCTGTTTGTTTTTCTTCTTCTTTGTCATCGGATTGAATCGAATAGCCTTTCATTAATTCCTTAGCTAATTTGGTTTTGCACTCGTCACAAAACCTACCTGTAAGTATTGGTTTACCACATCTTTCGCACCTAAGACCTATATTGACGTTATTAGAGGTTAAAATAAGCCTGCCTTCCTTTAAAAAATCCATTATTTTCTTTGTAGAAACCTGTGTATTTTGAGATATTTCCAGCATGGTAGCCGAGGGATGTGTATCTAAATAATCCCTCACTTTCATAAAATCTTCTTCATCCTGTCTATAGCACACTGGACATAGGTCAATTCCTGTGTACGTGTAAAGCCTTCCGCACCTTTTACAATTTCTTATTTCCATTTCCTTTCATCCCCCTTTTTGATACTTCAAACACCCCATTACATATTTTTACCCGTTGCTATGGTAGCCACATATACATCTTTTGCCCCATTTTCTTTTAAGACTTTGGCACACTCGTCCAAAGTAGCACCTGTTGTCAACACGTCGTCTACCAGTAACACATTTTTCCCAACAATAGTATCTTTGTAAGTCACTTTAAAAGCACCCTTTACGTTTTCTATCCTCTCTTCTTTGTGCAAAGCAGTCTGGGTTGTTGTATTTCTCACTCTTCTTAAAGCCTTAGACATAAAAATATTCAATCGATAAGAAAGTTCTCTTGCTAAAAGTTCTGACTGATTGTAACCTCTTTCGTCAAGTCTAATTTTGTGAAGAGGAACAGGTACTATGACATCTATAGGCCAGTTCATTTTTTTAACTGCATCAGCCATATAGTCTGCAAAAAAAGGTGCCAATTCTCTCTCTTTGAAATATTTGAACCGCCCTATTAAGTCTTTTACAACACCATCGTATTCAAAAGGACTTATATTTTGTTTAAATTCATGGCCATGCTCTAAGCAATCAAGACATGTTCCTTCATAGTCTATTGGTTTACCACAAATACTACACCTATTACCCTCAATAAATTTTAATGTGCTTTTGCATTTGTCGCATAAATACCCTGTTTTTATAGCAGTTTTACAAATAATACAGGTTGTTTTTGGTGGAAATAAAAGGTCTAAAAAAATCATCTTTTTACCCCTTACAATATTTTTTCTTATAATCTATATCGGCACTCTTCTGTTAAAATTAATTAAAAAATTATCATTTTACAGTAAATTTTCCTCTATTTTGTGTAAAATCGTAATATTTAGTTTACATACAAAAGTGCTTTTTTAAGCCTTGAAAGAAGCCCTGAATATCTTTTTGAGATTCTATTGTTGTCAATCATAAATTTCAAATATTTCTCTTGACCTACCAAAATAACCAATTTCTTCGCCCTTGTAACGGCAGTGTACAAAAGGTTTCTTGTTAATAGCATAGGGGGTCCATAAGTAATTGGCATTATGACAACAGGAAATTCACTGCCTTGGCTTTTGTGTACTGTTATAGCATAAGACAAATTTAGTTCATTCAAGTCAGAAAAGTCATAAGTGACAAATTTTTCGTCGTCAAAATATACAGTCAATTCCTGTAATTCTTCGTCTATTGATTGAATTATTCCTATATCTCCGTTAAACACTCCTTCTCCTTCTTCATCGCCTTTTTTCCATTTTATCTTGTAGTTATTTTTTATTTGCATCACTTTATCCCCCACCCTGAAGACAAACTCCTTCATTATTTTTTCGGCTTTAGTTTTGTCGTGGGGATTTAATGCTTTTTGCAGCTCTAAATTTAAATTGTGAACACCAATTATCCCTTTTCTCATAGGGGTGAGTACTTGAATATCATTAATAGGATGAAATCCATAAGCTTTAGGAAGTCTGTTTGTCACAAGCTCCAATATGGTTTTTAATATATCCTCTTGGGTGTTAGCATTTATAAAAAAGAAATCACTATTTTTATCGTTATAGGTGGGATATTCTCCATTATTTATCTTGTGAGCATTTACCACTATCAAGCTTTGCTTTTGTTGTCTAAAAATTTCTTTTAACCGTATCACTTTTACTATGCCACTGTCTATTATATCTCTTAGGACATTTCCCGCTCCAACAGATGGAAGTTGGTCAGCATCCCCTACTAAAATCAGCTTTGCTCCTATAGGTATGGCTTTTAATAGAGCATTCATAAGCAATATATCTACCATTGAAGCTTCGTCAACTATTATAACGTCGTATTTTAATGGGTCTTTTTCATTTTTGTTAAATCCCTTCCCTTCTTCTTCCGAATAAGTATATTCTAAAAGCCTATGAATAGTTTTTGCCTCTTTTCCAGTAGCTTCTGTTATCCTTTTTGCGGCTCTTCCTGTTGGGGCTGCAAGAGCCACTTTTTTACCAGCTTTTTCAAAAATACGTATTATACAATTTATTATTGTAGTCTTTCCTGTGCCTGGTCCTCCCGTTATGACAACAACAGAATTTTTAACAGCTTCTTCAACAGCCAATTTTTGATTTTCTGCTAACAAAATACCTGTTTCTTTTTCAAAATTTCTAATTTCTTTTTGGACATCTATGCCTAAATCTTCATTTTCCATTAGTGTCATGTTAAACAATCTCTCTGCTGTGTGTAATTCAGCTATATAGTAAGGTATATAGTAAATTCCTACAGTATCATCTTCAAAAGTTTCAATATGTATTTTTTCATTTTGTACTAAAAGCACAAAAGAATCCTCTACTTCTTCTTCGCTCACTTCTAACAAACTTGCTGCTTCTTTTTTTAACAATTCTTTCGGCACATAGGTGTGACCATTTGCCGCATACTGCATCAAAACATATCGAGTACCAGAAGATATGCGATATAGAGAATGAGGGTCAACTCCTAGGCTCTCTGCTATTTTGTCTGCAGTTTTAAATCCTATTCCAAATATATCGTCAGCCAATCTGTAAGGGTTTTGCTTAATAATTTCAATCGCGTTGTTTCCGTATTCTTTATAAATCTTTATAGCCATTGCAGTGGAAATACCGTACCCCTGCAAAAACACCATCACTTCTTTTATGCCCTTTTGCATTTCATAAGCTTCACAAATTCTTTTTATCTTCTCATCGCTTAGACCTTTTATTTCTTTTAATCTTTCTGGTGCAGTTTCAATTATATTTAAAGAATCAACGCCAAACTTTTTTACAATTTTTCTTGCTGTAACAGGACCTATTCCAGGAATTAAGCCAGAAGATAAAAACTTTTCTATTCCTTCTAAAGTGGTGGGAGCCAAGGTTTCATAATTTAAAACCCTAATTTGCTCACCATAATCAGGATGTTCTACCCATTCTCCCTCAATTTTAATTCTTTCCCCAATGTTTACATAAGGCATATAACCTACAGCAGTGACTACTAAACCTTGGGTACTTAATTCTAAAACCGTATAACCATTTTGTTCATTTCTAAAAATTATTTCTTCAACTACACCCTCTATGTCAATCATAGCCGATTCTCCTGTTTTAATTCTTTTCTTTATTTAATTTTACCTTATATTTAAAGCAAATTAAAGCCAATTCATTTCTTTTTTTCAATTTTTGTGGTATAATTAAGGTAGCGAAGCGTTTACAAAACATAAATTCTATGGCATTTAAAAAAGATATATAAAAAATGCCAGAAGCCCGGGTTTACCCGGGCTTTCAAATTTACATTCCTGCCAATTTTCTTAATATATCTACTTTGTCTGTTTTCTCCCATGGGAGGTCTAAGTCGTGTCTTCCAAAGTGGCCATAAGCTGCAACTTGTCTATAAATAGGTCTTCTTAAATCTAAATCCCTAATTATAGCTGCAGGTCTTAAATCAAAAACTTGTTTTACAATTTCCGAAATCTTTTCATCTGATATTTTACCTGTGCCAAAAGTATCAATACCTATTTCAAGAGGTGTAGCAACACCTATCGCATAAGCTAATTGCACTTCACACTTCTTAGCAAGTCCTGCTGCCACAATATTTTTTGCCACATATCTTGCAGCATAACTTGCAGATCTATCAACTTTTGTAGGGTCTTTACCAGAAAAAGCTCCGCCCCCGTGCCTTGCATATCCGCCATAGGTGTCTACAATAATTTTTCTTCCTGTAAGTCCGCTATCACCTTGAGGTCCACCAATTACAAACCTTCCTGTGGGATTTACAAAAATTTTAGTCTTATCATCTATCATATTTTCAGGAATTATAGGTTTTATTACATGTTCAATAATATCTCTTTCAATAGTATCGTGATCAATCTCAGGTGCATGTTGAGCTGATACTACAACAGAATCTACCCTCACAGGCCTGTCATCTTCATACTCTACTGTTACTTGTGTTTTACCATCTGGTCTTAAATAGCTTAATGTCCCGTTCTTTCTAACTTCCGCCAGTCTTCTTGCAAGCTTGTGAGCTAGCATTATAGGCATAGGCATTAATTCTTCTGTTTCATCGCAAGCAAAACCAAACATTAAACCCTGGTCTCCAGCGCCAATAGCCTCAATTTCCGAATCTGAAAGTTCTCCTCTTTTAGCTTCTAATGCCTTGTCCACACCGAGGGCAATATCCGGTGATTGCTCATCAATAGAAGTGATAACCGCACAAGTATCAGCGTCAAAACCGAATTTTGCTCTAGTATAGCCAATTTCTTCTACTACTTTCCTTACAACTTTCGGTATGTCTACATAACAATCTGTAGTAATTTCGCCCATTACTAAAACCAAACCGGTAGTTACAGCAGTCTCACAAGCAACTCTGGCATAAGGATCTTTTTTCAAAATTTCATCTAATATCGCATCAGAAATCTGATCACAAATTTTATCAGGATGCCCCTCAGTGACTGATTCAGATGTAAACAATCTACGCATTTTTTCTATTCCTCCTTAAAAGCAAAATAAAACCCCTTCCAAAAGAAGAGGCACATACCCTCATCTTTCAGAAGCATGCTTCTGAGAGAATTAGCACCTTGTCCTATAGGACAGGTTGCTGGGTTTCATCGGGCTCTTTCCCTCCACCTCTCTTGATAAGAGCATGTTATTAAATTTTCTGATGTCTACTATAGCACACTTTATCTACTATGTCAAATATTTTTGCATCAAAAAAAGAGCATGCCAAAACATGCTCTTTTTTGAAAAATTATATTTAAAATACTACAAATTTTTCTCCAGGAACTCCACATACAGGACATTTTTCTGGCAATACATCAACAGAGGTATATCCACAAACGGGACATATGTAAACTTTTGATATCTTTATGTCTTCTCCTTTTAATGCTGCTTCTTTTGCTTCAGTGTACAATTTTGCATGTATTTTTTCAGCCTCAATAGCATAATGTATGCTTTTTTTAGCTCCAGATTCCTCTTGAAGTTCTGCAACAGCATTATAAGCAGGATACATCTCTTCTACTTCAAAGGTTTCCCCTTCTATAGCTTTTTCAAGATTTTCTACTGTATTTCCAACTTCTCCAAGAGTTTTGTAATGATTTGTGGCATGTACCAATTCAGCATAGGAAATAGCCCTGAAAAGTCTTGCAATATTAGGTTTGCCTTCTTTTTCAGCTACATCAGCAAAAATTTGATATCTCATGTGAGCTTGACTCTCTCCAGCATAGGCTTCACTAAGATTATGTCTCGTCATTTCTCTCATAAAAGATTCCTCCCTAATTAAATTTTTATTAATAAATAATAATTTTCTCTTTCAAATAATATTATACTACACTTTTTTACCATGTCAAGACATTTGAAGGAGAAAAATAAAAAAGACCTTACGGTCTTTTTTTCAATGGTGGAGGGAGATGGATTCGAACCATCGAAGGCGACAGCCAACAGATTTACAGTCTGCCCCCTTTGGCCACTTGGGTATCCCTCCACAATATTTAATTTTTGAAAATGGTGGTCGCAATAGGACTCGAACCTATGACCCCCTGCTTGTAAGGCAGGTGCTCTCCCAGCTGAGCTATACGACCACAATGGTCGGGATGGAGGGACTTGAACCCCCGACCCCATGCTCCCAAAGCACGTGCGCTACCAACTGCGCCACATCCCGACATCAGTGACGAAATAAATTATAATAGAAAAAATGAAATTTCACAATAGGCATAAAAGCTTAAAAATGGCCGTTTTATTGATTTATCGCTTGCAATCTTTAAATTTTTTAAGAATACGTCATATTTTAAAGTGTCTGCACAAAATACCACATAAGGTCATTTCGCGGCAAAATATTTATTTGCTATTTCTACAAGATAATTTATCTCTTCGGAAGAAAGTTTATTTTTCAATATGTTTAATAATCTTTCATTATCTTCCTTTGTTAATCCTTTCTCTGCCATCTTCATAATCTTATCCATATCCTCTTTCCCTAACTTCTGTAAAATTTCCATTACCTTTGCCTTCTGAGAAGCTTCCATTTTATCTTGTATTTCCAATATTTCTTCTACAGTAATCACTTTTTCTTTTTTATCTTTTTCATTTTCTTGTGTTGTAGTTTTATCTACATTTTGCTCAAGAGCTTGGCTTGAATATTTTTCTTCTTCTCTTGAAATTTTTGTAGTCTTAGACTCATTATATTTTTCTACATTTTCTATTTCCCTATCCCACATCTGTTTCCCTGCGGGATATACTTCATCAAAAGTTTTAATTTCCTCCTTATTCTTATGTTCTTTAAAATATGTTTTTAACATAAACATAGTAGTAGCTGACAAAAATACCGCGATTAGAATTATGTAAACTGTATATTTTTTCATTTTTGAAAACCTCCCATTATTTTAACTGTACACATTTATTATTCCTTCCCTTAATTTTTTAATTCAGTTTATTATTAAAAAGGGAGGCTTCAATTATGGAAGAATTAAGGCTTAAATATGATGATGATAACGCCGTTTATTTCATAGCTAATTTTTTAAATTCCTATTTAAGCCCTAATTCAGTTTTTTTATGTATTGGTACAGATAAATTTATAAGCGACTCCTTAGGTCCTATCGTAGGAAATCTGTTAACAAAATCACTTCCACCAACTTACTTTGTTTACGGTACCTTAAAGAGGCCAATTCACGCTATAAACTTAGAAGAAAATATAAAATACATAAAAAAGAAGCATCCTAATAGTAAAATTATAGCTATAGATGCTTCTTTGGGAGACAAAGAAAGTATAGGAAAAATCTCAATAAAAAAAGCCCCACTGTACCCTGGAAAAGGGGTGGGGAAAATGCTTCCTCCTGTTGGAGATATTTCAATAGTAGGCATTGTCGATGTATATGACTCATTGCCATTAAATTCAATTAGATTAGGCTTTGTTTTTGATATTGCAGAAACAATAGCAGAAGGAATTTATTTAGCTTTGAAACATTCATAATTTTTTATTTTAATTTTAAAGGTATAGAAACTAAATTTTGTATAGAACCATCTTTAGGGCTTAAAGAGAAAACTTGAAGAATCCCATTTTGCGGCTCTTTTAAAGGCTTATAGGAAATTATAGCTTCGAAATCCCCCCAAGAAGGAGCAGCGTCAGTTGCTTGGACAAAACTCTCATTTAAAATATTGCCATTGCTACCAATTAGCCTTATATTTACCCCTCCTTCAAATACTCTTGCCTTTCCTATTACTTTGAAGGGGCTTGAAACCACATCATTTTTGGCTGGAGCCATTACTTTTATATTAAGCTCATAAGAAATGCTACTGTTATCTGAAACAATTATCGCTCTTGCTTCCTTGTCTTTCGTAAGTATTATACCTAATTCGTCTCCTACTTTTATTTCCGAAAAGCTGATATCCCTTTCAGCATATTTAATTCCCCCTTCAGGGTCATAACTAACCTTTGCCATGAAGTGGATAATAGCATTCGGTAGTACTTTTATATCTGGTCCCGCTTCATTTCTTAAATCCTGAGCATCCTGGTATTCCCTCTCAATAGTAATAATTCTATTTGCATAATCAATAGCCTTTACTTTTCCATAAATAAAGGATTCACCTTTTAAAGGATCTGTCTCAGGTATTGGAGTGAACTCAGCCGATACATTGCTAATAACCCATATATAATTATCTCCTTCTCCAAGAGGTTGAATTAATTTTATGCTATATACTTTATTGTCATGTACTGCTTCTATATCAGCTGTCCCATCACTTTTCTTTTTTAATGTCAGCTCATTTTGACTTCCTAAACCTATTACACCTCCCTCTTTTCTAAGAAGTTGAATAGGGTCAAAACGCCATGTTTCTTTCCCTAAATCTGCTCTTTCTTGTAATTTCTTTATCCTCTCTGGGTTATTGTATACATCGCCTACTAATATCATTCTTTTTAAAGGATCTAAACCTATTTTGTATTTTCCTATTGCATCTACCTTGTTCCCTTCTATTAAAATTTGAACATTGTTTACACTAGGAATATCTGTTAATACATTTACAAGAGCAGCAACCTTTAGTTTGTCTATCTGCTCATTGTCACTCTCTTGAAGAAATTCTTTAGACAAGTTTACAAAAACTGTCCCTTCTTGCATATCTATAGAAAGCAGTTTTGTTCCAATTGGAAACACCGGTTTTGCATATTCATCCGTAGGTCCTTTAATCATTTCAAGTATTACTTGCTTCAAAACATCTGCATCTTTGGGAATAAATCTTCTTTCTAAAATTAAGCCATTCATTTTATCATTTAAAAAATAAAGTGAAATTTCTTTAGACATATCTTGAGACATACCTTGACTTAAAGGCCTAGGATTTATAGGCGGATTATCATCCTTGTTGCTAAAATCTTGAGCGCACCCCGACACCATCAAAACAAATAGCAAACTCACAATTAATAATAGAATCTTTTTCACCCTTCCCCCTCCTTTCATTATTTTTTCTTTAATTTAATAATACTACTTTTTCAATATCCAAATAATTAAATAAGCATAAAAAAATTATTAAAAAAAATTAATCCTTTTTCTTTTTAGGCAAAGTAATTCTAAATACAGTTCCTTCTCCCACTTTACTTTCCACTGTGACTTTACCTTCATGAATATCTATTATCTCCTTAGCAATAGCGAGTCCTAAGCCAAAACCACCACTTTTTTTAGACCTTGCAGTATCTCCCCTTGTAAATCGGTCAAATATCTTGGGAAGAGTTTCTTCACTTATACCCATACCATTATCCGCTATCGTAAGGTAAATATTGTTTTCATCTTCTTCTAAACCTACTATCACATTCCCTCCATCATGAGTGTATTTTATTCCATTTTCTACTATGTTATAGACCATCCTATAAAACCTGTCGGGATCAACTTCTGCAAAAACATTATTTTCTCCTTTAAATTCAAGGTTTATCTCTTTCGTTTTTGCAAGAGGGAGAAGACTTTCTATTACATCTAATATAATCTCGCTAATCTCACTTTTCCTAACTTTTACTGCTTTAATCTTATCCATTCTCGCTAATTCTAACAAGTCATTTACCAACCTTGTCATCCTATTCAGCTCTCCGTCCACATCCTTTAATATTTCTTTATAAAATTTTATATCTTGATTTTTGCTATTTATGAGAGATTCTATCAACGCTTTTACTGATGCCAGAGGAGTTTTTAGTTCATGAGAAGCATCTGAAACAAATCTTTTCCGCTCTTCATCTATTTTCATTAAACTGAAACTCATCTTATTAAAAGCATTAGCCAATTTTCCAATTTCATCATTGCTTTTTACCTCAACTTTGTAGTCCAATTTCCCTTGAGATAAAATATTTGTTGCTTCTGTTAATCGTTTTAAAGGATTAGTAATGTAAGAAGCCACTAAAAGGCTTAAAAGGCTTACCAAAAATCCAATACCTGTAAAAGTATATATCATGCGATATTTTATAGAGTTTAAAAGATCTATTATATTATCTATAGAAGAAGATATAAGTATTGCTCCTACTACATTGTTTTTTGCTATAACGGGAACTGCAGTATACATCGCCCAACCTACACCATTTATATCATGAATACTTGTAGAACCCTTGCCATTTAAAGCCTCTTTTATATCGCTGTAATCCTTTATTACTTTTCCTTCAAATTCCTTTGAGGAAGCAGAATCTACCAATACTCTTCCATTTATATTAGTGAAAAGTATTCTTGAATTTATTTGTTTTGCATACTCCATTATAGTGGGCTCAATCAAATAAGAAGAAGTAGTACCTACAAATCTTGATACAAAATTAGATACCATATTGGCTTGCATTAAATTATTGGCTCTGACATTGTCTAAATAGCTTCTTTCAATATAACGGTAAAGATAAAGCCCAGTTAATGCCAATGAAATTATTAAAATTATTAAATATAAAGAAAAGATTTTCCACCTTAAACTCATTTTATCACCTTTACTTCATATAGTATCCTGCACCCCATTTGGTGAAAATATATTGAGGATTTGCAGGGTCATCTTCAATTTTCTCCCTAAGTTTTCTCACATGCACTGTAACAGTATTTGTATCACCGTAAAAATCAAATCCCCATATCAAGTCTAACAATTTATCTTTCGTATAGACTTTTCCTGGATTAGAAGCTAACAACACTAAAATTTCAAATTCTTTATTTGTAAGCTCAATTCTCTTCCCTCTCTTGTAAACTGCTCTTTCGGGAATATTTATATAAAGTTCTCCCCTTCTTATTTCATCTTTCCGCTTAGTATAAGGATTTGTAGCTCTTCTTAAAAGTGCTCTTATTCGCGCAGTAAGCTCTCTAGTATTAAAGGGCTTCGCTAAATAATCATCAGCTCCTATTTCTATCCCTACAATCTTGTCAATATCGTCTCCTCTTGCAGTAAGCATAATTATGGGAATATTTGAAAAAGTCCTTATCTCTCTACATACCGAAAAACCGTCTAACTTAGGAAGCATAATATCTAAAATTACAAGGTCATAATTCCCTAAACGAACTTTGTCAAGCCCTTCTTCTCCATCGTAAGCGGCGTCAACTTCAAATCCTTCTTCTTCTAAAGAAAGTTTTAACCCTTTTACAAACATCTCTTCATCATCTATAATTAACAATTTTTCCATATATACCTCCCTCCTGACACCAGTATACCACAACAATTTATAAAAAAAATAGCCTTATCGGCTATTTTTTTCTTCTCCAAAGCCAGTAGATTCTCTTACAATCAACTGATGAGGCAAAATAACATGCATTTCTTCAATAGGTTCTTTTGCTAAAAGTTTTGTTAAAAGTCTCATGCTTACAGCCCCTATGTCATAAGCAGGCTGTTGTATTGTAGTAATCGTCGGTCTAAAAATAGTAGAAATGTAAGTATTGTCAAAACCTACTACATGGATGTTTTCTGGCACTTTAAGATTTGAGTCAAATATGGCGTTTATGGCAGCAGCTGCCATATCATCTGATGCTGCAAATACTGCATCTACCTTGTATTCTAAAAGCTTTAGCATAGCTAAATACGCTTTGCGAGTTTTAAACTCTCCTTCTACTACTAATTCAGGATCATATTTTATGCCGTGTTCTTCGAGAGCTCTCTTGTAACCTTCAATCCTTTGAAGCCCTCCTATAGGGTCATGCATAGGTCCTGAAATCATACCTATTTTTTTGCGTCCTAAAGAAATCAAGTATTTTACTGCGTCGTATGCAGCTTTTTCATTATCAATCATAACACTAGGAAATCTCTTATCTTTGTCCTGAGTACCTGCCAGCACCACTGGTACACCAAATTCGTTAAACGTTTGTATAACACTATCCCTTACTATATCCCCCATAAAGATAATTCCGTCTACTTGCTTTTCTCCTAATATTTCTATATATTTGACTTCCTTTTCCTCTTTTTGGTCAGTATTGCACAAAAATATGTTATAATTATACATCGCAGCAATATCCTCTATTCCTCTAACTACCTCAGGATAGAAAGTACTAGAAATATCAGGGACTATAAGCCCTATAGTATGAGTCTTTTGGATCTTTAAACTACGTGCTAACGCATTAGGCTTATATCCTGTCTTTTTTATAGCCTCTAACACTCTCTGCCTCGTCTCGTCTGTAACAACAGCACTGTTATTTAATACTCTAGAAACCGTAGCAATTGAAACCTTTGCTTCTCTCGCCACATCTTTTATCGTTGCACTCATTGTACATCACTCCCAGGATTAATCGTTTTCGCTTTATGTTATTTTACTTTTTAAAAAGAATTTTGTCAATAGATTTTTTCAATTTTTTTCATTCATTTTCATGAATTTTTTTGACTGACTCATCTTTTAACTCTATTTTTTGTTCTTTTTCGTAAAATAGAGGCAAAAAAGAGAATAACATATATAAAATCCCAACAAATATAATAACCAAACTGATAAATTTTATAATCATACCTTCCATGGTCATCACCTAAAATAAAAAAATATATTACCGCCTGGCGGTAATATATTTTATTCCCTTTTGTTTAAACTAGTTACTATACTGCTACTGTCTTTTTATTTAAGAAAAATTTATCTATTGCATGAGCAACTCCATCTTCATCATTTGATAAAGTTGTATAATCCGCTTTTATCTTTACAATGTCAGGAGCGTTCCCCATAGCTACTCCCAATCCTGCATATTCTATCATTGACAGGTCATTTAGATTGTCTCCAATCGCCACTACCTGCTCTCTTTTTATACTGTACATATTGGCAAGAGTTTTTAAAGCATTGCCCTTGCTTACTCCTTTTGCATTAATCTCTAAATGTCCTCCTCCAGAAGTAGAAATGGTTAATCTTTTTGAAATTTCGTCGTAAATTTCTGCATCAATAGAAATAGGATTTTTCATATCATTTATCGCATAGATTTTAGCCGCCACGCCTCCCGTCCTTTTAAGAAATTCCTCTAAATTCCCCACCGCATTTACAGTAACATTGTTAAAAGAAAGGTACCACTCTACTCTATCAGTTATTTCTTCCACGTATAGCTCATCATCGATATAGAGGTTTATATGATATCCAATTTCTTTTAACAATCTTATCGCAAATATCGCATCTTCTGTCTGTATAGGATTGTAATAGTACACCTTTTTAGTATAAATATCTTTTATTAAAGCACCATTATAAGAAATCACTGGAGCATTAATATTAAGCTCAAGAGCATAAGGTAGTATAGAAGAAAACATACGTCCAGTAGCAATAGTAAAAATGACTCCCCTTGAAATCACCTCTTTTATTGCTTCTTTATTTTTATCAGAGATTTCAGAATTACTATTTAATAAGCTCCCATCAGCATCTGTGACAAAAAGTTTATACATATTCTTCAACCCCTATTTTTTATTTATCCCTCATCTATATTATAACAGTTTGTAAATTTACATACTATATCATAAATTGTTATAAAACGTTACCACTGAAAATTTTACATTATAAAAAGTTTTTTAACAAACTTTATGGTAAAAGATTGGAATAAATGTAAATGAATATTTTCAAAACCCATCAACAATACTATATATGAAGACTTAGAAAGGGTGACATTATGTTAATACTGTTTTTCCGCACCTTAATTTTATACGCTCTTGTGGTAATATTTATGAGAATTTCAGGAAAACAACAAATAGGTCAGCTTCAACCCTACGAACTAGTTATCGCAATCATGATAGCAGACTTAGTAGCAATCCCTATGCAAAACAAAGGAATCCCTCTTTTATCAGGTATTATACCTATCTTAACCCTTTTAGTCTCACAACTTTTTTTATCCTACTTATCAATGAAGAGCTTAAGAGCAAGAGCTATAATTTGCGGTACACCTACTATTTTAATTGAAAAAGGAAAAATTCTAACATCTCAACTTCAAAAAGAACGCTACAATATAAATGACCTTTTGGAAGAATTGAGAGTAAAAGGTTATCCTAATATAGCTGATGTTGAATATGCAATACTTGAAACAAATGGCAGTTTAAGTGTAATACCAAAAAGTTGCAAAAAACCCGTGACTCCCCAAGACTTAAATTTAACTCCTCAATACGAAGGATTGCCACTTCCTATAATAATAGACGGAAGAATTATGCATCAAAACATGCAGAAAGCAGGTATTGACATGGAATGGTTAAATGAACAACTTAAAATGTGGAAAATACAAAATGTCAAAGAAGTACTTTTTGCTTCTTTAGATACTAATAAAGTTCTGACTGTTTACAGAAAGGAAGGTTAAATGTGCGATATGTAGTTCCTTTGATGATATCTATTGTCGCTTTCGTCCTGCTTTTAGATATTGTATCTTTTAAATACCTTGATAAAACCTCTGAAAATTTAAATAAAATGCTGACAGTGGTACAGCAAAACATAGAAAAAGAACATTGGAAAGAAGCAAAGAAAAGCATTGAAAAAGCAGAAAGAGAATGGAAAAAAATAGGTAAGAAGTGGGCAATACTGGTAGAACACAGGGAAATTGATGAAATAGAAATAAACATGGAAAAATTAAAAAGTTATGTAGAGACAAAAAACAAAGATTTAAGCATGGCACAACTTAAAGCTATTAAAATGTTAATAAGACATATACCCCAAAATGAAAAACCGACTCTTGAAAATATCCTTTAATCTGTAATTTTATGCTTGGTATAATTATAGCTTTTTTCACCCCACTTTAATGCCTCGTTCCCGCATCAATACTGGCTTTGTTAATTTTGGGTTTGGCATATTTGGACACATTTCATCACTTTTGGGCACCAAAATGGCACCAAAAAGATATTTTCTTCCATTTTAAAACCCCATACTCCTACATCATATATAAGGGTATGGGGTATCTATATTTTAAAAAATGTATACTTATACAAAGTTATTTTAGAAAAATTTCTATTTCTGCATGGCTGCTTTTTCCTTTTTCTTTCTATCTTTTAAACTAAAAAACGCAATCAATATACCAATTATTGATAAAATAGACGTTATATAAAAATTAAATACATAGCTTCCAAGAATATCTCTTATAGATCCTGAGATCAAATTCCCCAAGATAGCGCCAACACCATAAGCAGTAAAGAGAAAACCATAGTTCTTGCTATAATGCAGTGTCCCAAAGAACTGTGCAGTGGCAGTTGGTACTATTGACAGCCAACCACCCAAACTCAACCACAAACAGCTAAAAGTTATCATGAACAAGACTACTCTGCCTTCTTTTGCAAACAACATACCTAATGAAGAAAAAAGTATTATGGCAAAATTAAGCATTGCAGCATATCTTGGAGTAATTTTATCCGTCAAGAAGCCAAAAAGTGGCCTGCCAATTCCGTTAAATATAGCAAAAATGGAGACCGATATGGCAGCAGCCTCTGGCGATAATTTTATTATCTCTTGCCCCACAGGACTTGATATTCCAATTGCCATCAAACCACTCAATGTCCCTATAACAAAACATAACCACAAGCCCCAGAAAGTAGTCGTCTTTAACATTGTCGAAGGATTGTATGATTGGACATCTTTTGTTCTGTTAGATTCTGTTTTGATATACCCTTCATCTTTTGACGGAAACTTAAGAGGTATTGACAATAAAACAATTACAAAAAAGAATACTATCCCTAAAATCCTGAATGTGAAAAGAGGTCCATACAAATCTATAAGTTTTCTTGCAATGGGTGCTGTAATAAGAGGTGACATTCCAAACCCCAAAACGGTCAGTCCCACTACAAACCCTCTTTTGTCTTCAAACCACTTTGTAGAAACTGCAATTGGTGCTCCATAGGCAACTCCTACTCCAGTTCCAGCAATAATTCCATATCCTATTGTTAGCAATAATAAGTTTGAAGAAAAACCAGCTAACATCCATCCAATACCAACCAAAATACCACCTATTATTGATACTAACTTTGGTCCATATTTGTCCAAAAATCTTCCGGCAATTGGCATAAATATTGCATAAAATACAAGAAAGAACATATAAGGCAAACTACTTTCAGTAGCACTTATTTCAAATAACTCTTCTAAAGGTTTTCTAAAAATGCTCCACGAATAGACAGAGCCGAGGCAGAAGTTCATGGTCAGTCCCAAAGCTATGTAAATCCAGCGCGTTTTACTGCTTGGAAGTCTTTGAAAATAAGCTTCTTTACGCATTTTGCCTCCTCCCAAGATACTCTTCATACCCGATATTTTCTAAGTCTTTAGCCTTTTCTTCTACTTCTTTTCTCATTTTCTCTTTAAATTCAATTATTTTTTCTCTAATCTCAGGATACTTTATGCCAAGGATTTCAGCTGCCAAAATTCCAGCATTTTTGGCATTATTTATTGCTACAGTTGCAACTGGCACTCCTGCTGGCATCTGGACAATTGACAAAAGAGAATCCAAACCATTTAATGAAGATGTTTTTACTGGAACTCCAATAACTGGCAAAGAGGAAATTGCTGCAACCATTCCAGGAAGATGTGCAGCGCCGCCAGCACCGGCAATAATCACATCTATCCCTCTTTGTTCAGCCTCTTTTGCATATTTGAACATCCTCTCAGGGGTTCTGTGAGCAGAGACAATTGTTATCTCATATTCAACACCAAAATCCTCCAGGACTTTTGCTGCTTCTTTCATAACTGGCAAATCTGAATCACTACCCATGATAATCCCAGCCAATGGCTTTTTCATCTTTCCACCTCCGATTTAATTTTCAATCTTTCCTTTACTTTTTTAGCCTTTTCTATTGCACTGTCTAAATTATCATCAACTATTGTAACATGCCCCATTTTTCTGTAAGGACTTGTTAGTCTTTTGCCGTAAAAATGAAATGAAACCCCTTCAATTGAGAGTACTTCCTCTAAGCCTTCTATCAAAGGCACTCCTCTATACCCTTTTTCACCAAGAAGATTTATCATAACTGCTGGAGATAACAATTCGGTTGATCCTAATGCAAAACCACAAATTGCTCTTAAGTGTTGTTCAAATTGGCTGGTTACACAAGCTTCTATTGTATAATGCCCAGAGTTATGTGGTCTTGGCGCAATTTCATTTATCAATATTTTCTTATCTTTTGTTAAAAACATCTCTATACCAAAAATGCCAATACCATCAAGAGCTTCAACTGCCTTAATTGCTATCTCTTTTACATTTTCCTCTATTTCTTTTTCAATCCTAGCAGGTGCAATTAACAAATCAAGAATATTCGCAGATTCGTCAAAAACCATCTCTACAACTGGATAACATTTTATTTCACCTTGTAAATTACGAGCAACCATAACTGCTAATTCCTTTCCCATATCGACAAATTCTTCAATCAAAGAGTCTACCCTCAACATTTTGTCTAAATCATTTTTATCTTTAATAACAACAACACCTCTGCCATCATATCCTCCTTTTGTAGCTTTTTGAATAAATGGAAAACCAAATTTTTCAAAGAAAGATACCTCAAAATTCTCCACCTTTTCAAATCTTGGCACAGGAAGATTAGCACCTTTTAGCACCTGTTTTTGTTTTAGTTTATCTTGAATAATTTCTAAAGAATAAGGTGAGGGGTATATTTTATACCCTTTATCAAATAGTTCTTTCAAAATGGCCGTATTGATATGTTCTATCTCATAAGTGGTGACATCGCTTTTTTCTACAAGCTCTTTCAATTTGTTCTCATTGTAATAATCACCAATAATTTGTTCATCTGCAACCTGTGTTGCTGGACATTCAGGATTTGGATCTAAGATAATAACATAAAAACCCATTTGCTTTGCCTTTTGAGCAAACATTTTTCCTAACTGTCCGCCACCAATTATGCCAATTTTCATTATTGGATAACCAAAAATCCTCTTAGTCATTCTTTCTAAAAACGTCTCTCCTTTCTAATAGATTCGCACAAGGATAATTAGAAGATAACAAATAACTTCCTCATAGACAAAATCCATTATCTCCCAATTTCACTTTCGCAATAATCTTTAAAAAATTTTTCTATAAGTACAAAAAATCTCTTTTTTAAGTACAAAAAATCTCTTTTTTATCAAATGTTTTGATGCCAAATCCTGAGTTTTGTGGAGGTTTACCTCCTATAATTTGGCAAACAATACATATACATCCTTAAATTGTATTTTTAACCTTAGCAACACAACAAAAAAAGCCACTCTTTGCAAAAATAAAAGCTTTGCAAATAGTGGCTTACCTCGCAACTGGCTTTTTAAAGCCCTTTGCTTGGTCTGCCAATTTTTCAAGCCAAGCGCTTTTCTAAATTTTCATTGAGAGTTATCACTATAACTTTCTCACCATTGGTTGTATTTACATCAGAATATATTCCCGCAATATCAACATCAATGACCTCTTTTATAAGACTTGCTAAATCCTCTTTTGCATTTTCAAATAATGTAACTCTCACTTTCTTGATAAGCTCTACACCTTCTTTTGTCTGGGCAAGTTTTTTCTCGCTAGGGCTGAGAAAACCTATTAATCTTACAACTATAATATCTTCTGTTATTATAGTCTTTATCTGTTTAGGGCCCCTACCCATATACTCCATTTCAAACTTGCTAACAGCTTCGCTGATCTTTGCCTCAATTTGTCCTTTTGTCATACCCTGTCTTCACTACCATCATTTAATCTAGTTATCAGTATAGCAAAATGAAATTTTGATGTCAAGATTTATTCAAAAAGGGGATAGTGTCAAGATACTGTAGGATAATTTTTAGCGACAACCCCTGAAATATCTTAAATCAATGGTTTCCTGTTATGCTTGTTTTTCTTAATTTTTTTATATTATATTTTCATATTTTATTGCCCTCAAAATTCTATATATCGGTGTCACTTTTCCTATGCTCAACACTGTGATATTGTTTATTTTTTCATTCACAGATGGTTTTATCCTTTTTACTACCTCTTTTACACTCGAAAGGGCACTTATATTCATCCCAGAGCCTTCAATAGTAAATACTACAAATTGCGTGAAAAAGCCGGTTTAGAAAAAGATAAGAATCTTCATGCATTAAGATATACTTTTGCTGCACGATTATTAGAAGCGGGAGTACAGTTAAAAGTTGTACAAAAACTTTTCGGACATACTCAAATATCTACTACAGCAGATATATATTCTCATGTGTTGCTAGAGGTAAAAAGAGATTCTGTTAAAAATTAGAAAAGTATTTCGAAAATTAAAATGAGGCTAAATAAATATTTTGGGCACCAAATAACTTTAATTTGTTATGCAAACCATAAAGCCTTATATTTAAGCGATGTTTCAGAGCAAATTTAAAACTTACTCATAAATTCTGTAACTTTATGAAACAATGTGTTATAATATAAGCATAAAAACCCTTTTAAAAGAAAGGGGGAACAATTGTGGAATCACGAATAACTACAAAACGCGTAATAATAGGGCCAGATAATTTTAAAAAAGTAATCGATCTATCCTCTCCCTCTAAAATAGGACTGCCAAAAGGCCAAATTGATACAGATTTTTTGTCCCAAATAAAACCCGGCAATAGTTTTGAAGTACAAGGGATAAAATATCACGTGCTTAACTGCGATACTTTTGACTACATAATGCACTCCTTAAAGCGCCAAACACAAATTGTCTATCCTAAAGAAGCTTGTTATATAGCAATGCGCCTTGACATTTTTCCAGGCAAAAGAGTAGGTGAAGCAGGAACAGGCTCTGGAGCTTTCACTGTATACCTCTCTCGCGCTGTGGGACCTTATGGAAGAGTATATACATATGAACAAAGAGAAGAATTTTATAAGCTTGCACAAAATAATCTCAGCGAATTTTCGGAATTTGACAATGTCATAATGTACAATAAATCTATAAATGATGGAATCAAAGAAAGAGATTTGGACGCATTTTTCTTAGATGTTAGAAAACCGTGGGAAGTTTTAGAAGAAGTAAGAAAAGCGCTAAAACCTGCAGGACACTTAGGAATATTAGTCCCTACCACAAATCAAGTATCTGAAAGTTTGGCTGCACTTGAGGAAAATGGATTTTATATTTCAGAAGTAAGTGAAATCCTACTTAGAAAATACAAGTTAAATCCTCAAAGATTAAGGCCAGAAGACCTGATGGTAGGTCACACAGGTTATCTCATTTTTGCAAGGAAGCTAGAATAGTAATTGTCTTTATTGACTCTATAAAAACATTGTGCTATTTTAAAAGTGGTGGTATCTTCATAGAACCACACACTTCATAAAAATTCAATAGGGCTCATTTCGGCCCCGCCAGGATCACAAGACCG
>Ga0224486_100157_pt1 | contig 31244 bp, 35 predicted proteins | sample TexhydDE_CT_test_FD_172013 | JGI IMG/M metagenome (GOLD analysis project Ga0224486, IMG submission 172013) | Fracking water microbial communities from deep shales in Oklahoma, United States - hydraulically fractured wells DE_CT_test ... | reverse complement strand
AAGGGAGGTCCAGGGAAGGGCAAAAATTTGGAAGTTTTATTAGAATTTTTCTCAAAAGTTGTATTGGCGATAATAAAACCCCACCTTTCGTTTATCGAAAAGTGGGGGTTTGTCAACAATCTGAGCCCAGAGCTCAGCTCTGGGCTTTTTGATTTTTAATCTTTTTCCCTCTTTACTTTTTCTTCAAGCTTTTTAGCTGCAAGTTCTGCTGCTAATTTTGCTTTTTCAGCAGCTTTGTTCATCGCTCTAACAAGGAAGAAGACTATCAAAGCAACGATAAGAAAATCTAAAGCAGCAGAAATAACCCTTCCCCAGTAGATACCGTGCCACTGGATTTCCTCAATCTTACCAAGGTGCATCTTAGTAAGCACAGGTTGTAAAATGGCAGGAGTAATCAAATCATTTACCAGAGAGGAAACGAACTGGTTGAGTTTGCCACCGATAATGATTGCCACTGCGAGACCGATGACGTTGTACTGTTTTAGAAAGTTCGAAAACTCTTGGAAAACCTTTTTTCATATGCCCCTTACCTCCTGATGACAAATTGAAACTTGCTCACTTTTGTTTGGAAACTTCAGAGTACTTTTCTTATCCTTCGGATTTAAGTGCCAATTCCAAAGTTTTCCAAGGTAATAAGAAGCACTTCACCCTCATTGGGTAATTCTTCACGTCGTAAAAATTCACAATAGGTCCCAAAACATTTCCGTCAAATTCTTTGCCGAGCATCATATTTTCTGCATTTTTCATGATTTGCAGAGCCTCTTCTTTTGTTTTTCCTATAATTTGTTCGATCATTACATTTGTCGATGCCTGACTTATTGCACACCCGTGTCCTTCAAATTTCACATCAGCGATTTTATCACCATCGAAAAGGAAATATAATGTGACTTCGTCCCCGCATGAGAGATTCTTACCTTCTTCGACCTTGTGTGCGTTCTCAATTTTTCCGTGGAATTTTTTAAGCTTGGAATAGTCCATTATGAATTCTGAATATATCATTCAAACCACCTCTTTATATATTTTAATCCTTCGATTAGGATATCTATATCTTCCTTCGTGTTGTAAAAATACACACTCGCTCTAACTGTGGAATTTGGGAAATCTATCTTTGAACCACGTGCTAATACACTCATCAGTGGCTGTGCGCAATGGTGTCCGCTCCTTGTTGCAACTCCAAAATTTTCATCAAGTATGTGAGATACATCATGCGGATGGATTCCTTTCACATTAAATGATACCAAAGATTTGTGGGATTCATCTATGGGTCCGTAGATTTCCACAAAATCAAGTTCTAATAATTTTTCCATCAAGTATTTCGACAGTTCTTCAACGTGCTTTTCTATTTTGTCAAATCCAATACTTTCAAGATAATCTATCGTGTATCCAAATCCAACGGCACCTGCGATATGTTGTGTTCCCGCCTCAAATTTGTACGGAAGGATATTGAAAGTAACATCCTCGAATGTAACCTTGTCTATCATCTCTCCACCGTACAGGAATGGTTCTAAACTTTCCAGTAGTTCTCTCTTCCCATAAAGGACACCAATGCCTGTTGGAGCTATCATCTTGTGACCAGAAAAGACTAAGAAATCTATATCTAGCTTTTCAACATCAATTCTTTTGTGGGGCACAAGTTGCGCACCGTCAACTATGAAAATTGAGTCTTTGAATGTTTCCCTAATCAATTCCAATGGCATTTCTTGACCTGTAACGTTTGATTGACCAGTGATTGAAACGACCTTTGGATTTTTCAATTTCGCTTTTAGAATTGCATCGGTTGTGATGACACCTTTATCATCTGCCTCTATATATTCCACTTTGAACCCGTAGAATTTTGAAAGCCTTACCCATGGGACAAGGTTCGCATGGTGTTCAACTTGAGATAGAAGAACTGTGTCTTGGGGATTCAACATACCACTTCTTACAAGTGAATTTACCAAGAAGTTTATTCCCAGCGTTGTTCCGCTCGTGAAAATAACTTCTTCTGGGTTTGCGTTAAGAAACTTTGCTATTTTTTCTCTTGCTTGTTCATAAGCAACAGTAGCTTCACTTGCAAGTGTGTGCACTGCCCTGTGGATGTTAGAGTAGTGATTAAGGTAAAAATCCGTCATCTTTTCGATGACGGATTTGCTTTTAAGAGTACTTGCAGCATTGTCCAAATAGACTAACCGTTTCCCATTTACCTCTCTTTTCAACACAGGAAAGTCTTCAAGTATTTTGAAAAACTCTTCATCCGAGAACACTGTCGAGTGCATGCTCAACGACCCCTTCCAGATTGTATCGTTTTAATTCATCTTTCAGTGTCTCAAAGACCCCGCGAACAATCATCTTTTGAGCATCTTCTTTTGGTATACCTCTGCTCATCAGGTAAAAAACCATGTTCTCATCTATTGGAGCACTACTTGCCGCATGTGATGCAACGACATCATTTTCATCAACCATAAGACTTGGTATTGCTTCAACTTTTGCTTTAAGCGAAATCAAAGTAGCATGGTTACTTTGATGAGCCTCCGCTTCTTTTGCACCGCTAAGAATATCCATTATCCCTCTGAAAACTACTTTTGCTTCGTCTGTAAGTACGCCCTTTGCATCAACATTTCCATAACTGTTTGGTTTATAAAATCTCATGAGGTACAGTATATCGATAACAGTTTTTTCATTACCAAGATAGTATGGGCGTATATCGGCATACGCATTCTCTGCGTTAACTCGCATACCAAAGTAACCTACATTTATTTTACCACCAAAGTAGAAATCTTTAACTATCGTTTTTGAATCATTTTCGACGTCTATGAAAACATTTGAAATTAGCAAGTCGTCTTTAGAAGTTCCCAAATAGAGGTTGTATAGATTAAGTTTTGCGTTTCTTCTCACCTTTATTCTAAGATTACCGATGAAAAATGGGTTTTCTACGATTCGGACAAAATTCAACTCTCCATTTCTTATATCAATTAGCGTGTTGTCAAACTGGCTAACGTCGTTGACAACAATCGTTGTATCATTTTCCACAACGATATATTCTCCACTCGAAGAAAAGACATCTGCAAGTAGAACGAATTTTCTGTCAGTCCCCTCGAAGTCAAGCGTTTCGAGTAAGTTCAGACCATCAATATCCAGTGCTTCCAAACCTTTGTATGGTAAAACATTTGGCAAAGAAAGGCTCTTTAAACCTGTCCTTTTCCACATGGGGAACTTATAGGTTAGGTATTCAGAAAGCCTTCTTATTCTCCATTCATCGAGCAGGTTATTCCCACTGGGTTTGAAGTCATCAACCTTGTAATCCTCAGTGTCTATTGTCTTTCTTTGAGGAACAATGCCTCGTAAATTTTGATGCTCCAATCTTAAGGTCTTTTCTATTTTCGTTGTGTTCATACCATTCACCACCCTAATTATCCTATCGAGGATTCAATTTCCATATCGACAAGCCTGTTCAATTCTATTGCGTATTCAAACGGAAGTTCTTGGACAACTGGTTGTATGAACCCCTTAACGATAAGTCCTTTTGCCTCCGATTCACTCAGTCCTCTGCTCATAAGATAGAAAATCTGCTCATCTTTGATTCTTCCTATCTTTGCTTCATGCCCCACATCGGAGTCTGTGTTGTAAACTTCGATTATTGGAACTGTGTCACTTTTCGATTTGTTGTCTATCATAAGACCAGTACAGCTAACGCTTGCTTTTGAACCTTTTGCACTTTCCATAATCTTTAGCAGACCTCTGTAGAAAGACCAGCCTCCACCAATGCTTATACTTCTTGCATCAACGGTCGAACGTGTATTCTTGCCTATGTGAATTACCTTTGAACCTGTATCTATATGCTGACCTGGACCTGCGAATGAAATTGAGATATTTTCAGAAACGGAATTATTGCCTTTGAGTATCGTTGCAGGATAAACCATCGTTTTGTAACTACCAAACGAACCTGAGACCCAGGTCATAACCGCATCGTCTTCCGCTATTGCACGTTTAATTTCAAGGTTGAACATATTCTTGCTCCAGTTTTGCATTGTTAAATATTTCATCTTTGCCCCTTTTTTGACATACACTTCGACTGTTCCAACATGCAGGTTTACAACATCGTATCGTGGAGCAGTACAACCTTCTATATAAGTTACCTCGCTACCTTCATCGGCAATTATAACCGTGTGTTCGAATTGTCCACCGCCAGGGTTACCGAAAAGAAAGTAAGATTGCAGTGGTAGAGGGACTTTCACTCCTTTCGGCACGTAGAGAAAAGTTCCACCGCTCCAGAGTGCTCCATGGAGTGCAGCATATTTGTTATCCGTTGGAGGAACGAGTTTCATGAAGTGTTCTTTGACAAGGTCAGAATATTCCCTAACAGCGGTTTCAATGTCTGTGAATATAACTCCGAGCTTTTTCAGTTCTTCTTTGATGTTTTTGTATATCATCTCAGAATCAAATTGAGCACCGACTCCTGCTAAGTATTTCCTCTCTGCTTCCGGTATACCCAGTTTGTCAAATGCTTGTTTGATTTCTTCAGGCACTTCTTCCCATGTGGTGGTTTTTTTAGCGTTTGGCTTTACATATGGAACTATCTTTGATAAGTCTAGTTCCTCACGGCTAACACCCCAGTCAGGTTCGTGCCATTTTTCGAAAATCTCAAAAGATTTAAGCCTGTGCTCAGTCATCCAAGCAGGTTCGTTTTTTGCTTCTGATATTTCATATATAAGCTTTTTGTTCAATCCCGCCGGCAATTTTATCGCTGGTTGAACATTCACTCTTATCTCAAAATCTTCCCGTTTTTTTAGTTCGTACAAAAGTTCATGGAGGTCACTCATCATTATCCCCCCTATTTGGATGAACTGGCATCAACTGTGCCATTCACTATCGCATATCCTGTTTCTTCTACCTCATATGCGAGTGATTTATCACCTGTCAATGCAACCTTACCATCGACATACACATGGACCTTATCAACATCCAGGTAATTTAAGATCCTCGCATAGTGTGTAATTATCAGCAACGAAGTGCCTTCCTCTTTCAGTTTATTAATCTGCTCCGCAACAATTCTCAACGCATCAACATCTAGACCCGAATCAATCTCATCCAAAATCAAAAGCTTTGGTTTCAGAAATCTAGCCTGTAATATTTCTCCCTTTTTCCTTTCGCCACCGGAGAATCCGAGGTTAACAAATCTTTCCAGAAATTCTGATGGAAGACCAACTTCGTTCAAAAGTGCTTTCATCTCTTTGTCGAGTTGGAAGAAAGTTTTATCCTCTCCGTGTAACTTGCGGTACGCAATTAAAAGTAGCTGGTCGAGTTTAACTCCTTCAATTTCGTAAGGATTTTGGAACGTCATCATTATTCCTTTCTGGGCTCTTTCATCCGTTCTTAAATCGAGTATCGATTCACCTTCAAACAATATATCACCAGTGACAACTTCGTATTTCGGATTTCCCATAATCACATTTGCGAGCGTTGACTTACCTGACCCATTTGGTCCCATTATCGCATGAACTTCTCCAACACCTATTTCCAAGTTTACCCCTTTCAGTATAACTTTCTCTTCATCTCTCAGCTTTGCAACCAAATCTTTTACTTGCAACAGCATAATCACACCTCCAACAATTAGTCATTTTTATCTACTTAGTTATTCCTAATTTATTATACCATATGGTATTGGATTGTAAAGTAGACTATGTATAAATTTTGTAAGATGGGGGGAGATGAGGTATAATAATAAAGCGACATTATCTTAGTATAGGGGGGAGGTTCTATGGCGAAGTCTTCGAGATTAACAACTATGATTATCGTGCTTATTCCAGTAGCGGTAGGTATAAACTACGCAGGTAAGTTTTTTGCAGAGGCTTTGAAACTTCCTCTTTGGCTTGATTCTATAGGAACTGTACTTGCAGCTATGCTTGCTGGTCCGATTGTTGGTGGTATCAGTGGGGCGATCAACAACATTATTTACGGTTTGACTGCTGGGCCTGTATCTTTTATATACGCACTTACAAGCATTGGAATTGGTGTTACAGCAGGTTTGCTTTACAAAGCAAAGATGTTTGAGAACGCGTTCAGAGCTTTGATAAGTGGTTTAATTATAGCTATTGTTGCAACGGTTATATCTGTTCCTATAAATGTCATTTTTTGGGAAGGTCAGACGGGTAATGTGTGGGGAGACGCGCTTTTTGCTTTCCTTAGGTCTAAAAACGTTGGTATTTGGTTGGCTTCTTTCTTTGACGAGCTCGTAGTAGATTTGGTGGACAAGGTTCTTACAGTTTTCATTGCCTATGGAATTTTCAGAGCACTACCAAAATCGTTAATATATAACTTTAGACAGGAGCAGTAACTCATGGTTTGCTTCTGGAGGTTAGGGCTTTGAAAACAGTAAGTCTTTATGTGGACAAAGACACTTTTGTTCACAAGCTTGAACCTGTGACAAAACTCTGGTATGCATTTACATCTGTTATTTTGAGCTTTATATTCCCATCCATTTGGATGGGACTTCTCTTTCTTTCAATTTCCGTTTTTCTTTCACTTGTGGCGCGTGTTTTAAAAAATATGGTTGGATTTGTAAGTGCTGTCTTGGTTGTTTCACTGACGATGTTGGTGATTCAAGGAATGTTTTACAAAGAAAATGCCACGCTTGTTTTTACAATCGGTGACTTGAAATTTTACAAAGAAGGCTTGGTCCATGCAACGTTGCTTATAATACGCATTGTAAATATGATAACAGCTTTTGGATTGTTGATATTAACGACCAGACCTTCAGATATGGTGACAAACCTTGTTCAGAAAGGGTTGTCACCAAAGCTAGGTTATATCCTATCATCAGTTCTCCAAATCATTCCTCAAATGCTCTCCGCTGCATCAACAATAATAGATGCCCAACGTTCAAGAGGTCTTGAGACAGAAGGAAACTTTTCTCAAAAATTAAAAGCTTTTTTTGCTCTTATCGGTCCTCTTGTTTTGAGTTCCCTTGTTGAAGCAAGGGAAAGAGCGGTTGCTATTGAAGTGAGAGGATTCGGTGCCACTAAAAGACCTACATTTGTTAAATTGATACCGGAAACGCGTACCGACAGGTTTGTTAAATTTATAATGAAATTTGTTTTGGTCATCGCTGTTGTTTGGAGGGTTACCTTGTGGATACTGAAGTGAAAAAAATCGTTGTAGAAAACCTTTCATACACATATCCACTTTCCAAAATAAAAGCTCTAGATAACGTTAGTTTCTCGATTTTTCCAGGAGAGTCTGTGGGGATTATCGGCAGGAACGGAGCTGGTAAATCTACGTTGTGTTTGGCGCTTACAGGATTGGTACCTTCATTTTTCGGTGGAAAACGTTCGGGTAGAGTGCTTATCGATGGGACAGATGTGCTTGATATTCCTAAAGAAAAATTGGTAAGAAAAATAGGTTTGGTTCTTCAAAATCCATTTTCACAAATCAGTGGAGCAAAAATGACTGTCTTTGAGGAAGTAGCATTTGGGTTAGAAAACGTTGGCTTGGAAAGAGATGAAATACTTGAAAAGGTTGAGAAAATTCTTCGCCGGTTGGACCTTTGGAGCAAAAGAGACCAAAACCCTTTTGAACTTTCCGGAGGACAGTTACAAAGACTTGCTATTGCTAGTGTGCTCGCATTGGAACCAGAGATTTTAGTATTAGACGAACCAACGTCACAACTTGACCCGCAAGGGACAACGGAAGTTTTTGAAGTGTTATCTGAGTTGAAGAAAATGGGAATTACAATAATCTTAGTAGAACATAAATTTGAAAAGCTTGTTGAACATGTGGACAAGCTTATTTTTCTTCACGAAGGAAAACTGATAGGTTTTAGCACTCCTGAAGAGATTTTTTCAATGAGGGAAATAGATGAATACAATGTTGGTGAACCAATATACACATCTGTGTGTAAAAAACTAAACGCAAGAAAGCCTAATGGCAAATATCCAGTGCATTTTGAAGAAGCGGTTGAAGTATTGAAAGGAGCTCTCAAAAGGCATGGCACAAATGGTTAATGAAAGGTCGATAAAAATTGAAAATTTGTGGTTTGCATACAAAAGCGAAGAATATGTTCTCAAAGGGATTTCGCTTACCATTGATGAGAGACCTACTGCTATTGTTGGTCAAAATGGTGCTGGTAAGACTACTTTTGTAAAGCTATTAAAGGCTCTTTTGAAACCAACGAAGGGCGATATCTGGATATTTGGTCAAAATACAAAAGATACAACTGCTGCAAAGCTTGCAAAGACGGTTGGTTTGGTTTTCCAAAATCCATCGGATCAAATATTCAAAAGCAAGGTTTTGGACGAGGTCATGTTTGGACCGTTGAATGTTTTTAAAGATAAACATAAGGCCTACGAAAACTCGTTAAGGGCTCTTGAAATTGTGGGACTTAGTGATAAAAAAGAAGAACATCCGTATGATTTAACCCTTTCTGAAAGAAAACTTCTTTGCCTTGCATCAGTTCTTGCTATGGAACCAGAAGTGATAATACTTGACGAACCCACTATTGCTCAAGATAGATATTCAACAAAGTTAATATCCGAAATTATTCAACAACTTGTATCATTAAGAAAGTTTGTAATAACAATTACCCATGATATGGACTTTGTCCTTGAGAATTTTTCCAGAACGATAGTTTTTACCGATGGTGTTGTAATATCAGATGGTGAAACTGAAAAGGTGCTATCTGATGATAGAGCTTTGGAGAAGGCGCACTTAGAAGTACCATGGCTTATAAAATTAGCTCGGAGAATTGGTGTTAATTATGATGAGATAAAAAATTTGAGAGTTTGAGAAGCTGGAGGGGATTTCGATGCTGAATTCTTTCGTTTTGCTATTTATCGCTGTGATTGTTCTCAAGGTGTTGTGGGATATCACCCTTGATCTTATAAACATGCGATACTCCACAAGTCCAAATGCGAAGATACCAGATGTGCTAAAAGACAAGATTTCCGAGGAAGATTTTGAAAAAGCAAAGAGGTATCTCAAAGATAGAGTTACCCTCGGGGTGATTATGAAGATTACATCGCTTATTCTCACATTGGTTTACGTGTTTTTCCTATTTCCATTTCTTGAAAAAGTCCTGGAAAGCAAGGGATCATTCATAGTCCAGTCGCTGTTATTCTTTGGAATCTATGCTTTGATTGATTATTTAGTTGAACTGCCATTCAAAGTGTATTCCATCTTTGTTATTGAACAAAAATACGGCTTCAACACAACAACTCCAAAATTATTTGTAAGAGACCAGATAATCGGAATCATACTTGGAGTTATCATAGGTGTGCCCATAATTTCCATCATGATGTGGCTTTTGAACAAGTTTACAGTCTGGTGGTGGCAACTTTCGATACTATCGACTGCATTCTTGTTGTTCTTCATGATTATCCAACCGTTAGTTATAGCTCCCCTCTTTTACAAATTTTCCGAATTGGATGATGAGGAGTTAAAATCGAAATTGCGAGCATTGTTGGATAAGTCGGGTGTTAAGGTTCCACATATTTACAAAATGGATGCGTCCAAGCGAACAAAAAAGCAGAATGCTTATCTCACCGGTATTGGAAAGTCAAGGCGACTCGTGTTGTTCGATACGATTTTGAGCTACAATCATGATGAAGTTCTTTCGATTGTTGGACACGAGCTTGGACATCATGTGAAAAAGCATATACCGAAACTTCTGTTAATAGACATTGTATTCATATCATTTGTGCTTTACATTACAAACGTAGTTTACCGATTTATTCTCGAAACGAGAATTTTTGGAGTTTCTCAGCCATACACAGTATTCGCTTATTCTTTTTTATTCGTTTCATCGCTGGTGTTTTTCTTAGAACCAATTTTGAATTACCTTTCCCGAAAGATGGAATACGAAGCGGATGAATACTCTGCCAAACTATTAGGCACTCCAGAACCTTTGATATCTTCTTTGAAAAGATTAGTAAAAGAGAATCTATCAAATCCCAACCCAATGCCACTTTACAAGGTCTGGCATTACAACCATCCTGCACCAGAAGAGAGGATTAAAAGGTTGATGGAAATGGGGGTAATTGATAGAGATGGCTAGAAAACGTCAAAAACAAACTACCTCACTAAGTAGTGTTCTAATTGCAATTATTGTAGCACTTGTTCTGTTTTTCCAATCACAAGGTGAATACAAAAAGTGTTACGTTGTTGAAGTTGTTGATGGGGATACTCTAAAGGTAAACTTGGCTGGTGAAGAGTACAAAGTTAGACTTATCGGAGTTAACACACCAGAGACCAACCACCCTGTTAAACGCGTAGAACCATATGGTCCTGAAGCAAAAGCCTTCACAAAGAAAATGCTAACAGGAAGAACAGTTTACTTGGAATTCGATGTCCAAGAAAAGGATAGATATGGAAGACTACTTGCGTACGTTTGGCTCGAAAAACCAAGTCAGATAACTGATGAAGAGATAAGAACCAAGATGTTCAATGCGATACTTCTTCTTGAAGGCTACGCACAAGTTATGACGGTCCAGCCCAATGTAAAGTATGTTGATTACTTCTTGCAGTATCAACGCGAAGCAATGGAGTCTGGCAAAGGTTTGTGGGGGCTTGTAGTTTATCAAAAAAGCAAGAAGAAAAAATAATTCGTGGGCATTGGTTAACTACAATGTCTTTTAAAAACCCTCTTTCTTTTCAAACATTAATATTCAAAAGTCACACGTTGTAAAGAGATGAAAAGAAACAAAAAAGGTAATAAATTAACAGAATTTACAACTTAAGTAAAACAAGCGCAGCTTTTTGAAACACCAACCGTTTGTGATATAATTGATTTGACCCACACTATTCCAAGGGAGGGGATTGGGTATGAAGAAACTGGCGGTATTGCTTGTGGTTGTTCTATTCATAACTTCTCTTTACGCTGCACTTGGTTTCAAGATAGGTGTTGTTACGGGAACTGTTTCACAAGGTGAGGACGAGTACAGAGGTGCGGAAAACGTTGTTAAAAAATACGGCAAAGAAATTGTTCACGTAACGTATCCAGACAAGTTCATGCAAGAACAAGAAACAACGATTGCAAGAATCGTAGAACTTGCTTACGATCCACAAGTCAAAGCGATAGTTATTTGTCAAGGTGTTCCTGGCACAACTGCAGCCATTAGAAGGGTTAAGGAAATGAGAAAGGACATTGTTTTTGTTGTCGGTGTTCCTCACGAAGACCCAGCGGTTATTTCTTCCGCAGCCGACGTCATACTTGAAGTTGACACACCTGGTCGTGGAAGGACAATCGTTGAACTCGCAAAGAAGCTGGGTGTTGAAACGATTATCCACTATTCATTCCCGAGACACATGAGCTATAAGCTACTTGCTGAGAGAAAAGACATCATGGAAAAGACAGCTAAGGAAATGGGTATCAACTTCGTGTTCGTTTCTGCTCCAGACCCACTTGGTGAACAAGGTTTGACCGGTGCACAGCAGTTTATACTTGAAGACGTTCCAAGACAACTTGCAAAATACGGTCCAAAGACCGGTTTCTTCTCAACAAACTGTGGTATGCAGGAACCACTCCAGAAAGCAATTCTCAAGCACGGCGGTTATTATCTCGAACCATGCTGTCCATCTCCAACACACGGATTCCCAGGAACACTTGGAATTAAAATACCAGATGATAAGAAAGGTGATATGACCTACATACTTAGAGTCGTAAACCAAAAAATCGTTGAAATGGGCGGTGCGGGTAGGTTCGCAACTTGGCCAGTTCCAATGAACATGCTCTTTGTAGAAGCTGGAGTAGAGATTGCTAAAGCTCTGGTACAGAAAAAAGTTAGTCCAACTAATCTCAACGGTATAAAACTTATAGTGACAGAAGAAGCGAAAAAGAAATATCCAAAAGCTGAGTTGCAGGTTAGAACTCTTGATCCTTACAAGAACTACTACATGTTTATCCACAAATCAGTCATATTTGGAGTTGACAAATTCTAATACGTTTAAAGCCTAACATTTGAAACCAAGGTGTCGGCGGCTGCCGACACCTTTCAATTAAACCTTAGGGTTTTTTGTTTCTTTCTCTCAGTGTAGGACGTCTTTTAGAGCCTTTAAATAGGGGGATGAGCTATGAAAACTGTTTTAGAAATGAGGAACATTTCAAAGTTTTATTACGGGAACCAGGTCTTGAAGAACGTTTCTATCTCAGTGGGAGAAGGTGAGATACTTGGACTGGTAGGTGAAAACGGAGCGGGTAAGTCGACTCTCATGAACATTCTTTTTGGAATGCCGGTTATACATTCCACAGGAGGATTCGAAGGAGAAATTATCTTCGAAGGGCAAAAGGTTGATATAGATTCTCCATCGAAAGCTATGGAGCTTGGAATAGGAATGGTCCACCAGGAATTTATGCTACTTCCTGGATTTACGGTGACGGAGAATATAAAGCTTAACAGAGAAATTACCAGACCTAACTTACTCAGTAAGATGTTAGGGACCAAGGGAAAAAGACTCGAAACTTTAGATATCCCGGCCATGCGAAGAGATGCGCGCCAAGCACTTGATACCATTAAGATGCATTCGATTGACGAGATGGAATACGTTGCTTCATTACCTGTTGCTCATAAACAATTTGTCGAAATAGCGCGCGAAATTGACAAAAGAACATTGAAGCTCCTTGTATTAGATGAACCTACCGCTGTCTTAACTGAATCAGAGGCGGAAAATTTATTGAACATTATCAGATTACTTTCCGAAAAAGGTATTTCTATAATTTTTATCTCTCACCGTCTGCACGAAATACTCGAAGTGGCGCATAGGATAGTCATACTTAGAGATGGTCAAGTTGTTGCTGAGGGCAGGAAAGAAGAGTTTACAGTATACCAAATTGCAGAAAAAATGGTTGGTCGAAAGATAGAAAATGTTCAACTTCCGCCGAGAAAGAAAGAGATAAGTGAAAATAATGTAATAATGTCGATAAAGCATCTGAAAGTTCATATGCCGGGTGAGGAAGTTAAAGATTTCTCGATTGATATAAGAGAAGGTGAAATCTTAGGAATTGGTGGATTGGCTGGTCAGGGTAAGCTTGGAATTGCGAACGGTATTTTTGGACTCTACCCTGCCGAAGGTGATGTGACTTATATGGGCAAGTCTTATCAGTTAAATTCTCCAATGTATGCATTGAAGAGTGGAATTGTTTATGTTTCTGAGGACCGCAGGGGTGTTGGCTTATTACTTGACGAGTCTGTCGAAATGAACATAGTTGCAACCGCTATCACAGCATTTGGAATGTTTACAAAGAAATTCTTGGGCTTTACTGTATACGATAGAAAAGCTATTAGACAACATGCAGAGAATTTGATAAAAGAGCTGGACATTCGATGCAAAGGACCTACACAACCTGTAAGGAGACTCAGCGGTGGTAACCAACAAAAGGTCTGTCTTGCACGTGCGTTTACATTGAATCCAAAGCTCTTGTTTGTATCAGAGCCGACACGAGGAATAGATGTCGGTGCAAAAAAACTTGTGCTTGATTATCTAGTGAAGCTCAACAGGGAGCATGGAATTACCATCGTACTTACCTCAAGCGAACTGGCAGAGCTCAAGTCTATATGTGACAGAATAGCAATCGTTGCTGAAGGTAAGCTCGCTGCAGTCCTACCACCAACAGCTCCAGATGTTGAATTTGGTTTAGCTATGGCTGGCGAGTTAAAGGAGGTAAAAGTAAATGGGTGAGACTATGGATATCAAGAGCTTAGTTACACAGATTTTTAGGAAAGTCGACATCCCAATATTGGTTATCATCCTTTTTCTATTATCTTTGTTTGTTTTGGCTGCGTTTACTACAATTTCAATACCAGGATTAATAAGCGATTCATTGGTGAGAATTGGTATGAACGGTGTATTAGTTCTTGCTATGCTTCCAACAATTAGAGCAGGCATAGGTCCGAACTTTGGATTACCCGTTGGTATTATTGGTGGGTTGTTGGGAATGCTTATCGTCATGGAAAATCAGATAATGGGACCTATAGGTTTTTTTGTGGCAGTTGTTATTTCGATAGGCTTTAACCTGATTTTTGGTTGGATATACGCTTGGTTGCTTGACAAGGTGCGTGGTCAGGAAATGATGGTGGAAACATATGTTGGATACTCGATAGTTGCGTTTATGTCTATTATGTGGCTTGTGCTTCCTTTTAGAAATCCTGAGATGGTATGGGCAATTGGTGGCGTGGGATTGAGATATACGCTAACACTTCAGGGATACTTTGATAAAGTTTTGAACAACTTCCTAAGGTTTAGAATCTTCGGAGACCTATACTTTCCAACTGGTTTGATACTGTTCTTTGCCTTAATGTGTTTCATTGTATATTTATTCTTCAAAACACGGGCGGGATTGTCTATCGATTTGGTAGGTCAAAATGAAATGTACGCGATTAGTTCAGGTATAAAGCCAAGAGCTGCGCGAAGAAATGCGGTTATCCTGTCAACAGTTTTGGCAGGTATAGGTATCATTGTGTATGCTCAAAGCTATGGTTTTGTACAACTTTACCAGGCACCTTTGTTTATGACATTTCCCGCGGTTGCTTCAATTCTAATAGGTGGTGCTTCAATAAGGCGAGCTACTATAACAAACGTTGTAATGGGAACAGTTATCTTTCAAACTCTTCTGACTGTCGCGTTGCCAGTGCTGAGTCAAGTAACACGTGGTGATATCACCGAGGTTATGAGACTCATAGTCAGTAATGGCATGATACTCTACGCACTGACGCGCGCGCCAAAGGAGGCAAACTGATATGGAAAAGAATGTAAAAAACAGAATAAAATTAATCCTTCTGAACAATATAGTTCCCATAACTTTCTTCGTACTTACCTTAGGGGCTGTTATTGCAGCAAAGATTCCTCCTTTGTTCCTGATATCCGAAGTTGTTCGAAGACTTAGTAGAAATACATTCTTAGTCCTTGCACTTATAATACCAGTTGTTGCGGGGCTTGGCTTGAATTTTGCGATAGTCTTGGGTGCTATGGCAGCTCAAGCTGCACTCTTTTTCGTTGTGGATTGGAACATCACGGGTGTAAAAGGTGTTCTACTGTCAATGATTATCGCAAGCCTACTTTCAATCTTTCTTGGTTGGCTTGTCGGTTTAACACTAAACAGGGCAAAAGGACGAGAGATGATAACGTCCATGATTCTTGGGTTCTTTGCAAATGGTGTTTATCAGCTCATATTCTTATTCTTTATTGGTTCACTTATACCATTTTCGAAGACAGATATGCTCTTACCACAGGGTGTTGGTTTGAGGAACACCGTAGACCTTTATGGGACGGTTGCAGGTGCATTGAATGATATACTCGTTGTGAACATAAAGTTTATAAACATATTTATCATCCCGCTTCTATTTGTAGTGGGGTTGTGTTTATTCATAACCTTTCTTTTGAAGACAAAACTTGGGCAGGACTTCAAAGCAGTTGGTCAGGATATGCACATCGCAAGGACTGCCGGTATTGACGTCGACAAAACAAGAATTATAGCGGTCATCTACTCAACTGTACTTGCGGCAATTGGGCAGGTCATATATCTACAAGACATAGGAACGATAAATACATACAACAGTCATGAGCAGATAGGTCTTTTCTCAATTGCTGCGCTCTTAGTTGGTGGTGCGTCCGTTAGAAAAGCCTCTATATGGAACGCTATAATCGGCGTAATACTTTTCCATACACTCTTTGTCGTTGCACCAAGCGCAGGTAACAGATTGTTCGGGCAGCCACAGATAGGAGAGTTCTTCAGAGAATTTATGGCTTATGCTGTTATTGCATTTGCACTTGCAATGCATGGTTGGAGAGCAAGGAAGGCAAGACATTGATTGAATATCTCAAAAAAGAATAACGGGGGATGAGGGCCCCGTTTTTTCATTAATTGATTACTATTCCTGTTCAAATCACTTTCTGTACCAATACGAAATCATAACCTTACCTGTAGAGGTTGGTAGTGCACTTATAGCAAACAAAACATCTTTTCCTGAAAGAATAATTAGATAGGAAGGTCCTGAGCTTTTTGCAAGTTCAAAGCGATACCTGTTTTTCCCAAGTTCTTTAACCGTGACATTCTCTGTTTTGAAAGTAAATCCCGAATCGAGGACTAGTTCAACCTCAACACCTTTCTTGCCCTTAGGATACTTAATCTCAATGTCATGTGGGTGTTTCTTAGGTTTTGGCAACTTCACTGATTTTCCTTCAACTAAATCATAAGTGGCTGAGATTCCAACGGAGAAATTTAAGCCAAAATTCTGGCTTAGATAAAACGAAAGTTGCAAAGTTATATCGGGCACTTTTGACTTTTGCTCTTTCGAGGCAGCAAATATCAAGATAAATGATAGTAAAAGCACCAACAGTATGGAAAGACGTTTCATAAGCAGCACCTCCTTGATTTTAGTACATAATAATTATACCACTAATGGAGGTGAAATGATATGAAGGATGAGTTCCTAACCTCAGATGGTATAAAGATTGAGTACGAGTACAACTGCCAGAAAAACGATGATTTGGATGGTGAAACTGTCGCGATAGTCTTTTTGAACGGCATATTTATGCACTATGAAAGTTGGAAAATACTTTCAAAAGGTATTCCTCAAAACATTCCAGTGTTGTTTCACAATTTCCGCTGTCAGTGGGGTTCTGGCTGTGCAGAAGATAAAGAATGTTCATTTGAAAGACATGTGGAAGATCTAAAAGAACTTTTAGATTACCTTGGCATTAAAAAGGCTAAGTTCATTGGCACATCGTATGGCGGAGAAGTTGGTATGCTTTTTGGAGCAACGTATCCAGAATACATAGATTCGATGATGATTATCACTTCTACAGCACGCACTGACAAAGTCATGGAAAGCAAAGCTTTGAGATGGAAAGATAGTGCCAAGAGCCGAAGCCCAGAAATTTTTGTCAACAGCTGGCTTTCGGATGTTTATAGCGAAGGGTATATAAATTCTATCAACAATCTATCTCAGATTATTGCCTCAAGACTCACAGGATTTAATTACGAAGGTGCTGAAAGACTGCTTGAGGCATTTCTCAGATTGAACGATCTAAACTTGCTCGAAAGAATCAAGAAGTTTGAATTTCCAGTTTTAATTATCTCAGCAGAAGAAGATAATATAAAACCGAAGAGATTTAGCGAAGAGATTTATAAACAACTTAAAAGCGCTCTCCATCTGACAATTCCAAATTCAGGACATGCAGTTGTAGTTGAAAAGCCGAAAGAGATTGGTTATTTGATAAGTACATTTGTTAGAAACTGGAAATTATAAAAATTCTTCAATGGGTTAATTAAAACGCGAACGGAGGAGATTTATTTATATGGTGTATATGAAAAAGCACGTAAGTTTTCTCTTATGTCTATTGTCTTTTCAATACTCAGCTCTTCCCATTCACCGATAGTTTCAAACATGTCCGGCACAGATATATCTAACGCTATTCCAAGAAAAGGATGGTAGTTTTGTGTGGTTGACATTCCGAGCCGTAAAAGGCGAGAGTTTGTACTTTCAGGTGGGTACACCTAAAACTGATAAGTACAAAGAATTAAAGCCAGCAGTTGCAATCGTAGGTCCGGGATTGCCAAAAACAAGCAATTTGCCATTTGAAATTCCACATGATATGGGTGCATTTCTATTTGAATCAACAGACCCACCACAAGCGTTCTATGAATCTGTGACCGATACAAATTCCTGGATTCACATTACAAAGACGATAGCTGTGCCAAAAACAGGAAAATACTACCTTGTAGGATATTTCGCGCCTAACGGACAAGTGGGAAATCTGTTTATCACTGTTAGAAAGCCGGAAAGATTCACTTAGGAGGACATTGTCAACGTTTTCAAAATCTTGCCGGAAATAAGAGCGTTTTATGGACTTTCTGGTCTGCCTGGATGAATGATGTTGTTATAGGGTTATCCATAATAGGCTTATTAGCTTTGTTTGTGTACTTTTTTCGATAATTTGAAGGGGAAAATCAAATCTCACTCATAGTTGCTTGTGACTAAACGAGAGATATTCTTTTACTTTTGCTATTTCTAATATCTTCTATAATATCGCCGACAACTTCCAAACCGGCATTTATTCCCTTTCCAGCATAAAGAACTGATCCATTAGATTTAAAAGTTACTTCTATATTCGAATTAAGACTTTCCTCAATTCTGCCAACCATATCTCCATTTCTTGGTGCTAAAAGAAAACTTCCACCACCTTTGAACATTTTAATGTCAATGGATAATTTGCCTCTTTCGACACGCAGATAAATTGCATTATCCTCTATGCGAAGATTGAAAATCCTTGCACCGTTGTAAGTAGTAAATTGATAGATCATTCCATTTAGATAAAAGCCTATTATGAAACCAACGAAATAACTCCTTCCAAAAGGTACGTTAGCTATAGAAAGTGTAAAGGAAGCATCTGAATTATCAAAGTTATTTGAAGAAGCCCATATCCAGGATTTTGGGAATGACTTTCCCCAATCTTTTTCAATGTAACCGTTGCCATTTTCGAAATCAATATTTTTCCCTTCGACAACAACATTTCCTGTTACCATATGATTGAAGCTCAAAATTCCGTGATAACACTCAAGGAAGTCGAAAAAACCAAAAAAACCCATAGCTCCAGGGCTTAAAAGTTTAACGGGCCACGGCTTTAACTCTCGAAAATACAGATTAGCTTTAATGTATTCTGTTTCCAAAGATAAACTCTCTAAGGAGAAATAATTCTTATCGATAGAAACCGAGAAGGGATTATTTGAAAATCTAAAATCTTCAAATTTAAATCTATAGTACTTTGAGAAATTTCTGTTATCTATTATTTGAATAAAAGCGTGTGAATCTTCACCAATTGAAACTCCGGGTATTACTGCAAAAACGTAGTCTTTTTGAGAAGACGTTTGTTTAAAGTACCAACCTTCAAAAAACTTGTTCTTCTTATTCCCATGAAAATTTTCTGGATGCCATATGTTCATCATTCTCACTCCGCTATTCTAAAAACAGCGGTCCATATAGGTCTTTTATCAAATCTTTCAGAATTTTTTGTGTAGTATCATCCCTTTTCTCGAACAACTTTTTCAAACCAGGGTTGATTTCATTACTTGGATTCTCCCAAGGCTTTATACCGTTCAACTTCCTGTACTCTCCTGAAATCCAAAGGTATTTGTGTAATTCTGAAACAGATGTTTTAAAGTCAAGAGAATTCAAAAGCATATAAAAATCATGATAAAAATCATTGTATGTTGTGTATTTCTTGCTAGCTTTAGTTTCCTCGTTTAAGTGGTAAGCTACCATACGTGCTGTAACAGAATTGTAGATGGGGAATTTTTCACTTAAGAAAATATGAGCCAAAGCTGAAGAAAAGCTTGTGTAGTGTTTTTCCTTTCCATTGTCTCCATTACTTCTAAGCACAACTGTCGACAATTTGTCTACGAATTCAGGTTCTAAAACAATTCCTTCTTGCGAGATAACTTCCGATATGTGATAAGCAACATCATATACCCTGAAGATATTTGTGTTATAAAGTGAATTCACAACCGCAACTTTGACAAGTGTTGATTGCAGTGTGAAGTCTGGGAAGTTGTTTCTAATTTTTTTGAGTGCTTTCTCAATGTTTAGAAGTTCGCTAGATAAATCGTATAACTTAGTAGCTGATTCAACTTGCTCTTTGAATATCTTTATCATCTGACCACCTCTGTGGTGTTATTGAAATTCTACCACTATTCTACAACAACTAGCCTTGTTTTGTTCCACAATATTTGCAAAAGATTGCTACAAAAAAAGCGGAGCTCTTTACCAGCCCCGCTTTGTTGTCCACATTTTAGTTTGCTTTTTGATTATTTGATTATCTCTTCCCAGGCTTTGTTGTACAGATCAATATGTTCTCCAATGTAGTCTATTATTTCGCAGTTGCCAAGTTCGTCGAGCGTGTAGAGCGGCTCAACTTCTTTATATTGTTGTGCTTCGGTGATAGGAGATGGTATCATCAAATAGTCAGATATCTGAGCTGCAATTTCTGGTCTCAAAATGAAGTTTATAAATTTGTACGCCAAGTCCTTGTTTTTAGCATCTTTTAAAATTACCATGTTATCAATCCAAAGTGTCCCGCCTTCCTCTGGAACGAAAAACTCAAAATTTTCTAATTCTTCCTCGGGTATGAGTTGGAATACATTTTCTGGATAACCATGAACAACCCAGAATTCCCCATTCACAACACCTTGTGCATAAGTTGTTGCATCAAATTTGACGATATTCTCTTTCCATTTCAATATGACTTGCTTTGCTTGTTCGATTTCGTCTGGATTTGTTGTGTTCACCGAATATCCAAGGTATTTTAACGCTGCTCCAAAAACTTCGCGCATATCATCAAGGAGTGTCATTTTGCCTTTCAAATCAGCACGTTCGTATATACTCCAAGATTTTTCGTAATCTTTGAGGTATTTTTTGTTCACTATCAAACCTGTGGTACCCATCATATACGGGACTGAATATTCGTGATTCGGGTCGTATGTTGTTTTAGATAAGACGATAGGGTCGATATTTTTGAAATTTGGTATTTTGCTTAAGTCAAGTTTTTCCAAAAGTCCTTCATTAATCATCATTTTAACGTGGTCACCTGAGGGAAAAACTATGTCGTATCCTGTTCCGCCCGATTTAATCTTTGCAAACATCTCTTCATTTGATGCAAACGTGTCGTAAATGACCTTACAGTTGTACTCTTTCTCAAATTGTTGGATAACTTCCTCAGGAATATAATCTGCCCAGTTGTAGATGCGCAAAACATTTGATTTGTTGCATGAAGAAAGTAAGAAGAATACCGAAAAAACCACAATCACAAAGGCAAACAACAAGAATTTTTTCATGCCCATCCTCCTCCCCGTTAAATTTGCGACCAAAAAAGTTCATTTACTCTAATAATTATAACATAAAGTCAGAAATTTATGTAAAAGCAAAGTTGTAAAACCCAAACGTTTTGGGGTAAAATAATAAAAAACAAATAACCACATCCCACATAGTGTATGGGAACGCCGGTGCAAATCCGGGGCTGCCCAGCAACCGTGAGTGGGGACGAAATCCGCATAAAAGCCACTGGCTCAGGTTTTTGAGCTGGGAAGGCGCGGAGAGTAGGATGATCCACGAGCCGGGAGACCGACTATGTGGGAATCAATTCCCGACAGCTCGGGCTGTTTGGGAAATTTTTTCTTTGATTAATAAAAGCAAAAAGGGGGTTTACGTATGGAAAAAGGAATGTTTGAAAACGTTTTGAAAAACAGTATCGTGAGACGTCTGAACAATTTGACAAAACCTATTGGTAGCCTTGGATACTTGGAAAAAATCGCTTTGAAGATGGGACTAATCCAGAACAAAGTAATACCAGACCTTCCGAAGGTTAAAAGAATTTATGTTTTCGCTGCCGACCATGGTGTGGTAGAACAGGGGGTTTCTGCTTATCCAAAAAAAGTTACATACCAAATGGTTCTGAATTTTCTTAACGGCGGTGCGGCCATAAACGTATTTGGTAGACATGTTGGAGCGGATGTTTACGTGGTTGATGCCGGAGTCGATGGAGACTTTGAGTTCACACATCCAAATTTAATCAATGCAAAAATTGGTTATGGTACAGCCGATTTTACAAAAGGTCCTGCAATGACAAGAACGCAAGCAATTGAGTGTATTGAAAAAGGAAAAGAGATAGCGAAGAAAGCGATAGAAGAAGGTACGGACCTTCTTGTTGTGGGTGATATGGGGATTGGTAATACTACAACTGCAACGGCTATTTCTGTAGCATTTGGATTTGATATAGACGAGATTCTGGACATAGGTACTCCTATCGATAACGATACATTAGAAAGAAAGCGTCAAGCTGTAGAAAAAGCTATAGAAATAAATAAACCCAATGCCGATGATCCTATTGATGTACTCGAGAAAGTCGGAGGTTTTTGTATTGGTCAGATGGCAGGATTTATAATTGAGGCAACAAGCAGACATATTCCGGTCGTCGTAGATGGTTTTCCGACAACTGCAGCACTTTTGCTAGCTTGGAAGCTTGAACCTAGTGTGCTTGATTTTGTTTTCGCTGGTCACAAATCTAAGGTGAAAGGGCACAAGGTTTTACTTGATGCTATGAACCTTAGACCAATTCTTGACTTAGATATGAGGCTTGGAGAAGGAACTGGTGGAGCTTTGGCAATTTCTATTATAGAAGCGGCAATAAAGATGATACGAGAAATGGCGACATTCGACGATGCGGGTGTATCGAAAGGAAGTGATTCAGTTTGATACTTATAACTGGTGGAATGAAATCAGGTAAGAGTACGTTTGCACTAAACATGGCTTTAAAATACACCAAACGAGCTTTTCTAGCAACTGGTGTTCCGTTTGATGAAGAAATGAGGTTGAGAATAGAAAAGCATAAAGCGGAAAGAAAGGAGCTTTTCGATACTTTCGAAGAACCTGTCAATGTAACGGAAGTTCTCAAAAATATAGATAACAACTACGATGTTATCCTTTTTGAATGCCTTACAACCTACCTTGGCAACCTTTATTATTATCAACTTGACGTTCAGGAGCGTATTGATAGGCTCGTTGATGTTCTAAGCAATATGAGTAGCGATGTTATCGTAGTCACCAATGAAGTTGGTTGGGGGATTATACCTGAGAATCCAATAGCCAGGCAGTATGCCGAAATACTTGGAAAAACTAATACGCGACTAGCTAAGCTCGCAAAAGAAGTTTATCTTGTTGTCTCCGGAATAGGAGTGCGTATTAAATGAGCCAACTATTAGGTACAACATCTTGGGTCATACCTGGCACTTATTACGAAAACGTTGAGTATATAACTCGAAAGTTTCGTAACTTTGAATTCATTGAGCTACTTGTTTACACTTGGGATGATGATACTTACAGGTTATTTGAGCAAGAAAAGGAGCATTTACGCAAAATTGCACTCGAAAGACAAATTAAATATACTGTCCATCTTCCAACAGATAACATTACGAACGTTTTAAATGCATTTAAATACCTTGAGATGAACTTGGATATAGTAAATTATGTGCTACATCCTTTTGAAGATTGCACGGAAAAGGATAAGAAATTATTCCGCGCTCTTTTGTCACATCCAAAGATTTCTATTGAAAATCTAAAAGAACGAGTATTTAATCATTTACGAACAGTCTTTGACGTAGGGCACCATATTCTAGGAGCCAAAGTGGAAAACAGCTTCATTGATAACATTGTCGAAATCCATATGATGGGCGTTATTGAGGGAAAAGACCACCAAAAACTTGATTTGGAAACACTTGAGAAAGTTTACCAAATACTTTCAGGTAGGCTTTTCACGGTGGAGTATCTTTGTTTTGAAATATTTGATGAAGACGAATTGGAGCAGTCCTTAGAATTGTGGGAGGAATTCAAAGACAAAATTTATAACACGGGGAGCATTGAATAGCATGTGGAAAGAAGCCCTTACTGACTTTTTACTTACTTTATCATTTATCTCAAGGCTGCCTGTCAAGATTAAAAATATTGACGAATGGGAAAAAAGAATAAAACGAATTCCCGTATATTTTCCCGTGATTGGATACATCCCTGGTACTATTTATTCCATTGGAGTTTTATTGGCTCATTCCTTGAGTAATTACAAATTGCTTTTCATTTTCGGAGCGATGGCTATTGGATACTATTTCTTTGACCTCTTCCATTTCGATGGTCTTCTTGATATGTTCGACGGCTTTTTAAACCAGTCAAACAAAGAACGCAGACTTGAGATAATGTCCAAAGGTAATGTTGGACCATTCGCTGTCTTTTATGGCATGCTCTACATCTTGCTCTTTTACCAACTCATGTCAACACTAAACTGGCAAGCATTCCTTTTTGCCTCTGTTTTTGGAAGATATGAAATGGCACTTTTGCTCACCTTTTCGAAACCTGCCAAACCAAAAGGATTGGGTGCTATGCTCTTTCCATACAACAAGCGATACACAGCATATTCGATGATTTTCCTGATACCGTTACTTTTCATTAGCCCGCTAATGTTTTTTATTTCTCTCGCTTTAACCATAACCACGGCATACTTAATCTCCAGAGTTTCGGAAATTAAAATCGGTGGAATCACAGGTGATGTGCTTGGTGGGAGTTGTTTAATATCCCAAATGGTAGTCTTATTAGCATTTTATATATTCCATGCCTTTGGAAGGTGAGAAGATGTATTTAATGGTTGCAGGTACAATGTCGAACGTTGGAAAATCAACGTTAGTAATGGCTTTGTGCAGATACTTTACAAGAAAAGGTCTAAACGTAGCACCTTTCAAATCCCAAAATATGTCAAGAAAGTTTATCAACATCCAAAACGGGAAAGGGAAAATAGCGATAGCCCAGTATGTTCAAGCAATTGCATGCGAAAAAGAACCTACCATGGAATTCAATCCGATATTGATAGTCCCAAAAGAAGGAAAAACACAGGTTTATTTCATGGGTGAATTCATCGACTACTTAACATCTGAGCGTTACATGTTTGATTCAAAAGAAAAATTGTTTGCGCAAATCAGAGACATGCTTGAGAAATTGTCGAAAAACCATGATTTAGTAATCATCGAAGGAGCAGGTGCGTTCGTTGAACCGAACCTCAAAGACTCAGAGATAGTAAACCTTCGAGTTGCAAAGAGTGTTGGTGCGCAAGTTATTCTTGTTTCGGACATCTCAAGGGGTGGAGCATTCGCACAAGTTGCAGGTACCATCGAACTGATGGATAACAAAGAACAAAAACTTTTAAAGGGCTTTGTATTCACCAAATTCCATGGTGACAAATCACTTCTGAAAGACGCCCCACAAATACTTGCTAAAAGATATTCCATCGAATATCTTGGAACAGTACCTTACTTTGAAAACAAAATTCCAGACGAAGATTTATTGACCAAAAAAGAAGGGGAAATCGCTTTGAATGATAAAGCGCAAATTATCAAAGAAATCGATAGAATAACAGACTTCATTATTGAACATATCGACATCTCGAAAATTGAACGCATCATTTCTGAAGGGATGTAAAAATAAATGTTGGATACAATTTTTCTTTCCGGAGAGCTTTTTGCTTTACTTTTTGCCATAGTATACGATTTACTTTTCGGTGAATACCCTTCTCAAATTCACCCTGTTGTTTACATGGGATTCGTTGGTAAATGGTTTGACAAAAAACTCAACAAGCCTGAAAAAAGTGATTTCGCTAGGTTTATCTTTGGCATGATAGCGCTGACTATCGAAATTGTGCTTTTTCTGGTGATAAGCACATCACTCGTAGTTATATCGAAGAGTAACAACAAAGTTGCACAAATCCTAGGTTTTTTGGTTTCAATTTGCTTGCTCAAATCTACATTTTCTATCAGAAGCTTGTATGAGCATGTTGCAAGATGTTACACAGATGATGTGGAACTTTTGAGGAAGAACGTTTCATTTGTTGTTTCTCGGGACGTGTCAAAGCTTGATAAAGCTCACCTTTACTCTGCTGCGATAGAGAGCTTGGCTGAAAATATCTCAGATAGCATAACTGGTCCGTTGTTTTATTATCTGCTTTTTGGACTTCCCGGTGCTGTTATTTACAGGGTAGTCAACACATATGATGCGCTCTTCGGCTACAGGAATGAAAAGTATGAATGGTTTGGGAAATTTTCAGCACGTTTCGATGATTTACTGAATATCATACCTGCAAGAGTTACAGCTTTTGTAATTTCACTTTTCAATCCTGTTAGTTCTTGGAAATATATCTTAAAATACGGAGCGATAAAAATCAATGCGATGTATCCAATGAGTGCCTTTGCGGGTGTGCTAAAACTCGGGTTCGAAAAGATAGGATATTACAAACTTGAGGGAAAAATACCCGAAAAAGAAGATATCAAAAAAGCACTCAATTTATACAAACAGATTGTTGCGATTATCTTAATTCTAGCAATAACACTAACAGCGGTGGTGAATTAAATTGGATAACCCGAGTAATCTCCACAGGGTTCATGGTGGTGTAAAAGATGAAAATATCTTAGATTTCTCAATTTCTGTCAACCCATTTCTTCCTGAATTTGTTCTCCAAAAGTTGGAAAAGAAGTTCCAAAACCTAAGAAGATACACTTACGTTGAATGGCTCGAAGGAGAGTTTAGAAAACACTTTGGAAGCAACAGTGTAATCACAGGCGGCGCAACTGAGGCGTTCCATATACTCGGCTGGACATTAATGGAAAATGCCCATGTAATAATCCCGAGTCCAAATTACACGGAATATGAAAGAGTTGCAACATTCAAAGCAAAGGAGATTATAAAAGTTAATTACGTTGAAGCAAAAGAAATTGAGCTTGATATTTTAAAAAATGTTTTAGAAACTACAGCAACTAAATTAAAAAAGCACAAGAAAATAATTGTGATTACAGGAAACCCGAACAATCCAACGGGTATATACAAAGATTACTCCATTTTGCTTGAATGGTCTCTGAGCAAATATGAAACCGACGTGATATTTGTTATCGACGAAGCGTTCATAGACTTTGTGCCTGAAAAACTGAGAATAGAATTGGATGAAAGGATATATCCGAACCTAATTGTTATCCGAAGCTTCACGAAAATTCTGGGATTGCCAGGTGTAAGAGTTGGGTATGTGAAGTCAGTTCAATTTAAAGAATTGTTTGAGAAATACCGTATGCCGTGGGCGATAGGTGGCGATGGGTATACTCTTTTAGAAGCGATAATGGAAAATAAAGAGAAATACGAAAACTTTGTAAGACAAACTCAACAATATTTTGCTGAGCAAAGAGAAAGATTCTCTGAATTTATTTATTTCCCATCACTCACAAATTACATCGTTGTCAAAGTAGGTGATGTGAAAAAATTCATCGTCAAGCTGAACGAAAAACGCATGCATGCAAGGCCAATGTTCGATTTTGGAATGAATGATAGTGTCCGAATTGGGTTGAAAAGGCCAGAACACAATGAAAAGATATTGAAATTTCTTATACTTTGGACAAAGGAGATGAAAAAATGGATAAACCAATAGAAAGACTCCAAAAAGGCTATATCCATGTTTACACAGGTAACGGGAAGGGAAAAACAACAGCAGCTTTTGGTTTAGCGTTGAGAGCTGTGTGTGCAGGTAAGAAGGTATACATTGGACAGTTTATAAAGGGCATGAGATACAGTGAACTTGATGCACCAAAATACTTGCCAAATTTGGTTGTCGAACAATACGGACGAGGTTGCTTTATTTTCAACTCGCCTACCGAAGAAGACATCAAATTGGCAAGACAAGGCCTTGAAAAGATAGCAAGAATTATCAGGTCCGGAGAATACGACGTAGTTGTTATGGACGAAGTAAACGTTGCAGTTTACTACAAGCTCTTCGAACCAGCAGATGTGATAGAGATTTTGAAAAACAAACCTGAACATGTGGAAATCATTCTAACTGGTAGATACGCTCCCCAAGAATTCATCGATATTGCAGACTTGGTAACCGAAATGAGAGAAATCAAACATTATTACCAAAAAGGTGTTCTTGCAAGGGAAGGAATTGAGTATTGAGCTATTAGAATCTCATAAAAAAGGATTATAAAACCTTCCGTTGTTCACAAAAATTCCAACTGCTATAGATACGAGCAATATCAATCCAGATACTACGATTGCAATGTAGTCTTCAGAGGTGAATTTCTTTGTTGTGTACCATGTGCGTTTTTTGTACTTACCAAAACCTCTTAAGTCCATTGCGTTACTTATCTTTTCAACACGCTCAAGGCTGGAGAAAAGTTAACGGGTCTACTCCAGAATTATTGGGTATTCTCAGAACATTTTCTTTTCCCTCGACCTTCTTTTTGTTCCTTTGAGATTACATACAGCAAACATTACCTCTTGTTTTCAAATCTTCATGTGGAAGGAAAGAAACAAACAAATGATTTATGTGCTATAATTTGAATAAGACAGTTGTACAGGTACTGTTCAAAGGAAGGGAACGTATGAGTAAGTTAACTATGATTAATTTTTTCCAAGATGAAATATTAAATTTCCCAAAAGCAAAGCCTTTTCTGAAATGGGCTGGCGGGAAGTCGCAGCTTATCGAGGAACTAGAAAAACGGCTTCCACAGCCGATATTGAGAAGCAAAACGATAGATGTATATGTTGAACCTTTCGTTGGTGGAGGGGCTTTTTTCTTCTATTTGAAAAGTAACTATATAATCAAAAAGTCGTATCTTTTTGATATAAACAAAGACCTTGTAATAGCATACAAAGTGGTGCAAATTTCTCCTCAAGCACTGGTAGAGCAACTCTATTCAATTGAAAAGAAATATTTTTCATTGTCGGAGAATGAACAGAAAAAGTTTTACTATGAGATTAGGGATTTGTACAATATGCAGAAGAAAGAATTCGATTTTTCGAATTTTAACGAAGACTGGATAGTTCGTGCAGCCTATATGATTTTTTTAAATAAGACGTGTTACAACGGTCTTTACAGACTGAATAAAAACGGAGAATTTAACGTACCGTACGGAAAATACAAAAATCCGAAGATATGTGATGAAGAAAATCTTTTCGAAGTAAGTAAGGCTTTGCAAAACACGGAAATTATTTGTGCCGATTTTGAAGAAAGTAAAAGATATATTTCTAAAGGAACACTTGTATATCTTGACCCTCCATACAGACCACTTTCGAAAACTTCAAACTTTACGAGTTATACAGAAGATGGATTCAGCGACGAAGACCAGATAAGACTTGCTAAGTATTTTAGAGAAATACACGAGCGAGGGGCTTATATCTTATTGAGTAATTCCGACCCGAAAAATTTTGACCCAAAGGATGATTTCTTTGAAAAACTTTATGAAGGCTTTATTATAGAAAGAGTTCCTGCCAAAAGATTTATAAACAGTGATGCCAGAGGCAGAGGTTCTATAATGGAATTAATAATACGAAATTATGAAGGTGGAATGGAAAATGGATAGTACATATCTGCACATTCTACAAAAGAAAGGGCTAAAGGTTTCAAATACGGAAGACCTAATGAAAATCTTTTTAGACACACTTCTTGAAACGAACAAAACATACGACTTTTTCGTAGATTGGAAGAAAGTCAGAACTTTTGTCGAAAAAAACAAAGTGGAGATAAATATACTCAACTCGTTGCTCCACTCAGAGGACTTTGATAACGAACTGAGACGAATTCTTAGAAAATATCCTGAGGTTCTCAAGGTTGTTCCTTTATTACTGGCAATTCGTGACAATTCCGTTTCAATAATTTCAGAATTTGATCTGGAAAAAACGAACGTTATTAAACTTGATTTCACAGAACGCAATTTAAGAGAAGAGGAGATTGAGATTTTTGTAGACTTCTTTAAGAAGACGGGGCTGAAAGATTTTTTCCTTAATGTTGCTGATAAAAGTTTGCTTGACTATATCCTGGGTGTTGAAGTCGGTATGGATACAAATGCAAGAAAAAATAGAAGTGGCAAAGTTTTAGAAAACTTCCTTAAACCAATTATTGAAAAAATTGCCAATGATCTAAAGTGTACTTTCCTTACGCAAGAGAAATTCTCCACTCTTGAAAAATACAGCATAAATATTAACAAACTCAAAGACAGAAAGGCGGATTTCATACTGTTAAAGCCCAGAGGAGATGGCTCATATGGAGTCGTAAACATCGAGGTTAATTTTTACAATGTTTCAGGTTCAAAACCACAGGAGATTATAGACTCATACATTGAAAGACAAAAGGAACTGAAAGAATACGGCTATGAGTTCTTACTCATAACAGATGGTCCTGCTTGGAAAGAGCAAAAAAGCCAGCTGACCAAAGCTTTGGAGAACTTAGACTTTGTTTTGAATACTTATTTAGTTCGTCTTGGGATTTTGGAGGAAGTTATATGCATGATTTAAACGTAGAGTTCGATTTCAAACCGGAAATAACAACCGTATGGTCTTTTCCTGAACGTGGAAAATGGAGCACACATAAAGGTACATACAGAGGTAACTTTGCACCTCAAGTTGCTAGAAATCTTCTACTAAGATATACAAAAGAAGGAGATGTTATTTTGGACCCTATGATGGGTAGCGGCACAACATTAATTGAAGCAAAATTGCTGAAGAGGAGAGCAATAGGTATAGACATAAATCCCACCAGTGTAGAACTTACAAAACGTAATCTTTCATTCAACTGTCCCAATTCTTATGAACCTGAAGTTTTTATCGGTGATGCTCGGGATTTAAGTTTTATCGAAGATGAAACCGTTGATTTTGTTTTGTTACATCCGCCATATTTGAATATTATCAAGTACTCAGAAGGAAATATCAATGGTGATCTATCCAATATATCCGATGTTAAAAGATTCTGTACAGAGTTAGAAAAAGTTATTATTGAGCTTTTCAGAGTGTTAAAGCCTGGGAAGTTTTGTTCTGTTCTCATCGGTGATACAAGAAAAAATGGGCATTATGTACCACTTTCTTACTACGTTTTAACTTTATTTTTAAAAAACGGTTTTGTCTTGAAGGAAGAAATAATAAAGATACAACATAACTGTACCTCTACTCCTTATTGGCGAAAGAAAGTTTCCGAAAATAACTTTTATTTGATAATGCACGAACATTTGTTTGTTTTCAAAAAACCTGAGCTCGGTGAAAACGTTTCGAAGATCAAATATAGTGCAGGGGAGTTGCTGAGCTTCTTTTGAAATACCGTTCAGCAAGCCTACGTTAGATTATTTTAAAATCCTAATGTTAAACGATAAATCACCTGAGGTAAGAAAGGCAGTGGTTTGGGCGATTGGTGAGATATAATGCCCTGGTGGTTCTCACCAGGGCTCTTTGAAATGTACCCAGTTTTTTATGGTATCATATTCCCAGCGGCGATGTAAAGGCTGTACCATTCTTCTCTCGTAAGTTCAATATCTTGTGCTTGGGCAATCTTTCTTAACCTGTCTGGATTAGTTGTTCCAACGATTGGTTGAATCTTTGCCGGATGTCTCAAAATCCAGGCGATGGCGATTGCTTCTTTTGAAACGCCATATTTGTTTGCCAAATATTCTAATTTGGCGTTTAAATCTGGGAATAGTGGATTGTCTATAAATACTCCCTGTATGTTTCCATATTCGTTGCCATATTGGAATGGAGACCATGCTTGGATCGTTATTCCTTTCAGTCTGCAGTATTCAAGTACACTGCCGTCTCTGTTGATTGCTTGATGGAATTTTGTGTTTGCAAATATACCAGAGTCAATCATTCCTGTATTTGTTAAGCTTAGCTGAAGTTGGTTGGTTAATAATTTGTAATTCACGGCACTGCTCAGTAATTCAATCTGCA